>LFCJ01001885.1_pt1 | contig 14932 bp, 13 predicted proteins | sample 643141 | NCBI WGS metagenome assembly LFCJ01 (sample SAMN03766243, study PRJNA286221) | soda lake metagenome | biome: soda lake; feature: Kulunda steppe; material: water; isolation source: sample B1-Br-g2 brine of Lake Bitter-1 | place: Russia: Kulunda steppe | collected 2010-07 | reverse complement strand
GCTGTAGGCGCCAACTGGTAGGCGCTGTAGTTTCGCTTAGTTTATATTTTTTAACAGGTATAGACGACAACTACAGCTACAACTAAGGCGCCTACAGACGAAACTATGGGATAGCGACACTTTCTCGTTCCTGAGACGCTGAACTGTTCGTGACGGTCATTCGGCATGACACAGGCCTGTTTGGCTTCAGCTAAGCTGCCCTCGTTTGGCAGGTACAGCTATGCAACGTAACTACATCAATTAAGAAAAAGGAGACACGTTTGCCCGAAGAGCAGGGAAAAAGAAGAACTAGTGAGGGTCAGGAGGGTGATAAGCTGTCCCCTGCTCCAGACCAAGACCTTGAGAGCAACTGAATTTTTCAAGAACACCTCTACTTTGGTTAGGTTACATAGCTGAACCTGCCGAATGAGGGCAGCTTACCTGAGACCTGAAGGCCTGTAACCTGACCCAAAACTAGAAAGGTGCTCATATCAGAAGACAGGTTGTGTCACACTATATTGTGTCTTTGCCGAAAAAGTGTTTGAGACAGTCTGCTTGAGGTCAGATAGAGACAGTTGTTGGTCGCAACTCATGAGACATTTTACTGATCATGAGCCCAGAGTATTGGAGGGCCAATTTTTGAGAATTCCTATTTTCTGGCTTTGATTGTGGAACGATCGACAACTTAAACTAAGCTCGGAAGTTTGGGGAGGGAGGGGGGGGGATGGCATCGCAGCCGAATCGAGTGCGCACCGCATGCGTCAGTGATGGGGAAAAAATTTTTAAAAGGGTGAAGTACTGAAGACATGCTAGAGCAAAGGAATTATGCAGTTCATGGTCTTTGCAGTCATGTGCCCTCTGTTGCATGGCTTTTGCGAAAGCACAATTGCGCGATTGTGCTTTGGGCGAGCTGGGAAGATAAGGTCCCACGTGGCGTGCACGTTCAAACTTGCGAGCATGTGTAAACCAGATTGTCGATTCGTCAATAACTAAATACTTGTGTATACCAAATTGTTGATTTGTCGACATTGATTTGGCAGAATGGTAGTGTAATAGCAGTGGTGTAATAGTGTATACAAAATTGTTGATTTGTTGATATATATACTAGTAAGTGTGTGTATACCAAATTTTTGATTTGTCGACAGTGATTTGGCATGATAGAAGTGTCTTTATTTAGAGTTCTTTGCTGTGCGTGCATGCTTCTCGGGCCCATGCTTTCTGTTGGTTGCAGGTCTGATTAGCTTCAGCCATGCTACCCTTGAGGACCTTTTGAACGAGCTCCTTCAACAGGCACGGTTGTGTAACCTAACCCATTGTCCGGATTCACACACTGTGAAAGTTGACAACCTTCACAGGCAACTCTATTCAGTGTGCCACAATGAACTTTTACCCGGAGGAAACCATCATCATCAACACGAACACGGGCCCGCCTACAAGGGTTCTTTCCCCATCTTTCCCCCCAGGGGAAAGAATGGATGTCCTCACGGAATCCACCTGCTCCCCATGAAGCAACTTTTGTCTCCTTTCCATGATGGTCATGTTTGGGGTAAGCCTGGTGCTTGCACCAGGACACACCTCCCCCGAAACACATGCCTCCAGGTATATCCCTGCTGGCCTAGCCTGTTTTCTTGTTCCTGGTTTGTCTCGATCCCCCTGACCCGCTTTGAGTCCCTTGATGCCCAAAGGGTCTCCAGCCATTGGGGACTAGCTGGTGCTTGCACTAGTCACATAACTCCTCCAAAATACATGCAACAGGGGGGCCCTCAGGCACAGTCTTTTTCCTTTCAATGCTATCTGATATGCAGTCAGGTAAGGGGCACAAAGCTGCACCTGTGTAACAAATGGTAGCAAAGCCAAAGCAGCCAGGCCTACAACTTACTCATTATTCATTCATTAGAAATAGTAAATGTGCTTAAGAGGCAAGAAAGTGCCCAGGACAGGTTGGTGCGGAAAGGTAAGGGTTGCATAGTTGAACCTGCTGAAAGAGGGTAGGTCCGCTGAAGCCTAGCGACCCACAATCTTAGATTAAAAAGGCAACCAGATGGGGATCCACTTAGGCATAGGCTACATGACACAAGAAGCAGGTCGAAAGCCCTCAGACCAAACTAGGCATGAAAGCAGGACCGACAAGCCTGACTTTAAAGGCAACCACTGCACGACCTAGGATGGAGGAGGGCGAGCTGCTTGGCTTTGATCGTAGTTTGAAGTCCAGTGCACTTTGTTGCCACGACCCGTCACCCCCGCTGTTGGAATGGCTCATAAATGTTGAACATGGCCTACCATGGCCGCTCAAGCTTGGCATGTACATCACAACCAAGCCAAGGTGCTCTGTTGGGTATTTAGCCCGCTTGGGCATCCCTTAAAGGAAGAAACAAAACAGTGTCTGCAAGCCTTCCAAGTCTATTATCGCATCACCCACTGCAACATACGTGGACACGTCATAGCCTTATTGCCGTGCGCAAACCAGGTAGCGCACCCTGTACAGCAGAGAAGGGCATTCTAGGCAGCACATCCGGCACAGAACGCATCAACGCGTCACAGCCCAAGCGCAGTGCGCACCGCCGCATCCATGCGCTGGTTCAGGGGGACTGACAGGTCAGGAGGCTGGAAGGCTTTGCCAGTGATTTTCTCGTACAAGTAGACGTACCTGTGGGCGCACCCAGGCAGGAACAAATGCATTCACATGAGCATCGATCTCCTCTAACATGGGAACTGGCACACAGCAAAGCTGAAAAGAACATTCCAAGGGCCATAGACACAGAAGCATGACAGAGGAGATCCAGAATATCCTCTGTATGAAAATATCTGAACCGCATGCGCATTGAAAGTTAAGAGATACTTCCTGCACCCCCATACCCTGCCATCACCAGTTGGGTTGCGCGTCCCACTTAGAACCCCAGGTCATGCCAAGCATCTCTGCATCAAAGGTGCTGGGTGCTCAGACCGTAGGCGCTTGCGAGCGGAGGCGAGGGCTGTGTTGCTTTCACGCCCACCTCTTTGACAGCTCCATCACAAGCTCCTTTGGTGCCTCAGGAAGGACAGCATCCTTGTAGGGGTCGCACCTCTCCCTGAACCACAACCTCAGGAACTCCTGTGTGCACGTGTATGTGGATTTGGCACACACAACAGTGGTCAGATGTCACTTCCGAATGACTGTGGAAAACTCGGTTGCATGTCCCACCTCCAGACGCCCATCTAGGACTTCCGCGGTGCACGGCTGTGGTGCATGTGGCGGTGCTTGGCTGTTGTGCATGGCTGTGGTGCATGTTCACGGCTATGGCGCATGCGTTTTGAATCCAAGTTTTTTCCAAACGGCTAAGCAGAAAGAGGGTTGGGCATAGGACACTGATGGGCACAGGCATCGGGAGGAGGACTGAGCTGGGCCTGGGTTCAGTGTGCTTGTTGCATCTGTCAGGAGCCTGTTGACATCAGTCAGGCAGCATGCCAGGCCAACGCAAATGTCAGGAGAAAATAAACGTAAATCTAGGAGTGGAGCTTGTCACACATGTCCATCAGCAGGGAGTGAAACTTAGGTGGCAGAGGACCACTGGCCATGTGTAAAGCATCGCGATCAAACAGGCTGCAGCACCTTAACTGTGTCTGCAGCCACTGTGACTTGCTTGCAGGGCAAAGCCCCAATCATGTGCACAGCTCCAACTTGGCTGCTTTCTCCTTCGAGGTAAAAAACAAGACATTCATGGAAGCACTCCAAACGTTTTGCCAGCGCTCTCAGGCTCCTCAAAAGCTTCCTCCCTACGTCCCCTCGCACCAACACCCAAACACACACCCGTTGTCCATGTCCTTAGGCTCCTGGCCTCGCTTGTGCACCACACTGCATGCCTGATGTACACAGGATGCACGCAACACACCTTATCGATGTTCTCAGGCTCCTGGCCTTGGGCATGCCTGGCCTCATAGGTGGTGCCAATCCAATAGCGGCTGCTGTCAGGCGTGTGGATCTGCAGGAACATGCGTGCATGCATTTCATGCACACATTTGCATATGCGTTTAGGACAAGCGCCTTGTGTCCAATACGTTCCAGATGAAGGAGAATCATACATTGCCTGCCCATGCCTGAAAGGCACATGGGTTATTGTGATGCCCTGGGCCAGAGACAGTACGGACTGCACAGGGATCAAATCCATCATTGATGGTGCTTCCCGTGACTTTGGATAGCACACTAAGGACAAGCCCACCATCAATGATGGCTACTCACCTGCTCACGCTGGTCTGTTGGCAGTGCCCCATGTGGGGAGCCTTCGAGCACAGACACAACTCTCGAGGAGCAAACATCCATAGGTCTTCTTGCTTAAATCAGTTCAAGACTCGCTCATTGAAGCCTTCTTCCAAAATGCAATGAAGGAAAGTCCGCTCCGTGTTCAAGCACATGGCCCACAGGAAATACCAAGTTCCCATGTGAAACACCAACTGTATGCCTATGCCTGCAACAACTGCACCTTGTTTCTTGCACAACCACCTAAACCTGTCTCATCCTACTAAACACATCTTCCTTCCTCATTTTCAACTTCGCTCTCTCAGGCACGCTCCCGCTGCAGCTCCCTATCCAAGATATCTCTCCTCTTGCCTCTTTCACGCTTATTTTGCCTCATTTCCTGGTTGGGCTCAGCACGCTTCAGGGCACACATATGGGCACACATCCATACACAACCAGCACACACAACTGCCTCAACAATGAGCCGGATCTGACCTTCATTCACAAGCGCACGTATGCACACAATGTACTTACCTCATCAATAAGCCGGATCTGACCATCCTCATCCTTGCCAAACTCGTACTTGGTATCCACAAGCAGGAGGCCCCTCTGCGCTGCTTGCTGCTGCCCAAAGCTGAACAGCGATAGGGCTGCGGCACTGACCTGCACGAGCCCAAATATAGACAGGGAGGTGTGTATGTGTGCGCGCGTGCACCAAAACTTTTAAAATGCCTGCAAGCATTCATGCAGTCCTTCCAAATCCTGGAAACGGGGAGGCACTTTTGTTGAGCTGGGGCCACTGACCAGCATCCTTGAGGCTTCATGCATATGCATGTGGGCCAACAGGTCTTATGCAAGTGCCAAAGCCTTGCAACCAACCCACAGGTATGCACTGCACACTAGCACCAGGTGAAATAGGTCGTGAGGCAGAGATGCACGACCAGTCCTCTGTCTGCAGCAGAAATTGAATCAGCAAAGGCCAAGCCGATCACAGCGCTGCCCATCCGCTTCACCCTGATCCAAACCTCACCTCTCTTTTGCAATTGCTACTCTGTAAGAGCTCGCGCACCTTGTCCCAGTCTTCTTGGCTCATCAGGCCCTGCTCCACAATTTCCTTTGGGCTAATGGGCACATCATGGTCCTCGGCCTGATGTTGATGCATGCACGTGCATGCTTGCGTCAGCACACAAGTTTGAGTGTGCGCATGTGTACTATATGAATATAAGTGTGCAAAAGTGTGCCGTCCTTGCATGCAATGGTTCATCAAAACCCTTGGTCTGCAAGCACCTAGCTCTTGCTGCACAAAATCTAGGGAGGGCATTCTGCATGCGTCCACTTTCTTATCTTGCAGGTGCTCTTTACAAACCCGTGGTATAAATGTAGAAGTGAAAAACTGCGGGTAACCGCCTATTCGTCTTGCAGATGCTCAAAACACATGCACATGGTACACACCGCAGGTCAGGAACAGGACTCCCACACCGGCAGCAACAAGGATCCCCCAGGCCAGCCAATAGGCAGCAGCCCATGAGGGGCACAGGGCAGCAGCGCGGAGGGACGAGAGCATACGCATGCCAGCGCAGCAGACACCTTGGTGGTGGGTGTGATGACGTTTCTCGGCAGGCGGTCGTTCTTGACCATGCCATCAGGGAACGAGTTGCCGCAGTACTCGCGCTCGCCAGCCTTGTAGTGCGTCCACAAAGAGGTGTCCGTGGACCCTGCGCATATGCTTGAACGTGTGTGTGTATGTGTGTGTGTGTGTGCGCGCGTGTGCGTGCGCACGCGAGCATGCGCGTGTTAGCCAGCGCGCGTGTGTACACATGAGTGCAAGGGCCTACTCATGCTTGGCAATAACTTGGAATTGGTGGTTGAACTGCAAATTAAAAGGTGGTATCGAGACCAGCCTTATCCAGGCGCAGCTCAATGCCTGCAGATGCTGTGCATCAAGTTGTGCCGCAAGGCAACTCATGCAGCCCAGGAACAGCAGCCCTCCTCATGCTGCTGGGAAGGATGGTGCTGCAAAAGCTTGTGCATCACAGGCTGTGATGCTGGGCGTAAACCTGGCACCAGCCATTTCGATGGAGCAGCTCGTCACGTTTGTTGTTCGCTGCAATATTGGGCACACAGCTGGCACAGTGTGGTGCACTGCACAGCTCGCGCACGGCGTGCAGCCAGACAGCAGCGTGGCCAGAAAGGAAAAAGACGCACAGGCACTTATTGAGAATTGTGCACTGCTGAACACACCTGGCAGGCACGTAGCTAGTAAAGTGCAAGATAGGTGCGCTAAGCGCAATCAGCACTCCCCGCATGGAGCTTCAAGGGCGCCACTTCAGGCGCTTCAAGGAATTGTGGGGTGACAACTGAAAATGGGGATGCCTTCCTGAACAACTGCGCCATGATCCCAGGGCTCGGGAGCTGCCGACGCTAACACGCATCTGTCATGAAGTTGCAGCACACAGCTCCAGCAGGCACCAGCCATGAAGCCAGGGCACACAAACTCCACCCCGGCACGCACCTGTCATGAAGCCGCGGCATACAAACTCAACTGGGAAGACCTTGCACTTCTTCATGATCGTCACGTTTGGGTCGGGCACGCTCAGTACCGCGTTGGGGACAATGTGGGTGGTGTTCTCGAACCACCAGGCGCTTGTCTGGTTCAGCACCTGCACAGGCGTTCCACAAACAAGACCAGCGTTGAAAGGTGACCTGTCTTCTCATGCGCACCAGCGTGTGATGCTAACGCAGCAAGTGATGTGCCCACTCACGTTGCACAACACAAGAGCAATGCGCGTGCGCGCCATCCACAGGCTAGACAGGACATCACCCAGACAACATGCAGGCAGTGCGGTAGGTGTGGGCCTGACAACCACATGCCATATGGCCATACTTGTGATCAACTGCTGATCTGACATCACTGCACTTGCTGCTCACATCAGCTGCAGCAAAAAACCTTGACAGGAAAGTCGGAAGGGAGGGCTGCCTCGTCACAAATACACACACACGCCCCAAGCATGTGCCAACACCCACACCCAGACACACAGGATGCCTGCTGCATCCGCCGCACCTGCCCCTTGAAAGGGATGGACGCCAGGTGGCGATCAAAGGCTGACTGCCGATCTGTGGTGATGATAATGACCTTGTCGCCCAAGTCGTACGTGTCACGCACCTTGCCCTGTCAAGCGAGCAGCATAGCACGCACACAAACACAGAGGCAACTCTGCCTTTATCCAAGCGAATCGGCAAGTAATGCCACACTCTGACCAACTGACAACCCCAAAAGGCAGGCGTGAGCTGCAACCATACTGCTTGGGGAATTTGCAAGAAGGGCACTTAGTTTCATGTCGGAGGCTCCATGTCCAATGTGCTGAGCAAACAAGAAGCAAGCACACTCCTAAGCCTGACATACCAGCATCTTCACTGAGCGACATTTACGGAGGTCATGGCTTGCACCCCCTTGTAAGTACACATCACGCGATGCAATTATAGATGGCAAATCTTAGGATGAAGCACAACTAGCACCGCAGGTTGCGGCATGAATTCGCCAGCATTACTGTGGTGGTATGTGGACTAAGGTTCAAATAAATTTCCAGCCTCCCATGAATGCCCACAGTGCAAGCTGCACATTAATGCCCACAGTGCAAGCTGAACATTAATGCCCACAGTGCAAAGCTGCACATTAATGCCCACAGTGCAAGCTGCGCATTAATGCCCACAGTGCAAAGCTGCAGACATTTCTGCTTTGCTCAAGGACATATGTCTAAGTCGCATGCTGCTTCCAAAAGCAACGTGCCAGCCGAGGGCATGAAATGCGACGTATTGAGTACCCAATGGGTAATACCCACGACGTGTGCTACACACAGAAGCCACATGCAGGAACAGCAAACATAGGGCGAACTCTGCAGGGCACTGAGTTTCCTAGATTGACAGGGACTGCTCCACCCACACCACCCCTGCCAGGGTTGCAAGGAACCCCAGTCTGCTCCTGCGGCATGCTCGTACCCTGACCGCGCACAGCCCATGCTGCCCCTGGTGCACCAGCATAAAGCCTCACCTTCTTGTAGTTGCCCACACTCAGCTTTGTGTCATTTAAACACTGTGGCACAGCCTGTTCTATCGCTGACAGCACTTCAGGGCGGACTCCCTGGAGAGCTTCCACCATGCTGCATAGCACAGGCAGGTGGGCAGGGTAAAGGGTGGCAAGTCTCATCGTCAGGGCAGTGCTCAATATCCCACTGCAATCTTTTGCTGGTCTATGTGGCAGAGCCGGCACATCCCACAAACGTGCAGTTCGAAGGCAGGCGCGCACGTGTGGCGCTTGTGTGAAATAATGTATTTGTGTGCAGGCATGCAGGTGTGAGTATGTGTGTACATGTGTACACGTGTATGTGGGAAAGTATGGGCGCACGCTTAGTCACACACGTTATGTAAACGCATGCGCACGAGTAAGCATTTGGATGGTGCTTAAGAGTGTGCATGCCTATGAGAGTGCACATCATACAGAAAAACAGGGGCAGAGACTGACAGAGCTAAGCACAGGAGTGTCCAGCAAAACGATGGTGCCGTGAGCACGTGAGGTGGCTCTTTCACTCACGGAGCTGCTGCCGCGACTCTGATGCCGTTGCGCCTCTTCCCCAAAGATGCCGCGTATTGATGATTGAGCTTAGGCTGGCTCTGTACGACCAACCGTCGACTGCCAACTGGCGCTGACTGCATGCTGATGAGTCGGAGCTTAAAGGCTTGAGCTGCAATATAATTTTATTAAGAGGCAAACAATGTACTATTTATATCGTTTTATAAATTTAAATGGCCCTCATCTCTGTCTTGTTTGAATTGATTTGAGAGGATTGACACATGCTGCAAGGAATTTTGGGGACTTTCCGCTGCAAATTTCAGCAGAATTTGTTTTCCAGAACGGTGCAGGAGGGCCTGTGGTGGCATGCCTTGCACCCCAGTCAGCCTCACAACGTGGCTGCCTCATCCAGCCAGGCCGGCAAAAACCGACCGGATGGAAGTGAGGCTGAAGCCGTGCTTGCGTTGGGGTCCAATATGGTGAGGGGAAGCTAGAGGGACAGTCAGACATCTGATCTAGTGGCAGCTCCTGTGGCAGATTGTTGTGCCACAAGCACGGTGCTTTGCTTGAGCTGAGCCGCAACTGCCGTCTTTGATCTCTATTCACATTAACTCCATTGAGGACGCTTTGCAAAGTAGCAGATTTGCGCTTGCCCCTTGCAGGGAGACCGGGCTGGTGTTATGCACTGGGCAATTCAGCAGCTAAACAAGCAGGGCATCAAGGTGTGGCCTTGATTCGTTTCATGCTTGGATGATTTTACGTGTCACGTGACATTGGGACAGGGGAACAAGGTCTTAGCCAGCAACAGCGATACACGTGCGTCTCTTCCTGCATGACCGATTAGATTTGCCCATAAGAAACCCCTTCTACTTCACAATTGCCTATTTCAAGGTAACCTTGCTCCCCACACCTAAAGACGACACTGCATCCTCATCACAGTTGCTAAGCTGTGCTTTGCAGGTGCTGCGCTGTTCTACCCTGTATGAGACAGCCCCAGCCTACGTTACAGACCAGCCAGCATTCTTAAATGCGGCAGTGCTCGTCCGCACAGCGCTCCCCCCCCCTTCACTGCTGACTGCCCTGAAGGTGAGGACAACCAAATTTCTTACAGAGAGACCCTAAGAGAGACCAACTTGGCTGAAAACTGGGGCCAAGAGCCAAATGCAGTATTCAGCATCCTCCCACCTGCTTGGGTGCCTTGGGCTGCAGGGGCCCTACACACAGATGCGGCTGGCCCAAGCCTGCTCGGTGAGGCTTGTGGTGGGACCCCACAGCAAAACTGCCCCTGCACTGCTCACATTGGCCTGGGCGCCCCCCCCTGTGCAAGCCAAAGCAGACGCGCTCATGCTCAAGGGGACTTTTCCTCCAATGCCCCCGTGGCCGACCTTCTCTGGGATGCCTGCCTCTTCATCCTCCACGGACAGGCGCTGGAGACGGAAGCAGGCCGCGATCTGGCAGGCAGACGGTGGGGCCCCAGACCTCTTGACCTGGACATCATATTTTACGGCTCTGGCACATACAATGACAGCCGCCTAGAGGTCCCACATCCCAGGTGCCTAATGCGAAGAGCGCATGCTGGGTCGCGCCCGTGCATGGGGCCCATCGCCCCCGTCATCCGCGCCCATGCATAGGATCCAACGCCCCGTAACCTTGGCCTTGCCTTCTGGAGCTCCGGATTATGATTTGATAGCCGCCTGGAGGTCCCCCATTCCTGGTGCCTAGAATGAGGAGCACGTGCTTGGTTGGTGTTACCTTGAGCATCTGGCCGAGCACTGACCACCTGGACTTGGGGAAGTGCCCTGGTTTCAGAACAGTGACCTGCAGCATGCCACTGGGGCTACCCTCTGCAGCACAAGGCACGGACATGCATTCCCAAGCACAGCACTGCGGCTCATGGATCTATCCGGTGTGCGACCCGCTGCAGCACGAGGCGCGGACACGCACTCGCAAGCACAGCACTGCGGCTCATGGGCCTATCTGGTGTGCTGCTATGAGCGTTGCGCGCACCCGCTTGTGGGCCACAGGTGGATGGAGCGCAGCTTTGTCGCGGTCCCGGTCAGCGACCTGTGGCACGACACGGACGCCGCGCAGCATGGCGCTGCTGGCGACATGCAAACAGACGCATGCAGCAGCAGCAGCAGCAGCACCGACAATGCGGGTGATGGTGCTAGTGGGTCCTGTCCTGCAGAAGGCGGCAGCAGAAGGGACAGCCAGGCAGGCAGCAGCTCAGGCAGGCTGCCCCCAGCTTCAAGCGGCAGCACTCACAGCTGGCTTTCGGCAGCTGTCCAAATGGTGCGGGGGGACCTGCCGCCGCATAGCAGCGCGCCCCTCATCACGCACATTCGCCCTGATTTTCCAACCCTGTCCAGTGTGAGACCGAGCGCTGCCTCACAGGGCCCACACACCTACGCACCACCGCCGCCGCCACCACCAGAGCACCTGCATGTGCAGCACACCCCTGGCCCGGCCGCCGCAGCTGCGCCAGCAGCTGTGTCAGGGGGGGACGTAATGCGCCGGGTGATGCCGGTGGGCCGCGGCGGCAGGCTGCTTGCGTGGGGGGCGCGCACACTCAGCATGGGCATTCTGAACGTCACCCCAGACAGCTTCAGCGATGGGGGGCGCTTTGTGAAGGGCAGCCTGGGCGGCCACAGCAACAGCAGCAGTTGTAGCGTTGGTGGCGGTGACGGCAGAGGTAGCAATGGTGGTGACGGCGGTGGTGGCGGTGGCGGCGGCAGCAGCAGCAACGGCAGCAGCAGCAGCATGGCTGCCGGGTGCTTCACCATTGGAGCTGTGGACGTCCAGAGGGCAGTGCGTGCAGCGTGTGACCTGGTAACAAATGGCGCGGACATCATTGATGTAGGGGGCCAGTCCACCCGTCCTGGGGCGATTGCTGTCGGTGTGGAGGAGGAGCTCGCACGCGTTGTGCCGGTCATCAGGTGGGTGTGTTGCTGGCGAGCGCGCGTGCGCACGTGCGCATGTGGATGTGCACTTGACATGCATGCGATCAGGCATGTGAAGGCGTGTGCATGCAAACACCCTCCAAACATGTGATATGCCGTGCATGTCCAGCTGCGTACGCGCCATTCACTGTACAGGCACACCCGCACATACACAGACACACACGTGCGCTCACACGCACACACGCACACCTCATGCCTGCTTTGCGCCGGCCCGTGCGCAGAGCGCTCAAATCTTGCCCCCAGCTGGGCAGTACGCTGGTCTCGGTGGACACGTACCGCGCGGAGGTCGCCCGCCAGGCCGTGGAGGCCGGGGCGGACATGGTGAACGACGTGTCTGGAGGCACCTTGGACCCATACATGCTGTCACAGGTGATTCAGCTAACCCCTTGCGTGCTGCCTTAGGTGGTGCGGCCCTAGACCCTGTGTGTGTGTGTGTGTGTGTTTGTGCGTGCGTGCGTGCGTGCTGTGTGTCCGCGCGCACAGCCCCAGCTACACGTGGGCCGTCGCACAGGCATGAGCGTGTGCGCGCATGCACCCTTGCCTTGTACCCACATGTTTTGAGCATACCCGCCCAACGTTTGACGTGCCGTGTGGGCGCAGGTGGCTGCGCTTGGGGTGCCGTACGTACTGATGCACATGCGTGGAGACCCCAGCACGATGGCCAGCTCGGCCCACACGCAGTACCAGTGTGTGTGGAGGGAGGTGGGGCTGGAGCTGCAGGCCGCGGTGGACAGAGCGGTGCAGGCTGGAATTCCCGCATGGAGCATCCTGATCGACCCAGGTGTGCGTCCATGGGCATGTGCACGGGAGGCCGCACGCTGAGGGGTTGCATCCACAGGCATGTACACAAGGGGCTGCCCACTGACGGGTGCGCCCATGGGCATGTGCACAAGGGGCCGCATTCTGGGGGAATGTGTCCATGGGCATGCGCACAAGGGGCCGTTTACCGGGGAATGTGTCCATGGGCATGCGCACAAGGGGCTGCAAACTGTGGGGTGCGCCCATGGGCATGTGCATAAGGGGCCGCATTCTGGGGGAATGTGTCCATGGGCATGCGCACAAGGGGCCGTTTACCGGGGAATGTGTCCACGGGCATGCGCACAAGGGGCTGCAAACTGAGGGGTTGCGCCCAAGGGCATGTGTACAAGGGGCCGCATTCTGGGGGAATGTGTCCATGGGCATGTGCACAAGGGGCCACATACTGGGGGTATGTGCCCATGGGTATGCACACAAGGGGCCATATGCTGGGGGAATGCGTCCATGGGCATGTGCACAAGGGGCCGCATACTGGGGGAATGTGCCCATGGGCATGCACACAAGGTGCTGCACACTGAGGGGGTGCGCCCCTAGGCATGTGCACATTGAGCCGCACACTGAGGGGATGTGTCCCTGGGCATGCAAGCACAAGGGTCAAACACCATAAGTGTGCGGCGACAAGCAATGTCATCCAAGTGCCTGTGTCGTATGGCGCAGAGGTGTGCGTGTGTGCATGTATCGGCGTGCGCTGCACCTGCTGAGTATGTTGGCTGGGATGGTTTCAGCTTCCACCCAGTTCGCCGATTGCTCAATCCCAAGCTGTATTAATCCAGCTCCAAAGCGTTTTGAGTCAGAGTCCCTTCCTGCTCATGGCAGCAATACAGAGATGCAAGGCAGATATTTCCGCACCTGGGATGCGGGACCTCTAGGCCACCAGCAGACTCAGAAAGCCGGATTCCAGTTAAGACAGTCGAACTTGCTGGTGCCTAAGCGATTGTCGGCAAGCAAAGCTGTGCAGTGACCTGTGTCAGTGATTAACAGCTTTGGGTTTTGATTCAATACTTCCGTCATCTGCCCATCTACCGTCCACCCATGGCTGACTACTCTTGCCTTGGTCCGCAGGCATTGGTTTTGCCAAAAGTGCCCAAGGAAGCCTCGCCCTCATCCGCAACCTTGCAAACTTGCGCCAGGAGTGTCTCCAGGTGTGCGGCTGCTTGCATTTCTAACTGTGCTGCAAGCAGCAACTCTGCAAAAAGGGCTCACTGCTTCATGGTAATAAGATCTATGCTGTATTTTTCATATTAACCTTCTCTCGCATCCCTTGCAGCTGTGCTCACGCCCAACTCAGCATGTGGCTTGAGCTTTGTGCTGTTCACTTTCTTACCCCTTTTGCTCAAGTCATGGCTTTGGTTAGAACATTGTCAAGCTGTGGACACACATGCAAACATACAGACACACACGCATACATACACACACGTACATCTGCGCGCACACACAGGGCTCCGCTCGCCACGCGCCTCTGCTTGTGGGCCATTCACGCAAGCGGTTCTTGGCCAGTCTGGTTGGGCGCGTGCCTGAAGAGAGTGATGTGGCCACGGCCGCTGCGGCTGTATGGCTGGTGGCGCAGGGTGCTGATTGTGTGCGCGTTCACAACGTGGGATTGGTGCGTGATGCTTTGCTTGTTGCAGATGTGTTGCACAGGCAGTAACGCATAAGATGGCTAGCCGGATCATATGAGAGGTCAGAGTAGCACTATCTGAATACATGATGTCAGGTCTTGACACTTTGGACCTGCTACTCCGAGTGACCCTTCTGCACATTCATGGCCCTTTGGTGTAACTAGGAAAGATATTTGTAGACAGACATGACTGCCTTTTAAAGAAAAGACATCATTATGACAACAGGGGTAAACCTGTTGGCGCGTATTAAGAGAGAGATGCAGTTCGCACCAGGCTAATCCTAACATTGAATGTATAGAGGTTTGCCGATGAGGGACAGGATTGTTCTAGGATGAGCATTGAGCTACAGCTGTACCTTTACCAGCCTTCTACTTGTGTGCATTCATTTTTGTCGCATACTGTGTTGAATGTGTGACACACATTGTGTCAATGTCTACTATTAGTGTTTCCACTTTACACCGGCAAGCTAAGCTTACCAGTAGCTCAGTGTGACTGGCATGAATACCCCAGAAATCCAAAGCAGTGGAGCATGATAAGCATGTGCAGGGGGGACAACTGGAGTGGCTCTACATTAACAAGTCGGTCCTCTTAAAACTGGCTAACAAATATTATTTTCTGTCAACACTTGCTTGTTCAAGCTTGTTAAGCTGGGATAAGTGGATTTGGAAGGAGAAGGGATGATTGAGAATGCTTCCCACTAACAACATGTGTGTACTCTTGACCAGCTTGGTCACAATTGTTGTGTGTGTGTGTGTGTGTGTGTGTGTGTGTGTGTGTG
>LFCJ01001884.1_pt1 | contig 14933 bp, 22 predicted proteins | sample 643141 | NCBI WGS metagenome assembly LFCJ01 (sample SAMN03766243, study PRJNA286221) | soda lake metagenome | biome: soda lake; feature: Kulunda steppe; material: water; isolation source: sample B1-Br-g2 brine of Lake Bitter-1 | place: Russia: Kulunda steppe | collected 2010-07 | reverse complement strand
CTGTCAACACCTTCGCCGAGTTGCGGCCAATGTTAGCCTCCACACTTTCTTTCTAAGAGTGGGAGGTGCTATTTACAGCCCTCAGGCTATAGCTTATAAGGCTATAGCTTATAAGGCTATAGCTTATAAGGCTTATAGCTTAGAGCCTCTAAAATGATCCTCCAATACATTATTGCAGGGGCACCTATTTGTTACTCAGATTTCAAAGAAATTCACTGCAGTTATTTACGATCCTTCAACAAGCCTTTGATTTCCTTTCTCGATGGCACGACATACTGTGCGATGAAATGGGAGAAAAGTGAATTACTTTTTGGCTAGCAAACCTGCCACAAACCAATCAGCCTGACGGCAAGGTTAGCGATGTACCCTTACTTGTGACCGATACTATCTAATTATGTGGAGACTAAGACTTTTAAGGGTGCTAGCTCCGGATAGTCGAGCAGGCGGCGGGGCACCTGAGATGGGAAGTCGATTATCCACCTTCGCAACCTGTGGGTTCGAGGTTCAAACCTCACTGGAGGCCACAACCGGCTAAGCTGCCCTCGTTCGGCGGATACAGCCTTGAAACCTAACCTAACCTATCTAATTATGTGGAAAAAAACTCTATTGAAATCTTACAGAGTTTACAAGCACAGAAATCAGTAGGAAAAAAATACCATACATATCAAAAGGAGAGCTGAGGAAGTTGTCCGAGAACTAAAGGGTTAAAGGGAAGTAAACGATGCTTACATCATGATGTTGAAGTGCCAGTGGGATTTGAGTGTCGAGCTAGTCAACTCGTACCAATTGAAGTGGATGCTGTTATGAGATCTAGATCCGAACGTTGGCTTGGATGGAAGCAGTTGGAAAGAAAGCTTGTTAGGGCAGGAAAAGGCTCCTGAGGCATCCCGGGAGGAGTTTACTCAGCTGCAGCCTGCATGAACAAGAGTGGCAGCAAGTCCCAAAGCGCTAAGCTTTTAAATACCAGGGGTGGCTCGCGGGAATCAATTGCTACAGTTCACATAAGCACTGACCCCCCATACCTGCCTTCCAACTGGCATTTCTCGTCTCTCAAACTTATCTTTCTAATTTAGTTTTTGAGGTAATGGTTGCAGGCTTGACAGGCTTCAGCTAAGGTGCCCTCATTCAGCAGGCACAGCTATGTAACCTAACCTTCCGACTGGCACACCCATCAGGGCAAGCTACTTGGCAGCTCCTGTGAAGCAGCTAATTTAATTGCTAGCTACCAAATCAAGCTCACCTTCTTCTTTTTCTTCTTTGGTTGCTCCTCCGCAGCCCCATCAGCAGTGCCCTCTGATTTCTTCTTCTGCAAGCACATGACCAATTGTTCAGCATCTGTAAAACCATGTCATGTGCGCCAGTCATGCAGGCCGGTTGCACAACCTAACTCATGCTAAACTTGTATTTAGCACTACCTTATCAGCTCCAAGCTGAGACTGAGGCAGAGCCCAACACAGTTAGCCTGAAAGCCTTGCGAGAAACCCTAAACAGGGAATTAATCTCCTGTGAGCTGAATTTTGTGCAAAAAAGAAGGCTCTATGTTGAGTAGGTAGGATAAGCGCAGCCCTGCACTCTTGGATCATCCCTTGACGCAAGCTGCCTGCGATTCTGAGTCCAACCAAAGAATGCTGCCAACTTGGTGCCACATCCCAACTTCACCTTTTTCTTTGGAGCCTCCTCAGCATCCCCTGCCACAGCCGCATCCGCTGCCTCCTTCTTCTTTTTCTTCTTTGGCTGTTCTTCTTGCTGTGGCTGGTCTTGGCTAGGCGCCTCCTCTGATACTGCTTGCTTGTCCTTTTTCTTTTTTTTCTTCTGCGCGGTGTGAGCAAGAGTAGCGGAAGCCATGATATCTAGTGGCAACAGGAGGGGAGGGATGGGATCCCGTAATTGCTGAAGGATGTGCGCTTGCTGTTGCTAGCATGCAATTGGCTGGACTCATGCTAATAAGAACGCAGATCATGCGATTGCAACATCTGCACTATGACTTGCATGCCCAGCTTAATGACAGCCATGCTGTCCAAGCCTCGCATCCCATTCCATGTGGGTGGCCATCAAGCACTCTGGTGCAGGCAGGTTGGCAGCAAGAACTAGCTTGCTGTGGCCTAGCGCGGCTGGCACAGGCAGGCTGCAGTGCGTGTGCATGCTCCTCATGCACCGCAGTTGCTGAGCTTGCTGAGCACAGCTCACAGAGATGCAGAGCTGTGCGTTTGCGTCAAAGTGGCAGCGTACAGCATGGTTCGGAAGTTATAGTTTATTTGCCATCATTCCACGCACTGTGGTCTGGCTCTTGTTTCTCGTCACAACCATGCACAGCATGCTCCATCATGCACGACATGCTCCAAGGCAAGCTGAGCTGCAGCACACCAGTAGCGAGGCCCGTGCATGCATGCATGCATGCCGCTCCGCCACACCCCGCAGCAGGCAGGCCTGGGGGTGACAGCACACTCTGCCTTCATGCACATGCTCACGTACCTCGGGTACTGCCACATCTGCATCTGCGTTGTACGCTTTTGGCACAGCAGCCAGCCCGTTGGTGCCCGCCTGCTTGGTCTTATCGTACGGCGTGGGCTGCTCCTTGCCGCGTGGCTTGGCGCCATCGGTGGCCAGGCTGCGGCCCTCCAGCTGGCGCAGGCGTGCCTCAACCTTGGCGCGCGCGTCAATCCCTGGGGAAGGCACGCAAAGGCATGCCGCGCGTGCGCATGTAGGCGTGAGTGCTCTGTGTGCCTGACTGTGTGTGCGCGTGCAAGTTTGCACTTGGTTGCGCACGTGTGTATGTGCGCATGAGACGTAAAGCACTTGTACCAAGCCTGCTCAAGCATGGTTGGTGAAACAGCTCATGGTCTTCTTAAGAAGCTGCAGCAAGAAACCAGCAGCGGCTCTCACCGATGGATGCGTCTTCGCTGTCCCCCAGCGCGTCAACACGCGTTGCCAATGCACACTTTGCTGCCAGCACACGCGACACCTTGCCCTTGAACTTGCTGGAGCTCTGGCCAATCAGGGATGCGTGATAGATGAGGCCGTACTTGGGGGTTTCGTGCTTCGTTTTGAGGGCCCTGCACATGCACATGCGCGCGGCGTAAGGGAGTGCAGGTGAGGTGCCACGATGACGGAAGTGAGGGCTTGCAGCACCATGGCCCGTGCTGAGGCACTTTTGCTCATCGCCTAAACACGCTAGGCTGAGCATGCCACTAAGCAACCTAGTCAAGCGCATGTCTTAAAAAAGGCCTGTGTGTGTGGTGCATACAAGCACGTGGACACATATACACACATGCACAGACACACACACACATGCACACACACCGACACCCACCTGAACAGCGCTTTCTCTGCGCCTAAAATTTGTACAGTGGAGGCCGGCTGCTTGGCAAGGTTGATGAGTGAGCCAGCATGTGAGATAAGGCGTGCTCCCACAAGCTCTCCAACAAGAACCTGGACACCAATATGTCATGTATGTTATGAGCATTCTGCATCTTCTGATTCTTCAAAGCTTAATACTCTATATGAGGCTTAATAGAAGCTTAATGCTCTATATGAGGCACAGGTTGACAAAAAAATCTTTCATTGCTAGCCTTGTGCTCTACTGCTGTGTGCAGCCTGCGCCGTGCCCGTTCTCTGGTCACGTACGAGCAAAAGCTGACAGCATGTCGAGACGAACACAAGCAAAGTGATGTTGAAAAGAAAAGGAAATCATGGAATTGATGAGGGGCGAGCAGCAAATACGTCAGGGAATCAGCCCAACAGCACAGCACCAGGGCTGGTGCTTGTCAGCAGGGCAGCATGCTCTGGCCATACGAGCCTGCTCTCAAACAGCATGGCACTGCTCCAACCTCACCCACCGTAAGGTTGGGGGCAATGGCCATCATCCGTGACTTCAGGTAGTCAAACAGCTGGCCACGGTAAGCGTACAAGTCAATGACCTGGTCCGCCAGCTCCCGTATCCTCGTCTGCATGTGTGCGGCCACCAGTGCAGCCAGCTTCACATTGCTGCCATCGATTGCAGTGCACTGGCACGGGCACAGTCCGACACCGGAGGCAGGGCTTTCAAGCATACAGCAAAGCCTGAACAAAGCATGTGCTGAGATGACATCTAAGAGCAAGAGCAGGCCAGGACAAGAAGTTCTCGTGCCCAACTTGTCTTGCTACAAGCCTGTCGCACTGATTGCAAGAGCAAGCATGCATGCCATGCACACTCACCAGGTCTTCCTGGCTGATCTCTGTGCCCATGGAGATGATGGCCGCCTCCTTCAGCTGCTGCTCCACATCCTCCTCCAGGATGCCCGAGAAGTCGTTGGAAGCTGCCTGCTCGCGAGTGCCCATCAGCTTGACCACCTGCATCACGAGCAGAGTAGCGCACTTGAGCGTCGTTTACCATGCAGCTAAGGTGCTGCCCTTGCTGCTGCGCTAGTGCTTGCCCTGGGTGCTGCAAAAGGTGTGTGCTTTAGGTGCGTGCCATGCAACGCAGGTGTCGCTTTGACAGGCACGAGCTATATCCTGTGTACATGCACCCACAGAGATTCTGTCAGGTACACACATCAAAGCTAGATGTCCCGCGCATCCCCCTCTTGTGCAAGGGTGCTGTCATGCAAGCTTGTCAAGAACTGGCATGCTGGACGAGCTCCCTGCCAGGCATGCATGAAACTCCGCATGCATGGAGCAGGTTCTCACAAGACAGCGCACACGTAGCATCGCCTTGCTCCCAAGATCACAGCCAGATTTCGCTTCCTGCTCCTTCAAACGCACCTTGGCATACGCTATGTTGTCGCTCACAATCTTCGTCATTTCCGGGAAGTGCCAGCCGTACCACTCTCGTACACGCATGGCATAAGTATTCAGCTCCTTGTCTAAGTCATCCAACAGACCAATAGCTTGCACAATCATGGTATCCACCTGCGTTTGCATGGCGCAGCAGAGTCAGGGCGCGGGGAGCATTAAGACAGGCTGCGTCAACCATGCACTTCACCCATGGTGTGGAAGAGGCAGGGCAAACACCGTGAGGAAACAGCGTTTGTGACCGCCTGTACCACACAGCCCAGTCCAATGGCATGTGAAGCTTCAGGGCCGCCCAGCTTTTGAGTAGCCTTGGCAAAACAGCGAAGGACCTGCCTGAAAGCGCATGCACACACACGAATACACACAGCAGAGGGTGCAGGCAGCAATACACCAAGCTGCAGTGCGCACCTTGTCGGGGCTAAACTTCAGCTTGTAGCGCGACAGGCTGTGAGACAGACCCAGAGACATGGGCTTAAGATCGGCGCCAGCAAGCCCACTGCAAAGGTAAAGAGGCAGCAGGGAGCTAATAAGACACGGTTGTAACAATCCAGGGTTGAAAGTAAGGTCAGGATGCCACGAAAAGGGATTCAACTTCTTCACTAGGCCTGGCAACAGGTCAAGCCTGAACATGCACCCTATGCAGAAGCTCAAGCCCACACGCCAAAAAAACGCCCAGCCTTCCTCCTATTTAGTTGAGGCTGAAGGCTGAGGCTAGTGAGACACTTGCCCGCCTGCGCTCATGCCCACGCCCATGCGCGCGCGCGCACACACACACATACACACACACACACACACACACATAAGCAGGTACCTGATCAAGCCCTGCAGCTGGTTCCTGATACCGCGCGTCAACTCCAGGACGGCATTGCTGCACAATAGAGAAGCAATCAAGGTAGGTGGGAGGAGGAGGGCGGAGTGGGCAGCCTGCTTTGAATTAGTCCGCCTTTTCAATCCAGGCCAACTCCTACAGCGATAATGGGTGTGTCCTGCAGCACAGTATGCTGAGTTGCAACTGCGCAATTAGACACCAATGGACGCACCATTCCATAAGCAGCATATGGCACAAATCCATGTACATCTGTGGTTCCACAGTCAACATGTGGAAGGATCCCGGAGCGGGCAGGATGCTGGGTGCCCTCTCAGCCTGCTGTCCTCACCTGTACACGCATGGAATGCCCAGTTTTTCCTGAACAATGCCCCCAAGCTTCTTATCAAGGATTGCCAGCTCCTCCCCCACCACATTCTTCTTCAGGAACTTCTTCAGAGCTGCAGGGCACACAGGGGCGAGGGGCAGGAATGGAGCATCACCGGGAGCACACTCCACATGCATTGCCTGAATAGTGCTGCAACCCAGAGCCTGGCATGTTCTGCAACCCAGACTAATTTGAGGGCAGCATCAAGGAGGCAGGGGGGAGCAGCATGGCACTCACGCTTGCTCAGCTTGCTGTCTACCAGCGCTGTGGCCGCCTCCAAAGCCTCCGTTGTGTTTTGAAACTTGCTGAACGCCTTGAGCTTGACAGCCTGCGCATGTTTCAGCCGTCGACGAAACGAAGCTTGCTGGTGAAGCCAGGGATGCCGCCATCAAGCGCATGGCGCGGGCAGCATTTCAGGGAAACTGGGGTTGTTGCCCCCGGGACATGATTTTCGCTGGCCAGACCCGCGGCGGCACGAACCTTTTGCGCCTGGTCCAGGGACGCAAAATCGGCTCCTACATCCTCCGTCTCCTTCAGGGCCCCGTCTTTCAGGACCTTGAACAGCGCGAAACCAGCCGCGCTCTCAAAAAGCAGCAACATTATTCCAGGTCACCACCTTCTCCGATTCGAGTTCTTTTGTGAATGCCAGTGGTGCCGGTTTCGCAAGCTGACCAACTAAAGCATTAATAAAGAATTCAATTTAAAATTTCAAACTAAGAATTCCTTTATTGTGCAAGTAGTCCTGCTCGCAAGGGCCCCTCGCGGCTAAGCATCTCCAAAAACAATCTGAACTGACCACGCATAACATCAGCTTACCATATTTAGCAGTGTCAGATGGACCATCTGAGGTGGTGCATGCACATGTGTCGCTGGCCCTAGGTCTCCTTCTCCTCATTTCATGGAGGGAGTCTTCCCCTGCCTTAGTAGTTTTCACTAGTCACCGAAAGAAATGAAAAGAAGGAAAAAGACTGCGCCAACAGAATAACTTCTGTTCGCAAAAATCAAGGTTACAAGGATTCAGGAAGAGGTTTACATCTGGTGCAAGCACCAGGCAAACTCCCACCATAAAACTAGGAAGAGGGTTGTTAGTGGGTCAGGAGGAAACTACAGACTGAAAACAGTTGCTGCACAGGTTCCGCCTGCTCAGAAAGATGGACTTGATAAGCATGGATGGAGCATGGGAATGTTCCTCTCTAGCAACTCTTTGGCACAGACAAAACTTGCACAGCCGGGTCCGAGCAAACAAGCCAACCAAACCTCCCAAGTCAGCCAACTGCCATGTTCTCTGGCTGACTGCCCTGTTGCTGGTCCTCTTTTGGCTCCCCTCCGTCTTTGCTTGCCTCCGTCATCTGCTGGTCTCCACCCCCTTCCTGCTGCCCGGCTGGCTGCTCAGCAATTGTGACTTCTGACGGCAAGTGCCCTGGCTGGCTGAGACTCTCCTCAAGGGCACGAATTTCCTCCATGGTCTGAGGTTTGAAATGTGCAGGAGATGGAGACAGTGAACACATTTAGCTGTGGAAATTTCACACCAGAGAAGTAGCCATACACGTCAGCTTAGCCAATGACAATCCAACTGCCCAGATAACAGAGGACTGAGGCTAAAGTGCAATCCCCATCAATGTCAAACAATGAGATGCAAAAGGACAGGCGCAAGGCGACTGCTCTCAAGATGTACACCATTTGGGAGTTTCAGCACCCTCTCATCATCAATCTGCATCAGTTCCACACAGCTATCCTTGAAGGGTGTAACATGGGTAGCAAAGTGTAGGCCGGGCAGATGCAAAAACACATCACCTGGCCAGTAGCCTAACAATCACTCTACGTTCGGCATAAGAGAGGGACAAGGATTAAGCACTTATGAGTAGGGTTGCTGAAAACCGTCCAGATACACCTTATACTTTGGCAAACTGGCTCAGAATCTGGCAAACATACACAGCATGTATGTTTACTGTTTTTAATAACCCTTCTTACGAGGCCCTGCGTCCACTCCGTGAAAGGTCTTCAGAGGAGGGTGCGGCGACACAGCAAATGATCACATGGGCTTTCTCTTCTCTGTGAAAGCCCATGCAAGCATGACAAGGCACCCACATGCAGGGATGCGCTAACAACTGTCTGCATGACAACTATTTCCAATCGGTTGCGACACCCCACGCAAGCAGGTGGGCATGTCATAGCCAGCAAATACCCTGAGTGCAGGGCTGCAGAGCCACTTACCGCTGCATTTGCTATGGCTGCCTTGATGGCAAGAAGCTGCTCTGGTGAGGGTCCTTTTGGCTTGGCTGGAGCGGCTGGCTGGGTTTGCTGCTGCGCTGAAGCAGCCGCTGATGCAGCTTGCCCAGCCTGCGCCTTGGCTGCCTCCAGATCCTCAGAGGGCTCAAATGTCTTGGCCCCATGCGCAACTGCCTCCTCCTTTGTGGCAAACAGCTTCTTGGCCTCGACACGCTCCTGCAACGGCACAGCCAGTGTTGCAAATTGCAATTAACATGCTCAGCACACACACACACATGCCATGAACAGCACAATGATCAACTGGAGGCAGATGCAGCCTTGACGAGGATGTGGGGCTGTGCTGCGCTTCAGAAAGGTTGTTTGAGACCCCTCTTTGCAACCCACCTGCTGCTTGACTTTCTTAAAGTCTAATACTTTCAAATTCTTGCATATGCTGATCAGGTAGAGCCTGCATGCGGTCAGCAGAGTCAATGAAGTTTTTAAAGGATTAAAACCACGCTTCATCATCAACATCATTATCACCAGCAGCAGGAGCAGAAACATTTAACACCATCAACACCAGCATCAGCGGCAGCAGCCCTCAAGGACGCACCTGTAATTTGGCTTGGCCTGCACAGGATTCCCCACTAAACTTAGAAGGGTGAGCTTGGGAAAGGAACCCAGCGGTTCCAAATCCTGTACAGGATAATTCAGCAAACCCATCATAGCTTGTGATGTGGATGCAGTTTGAGGGGACAAAAATGCAATGCTATGTACAGCACACTGGGGAACAAGCAAGGGCGTCGGGCTAACACTTGCCGCACTTGTGTATCAAACCCCTAGCACTGCATTGCAAGTGGTGACCAGATTCATTCATGACGCTGGGGTTGTAGGATGAACCTGCTTTGGCATACATCAAGCTTAGGGGGAGGAATGTGCAAGATGCTCAAGTGTCCTCTGAAATCCAGTGCATGCTCCAGTGCATGCTGCCAATTCAAACTGGTCGATGCACTGGCGCGCAGGCACACCTGTAAATTACTTAGCCTGTTGTTGGTTAGCACTAAGGTCTCCAAATTGGGGATGGCTTCTGCAACCACCACGGACAGTGCAGGTGTGAGCACCCACTTGCAATGGCTGTGTGCATTTGGTGCAAGCAATCCCAGGACGACACGTCCCTGCCAGGTAATTGCTGAGCCCATGTTTACCCCTGCTTACCACTGCAGCCCTTGGCGATGCGGGCAATGCGGTTGTTGTTCAGCAGCAGCTGTTTGAGCCGAGGGAGCCTGGGGAAGCCGTCCAGCTTCACGATGGCATTGTCCGTCAAGTCTATACTATCGAATTGATTCTGCACAGGGGAGTAGCGGCATCCGTCAGGTCGGGTCCCGACGGGCATGACACATCCACGGATGCAAGCTTGTGCGGATGTAGCATGCCCAGATGCATACAATTTACTTCAGACAACCCCAACCTCACCTCTGTGACACCCAGGTTCTCAATGGCTGCAATTTTGTTGCCTGCATGCATGAGCACAGCGACACAGTCATGCACGATGGGGATGGGAAGGATGTATTTTGCCAGGAAAATTGGTCAACAGAACTCTCCTGCACCCTGCATCAAGCATGTTTTATCATAAACAGAGCCTAGTGCAGGGATCTTGCATGCATGGTGGATCCACTGAAAAGTCAGCAATAACAAGGCTGCCTGCTCGCGCACACACAGGCATCCATACCGCGAAGTTCCAGCTCATATAAGTGTAAGGGGCTCATGTACTGAGGGCTCCTGAGGATCAGCTCCGCTGTGAGGCGGCCTGCTAGCCTGGGACCCAGTGCCCCGATGGGTTTGGCCCCAGGCTCCATCTCGAAGGATGGCAATTACCTCTGGACTGCAACGATTTTTTGACCAAAAACAATTATCCCTGATTTAGATCGGCTAACAATCTGGCGAGCAAAAGCAGCCAAAGCCTCGAGACTAGTACATAAAAATGAAATAAAGCCTCGTACTTTCTCGACCTGCAGGTGACGTGATCTTGCAGAAGTGATCGAAGAAATTTGAACTGAAGGTGCTTTAGAAAAAGCTGCAATGAGAATGGATACGTCTATATCATCGTATTGGATTAACCCTAAGATATGTTTCGCATGCAACCAAGGGCGATGCTTAAGATTATCCTGGGATATATGTATAGGAGAGTGTGTTCTAGAACTCACTCTCCACCAGATCTGGTGCAAGCACCAGGTCCAACTCGCCATGGACAGGGGATAATTTGCTTCCAAACCTCCAGGCAAATACTTTGCTTCGCATATGTTCAGACCTCATACCACACTTACTTTTTCATTGGCGTCAAGAGCAATACAGAATACCGAAGTGCACCTCCCAGGTACCATTTATTGCAGGTACCATTTATAGAAGCCATGCTCAGGAAAAAACTCCAATCACAGCAACTTCATTGTCTGTCTGCCTGTCTGTCTCTGAAGGTCAATCTCTGAAATTTAGTGTCGTTGAGGCCCAGTCTAATAGATGGCACTTCAGTATTACCTTTACAAAATGGAGGTTGGTAGGTGAGTAGGTTGACTTTGTTGCAGGCCTGAGGAGAAGAAAAGACTACGCCAACAGGGAACCCCCTATTCAAGTGAATCAAGGAAGAGGCTCACATCTGGTGCAAACACCAGGCAACCCCCCACCACCTGAGGATCCGAACTGGAGTCCAGCATTTGTGTTTAATTGAGTGCTGCTCAAATGCTTTCTGTAGCTGTGGTGCTGGATGGGGACCATGACTTCAATGAACTGCACCCTCCAGTGGGAAGGGTGAAATTGTTTAACTCCATTTGCAGAGATGTGTTTATGATGCTACCAGCTGGTAAGACAAGTACTGCGTCAGGTAAAAATGCCTTAAAACCTTACCTACCTTACCTACCTTACCTACCTGCGTCAGGTAAAAATGCAAGCGAGCCAATCATCAGTTGTCCCTACATGTGGCTGGAGCCAGCGTGGGAGTCTCCTGTTTGAAATTAAAGTGAGGTACCAGATCTTGCGAAGTAATGTGGACCTACCTGTGTCAGTGTGTAAGAATCCGCGAAAAACAATGTGTCTCTCCTGACCTTCACGGCCGTTTTCCTCTTCTAATCTTTAATGAGTCAATGTGAAAAAACAAAAGTAGTCAAGGTTGAGGTCATCTGTGTCAAGGTGACCACAGTCTATCAGCCATCTAACATTTCCGGGCTTCCGTACCCATCACTCCTGTGCCTCCCCACCCTCCTCCACGTCATCAGGCAGCTCCAGCAAGTCCTCAGGCCTCAGCTGCCGCCTGTGATCCAAGCTGCGAGCGCTGGACCTGCTGCCAGCCTTGCCGCTCTGTTGTGAGCTACATGTCGCGGAGGCACCTGCTGTGATTGCCCTGCTGCCTTGATGAGGATCCTCAGCCTCTTGCCGCCTGCGCTTGCTCCGGCGCTTGCGCTCAGACGAGGACAGCTTGTGTGGGAGCTGCTGCTGCTCAGGCTGGTCAGGTGCTGGCAGCACTGCTGCCATGCTCCTTGTGCTGGCTGAGGGGGAGGCGGGCCTGATGAGCACGAACATAGGGCGACTGAACCCGATGGCGGTGCTTCCCTCGTTTAAGTTTGCCAGCATCTGGAAGCCAAGCTGCGTACAGAGAAGGTTGAAAAGTGTGCTAGTCTCAGAAAGGCATGCACTCAACGGTTTGCGTGGTGCAGGGTGCTGGCATGGGTTGGGTGCGGCTCATTGTAGGCCGTTTACATGCTGCACCATGTTTCACGATGAGTCACTCCTTGGCCCATTTCTCTCAAGGCTTTGTCTCTAATCTTAAACCTGAATCATGCAGTCAAATTGACAAACCCAGACGAACATGATCAAGTACGAAACAGCAAAGTAGTGCAAGTGCCTCAATGGCTGCCTCAGGCGCCTGTCGGTATGCAACACCGCAAAGGAGCCAACCATTTATGGCCTGTGGAAATGAGCGCTCCTTGCCAAGGAGCACCGGCCAAACACACCCACTGGACAAGGTAAAGCCTTCAGATAATGGCAGGCATACACCTTCACAAGTCCCCAATTCTTTTGGGCGTGGGCACTCACTTGAGTGAGGACATCTATGAACGTCTCCGGTCTCAGCTGCAATGCCTCCAGGTCCCGGAAAGGCACGCCTGATGTCTGCTTCTTGGTGATGGCCTGGCAGTAGCTGCGCCAAGGCTGTGGCTCGAGAACAAGCAGGCCCCCTGCACCAACATAGACAAAGCAACGCCCGGTGTAACACCTAGATCCTATAGATGGGCAGCAGGGTGCTGCAGGGTGCTGCAGGGTGCTGCAGGGTGCTGCAGGGTGCTGCAGGGTGCTGCAGGGTGCTGCAGGGTGCTGGGCAGTGAGCATTCAATGAAAGCATGCGCAAACCACTCCATGGCCCATAAGAAAGCATGATGACTGTTTTGGTGATGAAGAAGTGCATCTCTATGAAGGCATGCGGCCCGTTCAAGCTTTCTGATGAGGCAATCAGGAACTGGGCCTCTGTGCACGCGATTGGCGTTGGCTGCTTGGGGCATGCGTCTGTTGCCACCTCCCTACGACTTGCTATGCGTATGACAGGGCACATGACCATGGCTGCCTGCATACAAGAACACACATACGTGTGCAGAGACGCGTGCACTCACACATGCACACAGACAAAGGGGGGAGGCGGGCATGCGCTTACCCGGCTCCAGGCTATTCCAGAGCTTGACAAACAAGCGCATGAGCCCTGCATCCCCCCAGTTGAGGTGCACCCATTTGGTCACGCTCAGGCAGGTGATGACTCCGTACCGGTCCTTGCCCCGGCGCCTCTTGCTGCCAGGGCTTTCCTGCACATGCGCAGACATCCACAGAAAGAGGCTGCGGTGAGCCATGTGTGTCAAGCAAGGGGAACGAGTTGCCTGGTCCTGCCAGGCACCACGACCAGGCAGGAGGCCCAGATTAGGTCGCCTCTTGTGCCCTGTCCAGAATGACCTAACCTTGGGCCAAGATTCTTGACCGCACTGTGGCGCGCTCCACTCTTCAGCACGCTGACAGGCTGCAAGCTTGCGCCCAGCAGCCGCGTGCGCAAGCCCAGCAGCATGCTCGAGGCTGCACACAAGCTGCGCCTCATTCCCAGCCTTTTCTTGGCAACACCCCGCCAGATCATTGCCTGCCCACCCCCCGTCCCCGCACGCGCAAGGACAGTCTCCCCACGTGCCTGACTGAGCACAAAGTCCTGCGGGTCGCCCTCGTTTGCCCAGTCGCAGGTCCTGAATTGCGCCCGCGACAGCGCGTGGGCTGCGCGCCGTAGCCGCTCCCAGGCCGACAGGTGGCCAGGCGGCCTGCGAGGTGCCTGGCTCGGCCCGCTGGCAGCTCCCGCGGAGGCAAGCTCAGCGCAGCGGGCGCTGTGCGCTCCTAGCCCCGCGTCGTGCCGCCCTCCTGGCACCGCCACACAGCTCCGGACCTCACCCCCGCTGGCCAGGCTGTCCGCGGGTGAGACGGTGCTGCCTGGGTCGGGCTGCTGCACCTGCTGGGGAAGCGCTGCACCAGCGCCATGTGAGGGCGTGACCGAGCGGCTGCCGGAGTGAGCCCCGGAGTGAGGGGGGCGAGGGCGCACGAGGCTGGCTGGCCAGGCGGGCTTGCTCAAACCCGTCCCTGACTCGCGGATCTGCTCAGCCACGTCCGTGCGCATCTGGCGCAGGTTCCTGCCACAGCAAAGAAGCCAGATGGGCATGCAGTCAGGCCTGGCTGGCCCTGCGCCTGTGTGAATTCCCTGCTTGCTTGTGGCTCTCATCATAGGCTACGCCTGTGGCTCTCAACATAGGCTATGCCTGTGGCTCTCAACATAGCTTTGCCTGTGGCTCTCATAACAGGCTATGCCTGTGCTCTCATCATAGGCTATGCCTGTGCTCTCTCATCATAGGCTATGCCTGTGGCTCTCATCATAGGCTACGGCTGTGACTCTCAAGATAGGCCAAGCATTGCACTGACCAAACTGCACAGCCGCGCACCATATGGATTTTCGGAAAATCATTTTCCAACACAAATCAATAATGCCAGCGGCCAAGCTGTGGACAAGTCTAGCTGTGGGATGTTTCCCAGGTTGTGAACTCCTCCCCAAGGAAGGTATGCCTGGAGCCCTGTGTATTAATCTTGCTTTCCCTCTGTAATGGTAGCAGAGTTATGACAAATACACACTAAGGACTCTCTTCATTTCAGCAATGGGTGATAAGAGGCAACTACCCCTGCTTGTCAAGCTTAGCTCACGCACAAGATCCCCTTCTCCCCAAAGGCACAGTGCAACTCACAACATGCTTGTTGCATGATCCCCTTGCCACAACTGACCCATAAGGCAAGAAAAAGGGCACATGTTTGCGACAAGCACATGTTTGCGCTCGTGTGCACGCCTATAAACATGCACGTTCACGTGCACGCGCATGCTTGCTTCCCTTTGGAAAAAAGGCTAGAAAGAGTAAGGAGCCCTAGAGGGAGTGGGCGAGTAACTTGTTCAGCCGCTCGCACCTGCAGGCTTTGCTAATTAAGTCCCTATCAATGTCCACTCCGGTCGTGGACGCACAGTTGAACTGCGTAGCCACCGCCAAAGTGATAAGCCCCTCGTTGCAGCCCACATCCAGCAAGTGCCTCCCCTCAAACCACTCCGGCCGTAGCAGACACAGGCGGGGGTCGTCCTCAAACGCAGCCGTGTGCCTGGATGCAAACAAGGAAATCGTCCTCAAATGCAAACAAGGAAATCGTCCTCAAACGCAGCCG
>LFCJ01001883.1_pt1 | contig 14939 bp, 26 predicted proteins | sample 643141 | NCBI WGS metagenome assembly LFCJ01 (sample SAMN03766243, study PRJNA286221) | soda lake metagenome | biome: soda lake; feature: Kulunda steppe; material: water; isolation source: sample B1-Br-g2 brine of Lake Bitter-1 | place: Russia: Kulunda steppe | collected 2010-07 | reverse complement strand
TGTTTGGGGCAGCTTTCTGCGAGCTATGTATGCTAGGAAGGCTTTGCTTGCAGGAAGGAAGGCCTGCAGCAGCAGCAGCAGCAGGGCTGCCACTGACAAATGTGGGTCTGTTGGTTGGCGATCTCATGGTAGCCAGGAGCATGCCACGAGGCACACTCAGTTTCTGGGGGGTGCCTGCACGGCCCGCCACAGAGGGGACACCATGAGCAGTGCCCTGCCCAGGTGTGGCAGCAGTGCAGCAAGCGGGGCCTCTGGCCCCTTGACCCAAAGCATGTGCTACGCGCAATCAGCCTCCCTGTCTCCTACAGACTTAACAGCAGAGTTTGTAGATCGAGCCATCAGTCAATAGATGCGACTGCTAGGCTGAAAGTTTGGAACATTCTCGGTATTCGTGGTGTCATCCTTGCGCGGGTGCTAATGCTGGGCTGATGCTCATCTTCTCAACTCATTCCAATCTTGACATGTCCAGAAGATAAAGCACATGCAAACCTGCTCTGTCTCCTGCACACCCCAACCAATGCCCTGGCTGGGGCCCTAAGGACGCATGGCTGCGCCCGTTCATCCGGCCCTTCTTGCGACCCACGCGCGCGCGCAGGTCATTGACCCCCACACCCACGAGTACATGACCCGGCTGAAGGACGAGCCCGTGCTGCTGGCCCTGGCCCAGAAGGTGTCCGACTACCTGGAGCGCAATGGCGACATGCGCAACCTGGCCAAGGTGGGCATCCTCTGGCTGCACCTTTGCTCAGCGCGCGCTGTATGTTCCCGCTGCCATCGCGTACCTCAAGGCCTCCTCCACCTCATTACAATCAGAGGAGGTTTTTGGTACACAGGAACACAGTCTCGAACAGGTGCCAAGACAACGCCGGGAGCGCGCCACGTCTGTGAGCAACAATACCCCATGCACTGTGCATGGGCACGGGTCTCGCGAGCAAGCGCCATCGGTGGCGCACACCTGCATGCTCCCACTCACTGCGTGCCTGCTGTCCCACCGTCCCGTGTGTGCACGTCACGCTGCGCATGGTCACGCTATGTGTAGGTCACGCTGAGCATGGTCACGCTATGTGTAGATCACCCTGTGTGTAGGTCACGCTGCGCATGGTCACGCTGTGTGTAGGTCACGCTGCGCATGGTCATGCTATGTGTAGGTCACGCTGCGCATGGTCACGCTATGTGTAGGTCACGCTGCCCATGGTCATGCTGTGTGTAGGTCACGCTGCGCCTGGTGGAGCACTTCTACTTCAAGACGCAAGCCGTGTACAACGCGATGCGGAAGTTGACGGTGCTGCAGCAGCAGGAGGCGGCGGCCGCTGCAGCCACCAGCACAGAGGTGGATGAGACCGCGGAGGAGCCGGATGAGGTGGTGGAGGTGAAGGTAGGTGTGGCATGGGATGTTGCGGCGCACAAGCGTCAGTTTTAGTAGGTCTCAGGCAGGTGCCGCCTCCTCAGTCAGCGCCCGCTGTGCCTAGCAGACAACTGGCGAGCCTGCTGAGGGATGGGCACGCCATTGCGGGCCTTCAGCAGCCTCCTCTGCCAACAGTGTTTCTCCGGCGCCTGCCTGAGGCCCCACGCGCACACACTCACACATTCGCGCACATGCTCACACACACACACAACACGCACTCGCTGCCGTTTGTGTGTGCAGGTGCCCTCAGATTACGTGATGGGCGAGGACTCACACTCCGTCATGCGCTCCCTGGTCACTATCATCTTCAAGCATGGCGATGAGCGTACCAAGGCACGCGCCATGCTGTGCTCCATCTACCACAAGGCCATCCACGCCGACTTCTACGGCGCCCGGGACCTGCTGCTGATGAGCCACCTGCAGGTGCGCTGGCGCCTGCCCATGCCGCTGGGGCGGCGGCGCACGCTGATGTGAGGCACGCTTGTGCGCAGGCGCATGCGTGCCTGCCTGCTTGGGTGTACGTCAGTGGTGTGTGTGTGTGTGTTTGCGTGCACGGCTGGCTGTCGCCGCTTGCACGAGAAGTCTGCGCAGGAGTCTGCACAGGTATGTTCTCTCCGTTTGGGATCGGTGCCCTGTCATGGCAGGGCTTGCACCGCTCCTTTGTATTGCTTGATCTGCAGGAAGGGACGCGCTCATATGCACATGAGTGTCGCACGCACACGTACACACACACACACATATGCACGTGCGGGAGCAGAGGTACGCAGCGCACGTGTGCACACGCGCTCCTACTCACCAGCCCTGCGCGGCTGTGGCCTGCTGCTGCGCGCTGCCCCACAGGAGTCCATCCAGCACATGGACATCAGCACGCAGATCCTGTACAACAGGGCGCTCGCGCAGCTGGGCCTGGCTGCCTTCCGCAACGGCCTCATCTCCGAGGCGCACTCCTGCCTCAACGAGCTGTATGGCTCCAACCACATCAAGGAGCTGCTGGCCCAAGGTGAGGGCACGTGTGCGGGTATGTGTGTGGGTGGGTGTGCGTGCCTCAGCATGCCACCCTTCAACCCAGCACCCTCTCAGGGTGGGTCTCAGGCTGAAGGTGCTCAGTCTGTCATCGCTCCCTCAGTATGTAGCTTGGCAGCCGCGCATTGTCTGCCTTGACCCAAGGTTTGTAAATGAGGTGCATGTGCACATGTGCGCGCACATGCACCTGCACAAACATGCACATATACCCTTGGCTGCCCTGACACACCCTGCCTCTCCATCCTTCTCCCCCCCTAACCCCCCTCGGTCTGCAGGCATGCAGATGAGCAAGTACCAGGAGAAGACGCCTGACCAGGAGCTGGCCGAGAAGCGGCGGCAAATGCCCTTCCACATGCACATCAGGTGCGTGCCTGCCTGAAGAGGGCCGCATGGTCAGCGGTAGGGAGCAGGCCTCTGTCAGGCCTCTGCAGTAGGGGACAGGCCTCTGTCAGGCTTCTACAGTAAGGAACAGGCCTCCGCAGTAGGGAACAGGCCTGCGCGGTAGGGAACTGGCCTCAGCGCCGTGCTCATGTTAGGGTCAGCAGATGCGCGCAGGATGGAGTGGAGCGTGAGCAATGCAGAGTTCACGCGACTGCAGCAGCCGCGGGGCTGGCTGACGTGTTAGGCTGACCCTGTGCACGCACGCCACCCCTGCAGCCTGGAGATGCTGGAGAGCGTGTGCCTCATTTGCGCCATGCTGCTAGAGGTGCCCTCGATGGCGGCTAACCCGCTCAATCCCAAGAAGCGCATCATCTCGAAGAGCTTCCACCGCATCCTGGACACACAGAACCGCCAGGTGTGCGAGGGGGGGATTAGGGGATTGGGGCAAGAGACAGATGGTTTGGGGCTGCGCATGCGCAGCCATGGGTGCGCGCACGCACGCTTGCGCGCGTATTGCTTGCGGGGAAGGAAGCACCCCAAAATGTATTGTACCAATTTCGGGAAATTAGCTGGGAAATTAGCACACAAAATGGCGACTAAATGTGCGTGTACGCTGCCCTGTCTACAGCAACCCTGCGCGCATGAGACCAGGAAGGTGGCGGGGACGCCAAGGTGCACACCTAGACGCATGCAGGAAGTGCGTGCTTGCGCTGCTTTGCATGCGCACAAGCGCAGGCGTGTGGGCATATGTCAGCACTGCAGTAGCGCACGTGTGCACGCGCGTGATGCACACACGCGCACAGACACAGCCGCTGCGACTTCACCTCTGTTGGCCTGCGCCGTCCACGCGCGCGCAGGTGTTTGTAGGGCCACCCGAGAACGTGCGCGACCACGTCATGGCCGCGACGCGCGCGCTGATGCGTGGGGACTGGCGCAAGGCCCACGAATACGTGTCTGCGCTCAGCGTGTGGAACCTTGTGCCCCAGAAGGTGTGAGGGCTCCGCTCGTGCCTCCATGCGAGTGGGGCTACGGGTGTACATCAAAGGGGCTACGGGTGTAAGTCAAAGGGTGTGGCCGTGGGTGTACTTCACTCAAGCATGAGTGGGAGCAGGCAGAGGCAGGCCCCTGGTGAGCGGCAGCAGGGGGCGCTCATCCGGTGTCCTTAGGGGATCAAGGCCGCGGAATGTGCAGTCCTCCTTGCTGGGAGGTGTGCCCACACCAGGTGGGCGGCACGTGCGGCCAAGTGTGAGGTTGGTCGGGGGGGTGAACGCCCGGCACACCCGCCATGTGAGCTGGGGGGAGGGGAACAAGGGGCGTCAGGCCAGGCATACATGGGTACAGGTGTACGGGCATACTGGTGCACAGGTAGACAGGTGTACGGGCATACAGGTGCACAGGTAGACAGGTAGACAGGTGCACAGGTAGACAGGTGCACAGGTAGACAGGTGTACGGGCATACAGGTTCACAGGTAAACAGGTGCACAGGTTTACAGGTATACAGGCATACAGGTATACGGCCATACAGGTATACGGGCGCACAGGTATTCGGGCGTACAGGTATACGGGCATAACCGGAATACAGGCGCACAGGTACACGGGCAAACAGGTGAGGTTGCACCTGTTTGGAGTCAGACCATACTCCCTTGCTGCAGGCCAGGACGTAGGAGACGAATGCCGTCGTTACCTCTCATCCGTTGGAAGTGGGAGGTATGGTGGCCCTCTGATGCACTCAGAGCGGACGCAAGACCCTCTGCGCCGCGATTTCAGCCACCACGGCCATCACACACCCCGCAGCTGGTTCGCCGCGCAGCTCAGAGGGGCAGGCACAGCATGCCGCATATGCCGTGTGCCTCGCCAGCGCCTGCTGCACACAACGGTGATTAGATTGCTGTGCTAAGGGCTGCACGCCTGGCGCTTGGGACCGCGAGGGGTGTGTGTGCACGGTTGTGCATTTGCGTGCGTGTGCGTGCGTGTGCGTGTGTGCATGAGGCTCACCCCCACACGCGCTCCTCTGGATCCCCCTCCCTCAACCACCTCCCTCCACTTCGTCCCCGCGCAGGAGGAGCTGCTTGGGATGGTCCGCAGCAAGCTGCAGGCCGAGGCGCTGCGCACCTACCTGTTCAGTTTCAGCAGCCAGTACAACAGTCTCTCTCTGGACCAGCTGTGCGCAATGTTTGACTTGCCAGAGAAGAAGGTGTACAGGTGGGTGGGAATGGGGCCTGGCTAGGCAGGGGTGCCTGAGGCGAGGGGCTCGCAGTGTGTGAGGGGTTGGAGTGAGTGCTGGACGGGTGTGCCGCTTCACAAGAGAGGGGTGCAGCGGATGCGAATGCAGAGGACCTTTGGGGGTGAGCCTCGTCTTTGTCCCAGGGTTTCCTGAGCTCAGGCTGCGCGTTGCGCAAGTGGTGCGCATGGTGGGCAGCCCGTGCGTGCGTGCCTGTGTGTCACTCTTGGGTCCCATGAGGTGATCCCGGTGTCTGCAGATTGCAGTGCGGCATCGGGCCTGACAGGATGCTCAAGAGGGACTGCCTGGTCATGGAGAGCCCTCTTGAAGGGAGGGAAGCTTGCCTTGAGGCGGGCTGCCTTGCCATGCTTGTTAGGGCGAGCCTCGCTGCTGCACAGGTCAGGCCATGTTGTGCAGGCTGTGTGCCTGCCGCTCCTCGCACGCATGGCCCCCTGACTCCTGCTGCCGCCCCCTCTGCTTCGCCCCTGCAGTATTGTGAGCAAGATGATGATCGACAGCGAGCTGCAGGGCAGCTGGGACCAGCCCACGCGCACCATCGTGATGCAGAACATGGATGCCACTCGCATGCAGCAGCTGGCCATGCAGTTCACCGACAAGGCCATGGTAGGTGGAGGCAAAGGCTGGGCTGGACATGGTGGGCGGGAGGGGCTGGGCCAGCATGGCAGGCTGCAGAGGACGGAGGGGGCCTGTGATGTTGTGGCAGGGGGGGTGGGGGGCCAAGACGGCAACCATGATGGTACTTCAATGGCAATCCGGTACTGGACCAGAAATATGCGCTGAGATGCTGTCACAAGGTTGGTCAGCGCTTGGTGGATGTGGCGCATCCACTATAAAAAATCAGCCACAGTCATGCTTCTTAGCTGGCTGGCCTCATCCAGCACCAGCGTCCACCCGCGGCAGCGCGATACCAGCACCTGAATAAGTGCAAATGACCAGGATCAGTCCTATAGGACACCGCAGCGGCACAGGGCAACAACCAGCTTGAATACTAGTACATCACACATGGCCTACCCTCAGGTATATCCTTAGGGTCTGCAGCAATGGTATACCAAACAGTAGACACCTCACCTCTTGACACCTCAAACAGGTGCTTCAGGCTCGGGACACACACCACAAACCGTGGCGTGTCCTCAGGGTTTGCGGCTTTCAGCTCACGCTTCGCCATGTAACTAACTGCACAGTGTACAGCTACATGGCCAAGCGTGAGCTGAAAGCCGGTCCTCCCTGGCCCACTACTACTAATCGTTGTTGAGGGCCTATGGGTTCCAGCTGTACAGACAGCTACACGGCCAAGCCGTGGCAGGCATGGCCATCATATGATGGCGTGCCAGGACAGGGGGAAAGGGGTGGGTAAGGGCCTGGGGCGGCAAAGCCTCGGTGGAGGCTGCTTCATCATGGCTTGGATTTCAGCAGAGAGGGGGGGAGGAGAAAGGTTGCGGGGCCGCAGCAGGTTGGGAGTGTGGGGGTAGTGTGAGTGCCAGCACAGCCAAGCTCTGGTTGGTGGCCTTGTGGATGTGAGATTAGGCCAACACGGTCGCGCGAAAAGATCGAGGGTGAGATGCACCTCAACCATCCCTGCCTTCATGAAGAAGAAGCCCGTCATTTTTTCCCGTCGTCATCCCTGCTCCCTTCCAAAAGTTCCAAAATCGTCAACCATACCTCCCTCACCACCCCCTTCCCCCTTCCTCCCTTATGGGCTCCTCCTGCCGCCCTGCTTCGCCCATGCAAGGCCCTCCACAGCTCCTTCACCCCATCTTCGCCTCTGTCTGCCGCTCCGCCACGCAGGTCATGGTGGATTTGAACGAGCGTGCGCTTGCATACCGCACCGGCGGCCTGCGCGACAACGACGATGAGGGCGCGGGTGGCCGCAGGCGTGGGCAGCAGTGGGAGGGTGAGGATGGGCAGGTTGCCATTGGGGGCGGCCGCGGCGGTGGCCGCGGCAGGGGCCAGCTGGGCATGGTGCGCGCAGGGGGCATGCTGGGCGGCAGGGGCGGCCCTGGCATGGGCTACGACAGGGGCTATGGCGGGAGAGGGATGGTGGGCGGGCGTGGGCCCATGGGAGGCCGGCTGTCGATGGACCGCTCTGGGGTGTACCGAGCATATGGCAGCAGCTCGCTGGGGGGTGGCATGGGCAGCATGGGCGGCAGCGCGTACAGCAGCGGCAGGGCATACAGGCCGCCTCCCTCGCAACAAAACATGGCGACACTGGGGAGCTTCTACCGCAGCGACAAGTGATGCGGCGGCGCGGCGGGCAGCTTGCGTGTGCTTGCTGCAACCGGGGATGGTTGGGCAGGTTAGGGCTGGTTGGGTTGGGAGTAGGTAGCTTGGTGTGCACGAGGGGCTCTGGAATAGAAGCATCTGTGGAATCGTCTGGCATGTTACAACTGCCGGTGTCATGATCTGGTTGGTATGCGACTTGTGCCTGTGTTTTAACTCGGTAGTGTTTGTTTGACTCTTGCAGTCCTAACTGTGCTGCTGCTTGGTATGACAAAACAATGTTCAATCAATGAGGCATCACTTTTCTCGGATACTGGTCGGGCTTGACCTGCAGTCAAGTTGACGGCCTACCAATGGTTTGGAGAAAGGCCAGCCTAGAGGCTCAGCAACTGAAAAGAGCTGCTTGAAACAGTACCTTGCGCAGGAAAATAATACATTTACAAGGCTGTACCTGCTGAACGAGGGCAGCTTGGCTGAAGCCATGAGGCCTGCAACCTGAACCTGCATGTGGTCCCTTGAGGTAAGGTAAGGTAAGGTTTCAAGGCTGTATCCGCCGAACGAGGGCAGCTTAGCCGGTTGTGGCCTCCAGTGAGGTTCGAACCCTGAGCCCACGTGGGCCGAATCCTGGGATGGATTCGAGCATGTACATGAACCAGTACGTGTCAGACGATCCATATCACGGATGTACGTCGGCCCACGTGTCGAAGCGGAGACGGAATTGGCGACCGCGGAGACGGAGCTGGCGTCGGCCCTGGACGCCAGGACGCAGAAAGCGGACGAGGTCCTCCCACCGAGGAAGAGTTATGAGGGCGGTTGAAAGTGGCGGGGGGAGCGGAGAAAGGCCAAGGAGCGTAAAATCAACTGGACGGATAAAGATGTTGAGAAAGAAAAGAGGCGCCTGACGGAGATCTGGGAGACGGATCCTGGACGTTGATGCCCACGTTGCCGTCGGGAGCGACACGGACCTCGCGCCCCGCCGTGGACATGTCTACGGTCGAGGGGTCGACCGCGTCCAGGCACGCACGCACCACCCCCACCAGGTCCTCGGGGTTGTAGCTGGGGACGTCCGAGCTGAAGCCCGTGCCGATCCCGGTGACTCCGTTGACCAGGACCATGGGGAGGATGGGGACGTAGTACTCGGGTTCCACCGGATAGCCGTCGTCGTCCATGTAGTCCAGCAGGCCCTCGTCTTGGCGCATGAACAGCATGGGCGTCAGAGGGGTGAAGCACGTGAAGATGTAACGCGCGGCGCTGGCGTCCTTGCCCCCCATGTTGCGGCTACCGAACTGACCCACGACAGGTTGCGAGGGTGGGTAATCGACTTTCCATCTCAGGTGCCCCGCCGCCTGCTCGACTATCCGGAGCCGCTTCTGAAGATGTACCTCTAAGAAAAGACTCTGCTAGAGTAAGGTTAGGTTGCATATCTGTATCCGCCGAACGAGGGCAGCTTAGCTGAAGCCACGCACGCCTTACACTGCTAGAGTAAGATTTACAAGGAGTTTGCAACTCACTGTTACAATTCGTAGGGTGTGGGCACGAAGTCTGAAGCGTGCCACACTGCAAAGTAGGTCCCTAGGTAAAGTTACATAGCAGTATCTGCCGAACAAGGGCACAAACACAAAAAAAGGTCACTAGCAAGGTCAAGAAACATTAATCTGGAAAGGATGTATGGCAATCATGTGACCAGGGCCCTCTTTGTAGGGAGGGCGCGCCATTGATGACAAGTGGAGCGTCTGTTGTTCTACTCTGGTGAATGTATATCAGCATAAGGTGCCCAATAATCCAGATTGAGGTCTTGTAAATCTAGTAGAGTGTTAGTGCTTTTGAACGATGATTATGGGGTCCCCATAGACCTCGACGGACCTCGATTCCCAGGATTTCAAGGAAATGGGCTTCACTGAAGTTCATTCAAGTCTTGACTCCAAGTCTCATAAGTTATGGACTGCAAACCTGCTCACCAAAAGCAGACATCCAGGGAGAACGGAAGAAATTGCTACTTCGAAGAAGCAGCCACGTCAACAGATCCTTTAGACCTAACTTTTGAAAGTTTGAACAGATCAACAGTCGCAATAGCATCAAGTGCTGAGATTAGGAACGTTAACGAGCAATTATTGTCATGCAACTCAGTTACTCATTACTCAGAGTAGTGATGTACAACACAATGCGTATAACAATGTAAGATCTAACTTGAAGTCAATTGAATGCATGCCATGGTTCAACCAGAGGCCACAGTTGCTGCTGAGGGCATTATAAAGAGAGGGCTGCATAGCATGACCTCTGATGATTTTCAATAATGAGGTTGACTGAAAGCACTTGTGCCCTGGCTTGTTGGTTCCATTGGTCAGCTTGACTTCTGCAGCTGGGGCAAACTTGCAGAATTCTGAAAACTGTGTTGTCCTCTGTTATATTCTTCTGTGATTGCTCTTTCACTTGGTCTAGTGGACAGGGAGATGGTCTGAGCTGCATGCTTGGGACCTGCTTTTGTGGGAGGGTGTGTATTCTTGGCACTCAGGCTGCTCTCTGTGTAGAAGTTTGGGTAGGGTTTTCCAGACGTACTTTGAAGCTTCCCAGTCTTTGATGGGTTGGCATACGGTACCTTGGACCAGTGTGTATGTCTGCCTGACATATACATCAGTGATGCCAGGGGAAGAAAGAGAAGACTACGCCATCAGGGAAACCTCTGTTTCCGTAAATGAAGGAAGAGGGTTACATCTGGTGCAAGCACAGGGCAAAATTGCCTGCTTTAATCCGGTTTAAAGGGCCCACAGGGCCCCCATCATCAAATTAGGAAGAGGGTGATCAGTTGCCTGCATAAATCTTCGTACTTTTCTCAGTTACTTCAGGGCCAGATTTACAGACTGCCGGTTAAATTGAATCTTGGAGGCAGGGGGCCACAAACCCTAGCACAGCTTAGGCCTTGGAATTGCCTAACACATGTGCTCAATAGGTGATAAAATGTCTTGAAGGCCTGCAAAAGGCTGAGACAAAGTCACTATATGTACGGTACATATAGAGCAAACTGTGATTGAGTGGCACTGTTAATGAAATAAATCATGGCATGATGCACCTGCGGTAAAACTCTTCCTCAGGGAGCCGGCCCGACCATGAGAAAACTTTTCCGTTTTGATGCTTAATGCTTCAAGTTGCCGAAAGGGTTAAACTTGCTGATGCAGTTTTCATTCTTTGCTTTTTTGATACATCATGTCGCCAGAAGTGCTGGAATGCGGAGTACATAGTGGCGTGTGAGGGTCTGCGTGTGTCAGATAGGTATATCGATTGCGTTAAGGCTGCTATCCCCCTTTCATTACAAGACTTTGTGATCGATCCGTGAGAGGTTGCGTGCGGTATGGAGGGAATTGGATGGCGTATCCCCTAGGACACATGCTCGCAAACTGGCAACCTATCATGCATGGATGGCCTCGCCTCTCAAGCCAAGCACTGCAAGGTACCCTCCCCATTTGCTGCCTAGATACCTACAGCTGGAACTGAGAAGGCATGTGCTTCGTAACATTGTTCGTTTTTGCTTGCATGCCCATACTCTGAGAGTTGAGACTGGATGTTGGCAAATCCACATTAGGCATTATGACAAATGTGACTAAGTAGTACATATGATGTCCAGAACCAAGAATGTCCTTTTTCTGTGCGCTTGCTTCTTTTGCATTTTCTTTTTCACTGTCAAGACTGGTTTGTGTGCTCTCTCAGAAAGAAGCCTCGTTTCTTTTTTCCCTTTCTGTCATTCTGTTTCTGTGGAGGCCCCTTATATTGTGCATGCTTTGCCCACTCAGACTGTCTTTGATTCCCTTTCTCAACGGCACAACAAACTCTGCCATCACATCTCGGACATTATGGACTATTTTTTGGCTAGCGAAGACCAGCAACAAAACAATCAGCCTATCAACCAGGCTGGCGGTTAACCCTAACTTCGTAGGAATGTTTTAAAGCGTTGCCAGTATGGATTACCACGCCTTTTGGCCCGCTTCCCGGCCCGTGGGCCCAGAAAGCCGGCAGTACCGGTAATCGTGCTGGTTACTGACCTGGTAAGCGTGCGGAAACCAATGGTAATGTTCGATGACCATTTCCGAAATTTCTTGACGTGAGTAATCCGGCTGGTAACTGGTCGAGCTTTCCGGCAGAGTAATCCTGGAAAGCCCGAGTAACCCTAGAAATACTTTAGGCCAATGTCAACATGCTTTCGTAAAGATATTTTGGAAACCAAGGGTGATGCATGACAGCATACCCAGAAAGCCTGGTACGCCCGGACCATGCCAGAAAGCCAGCCCTGGTTTCTATAGCAGAAAACCTGGAAACCCACAGTCCAGTAATGCTTCTGGAAGCAGTGACCCTGGAAACCCAGCCGTAAGCCTGGAAGTGCCTTGGGGGGCCAGAAATGCTGGGAAACCCATAGAAAGCCCAGTAATGCTTCTGAGGGCAGAAACCCTGGAAGGCCAGCAAAGAGCCCAATAATGCTTCTGGGTGCAGTAACCCTGGAAACCCAGCGGTAAGCCTGGAATTGCCTACAACCAGCCTGCTACTTGCAACTTGCTTGAAAATGTGATATTTGAGAAGGGAATTCGCAGAACAACTTGAAGTTGCTGGTTTTACTGGGGCTGTTAGAATTTATATTGGAGACACTGGAGCTTTTTTATTTTTGACAACATCAGTGCTGAGGATGCGGAATTCTCGTGAAGCAGATGTACAAATCGCTTCTTTTCTTTCTGAGACCATGGGTATCTTTTGTCTTGCTGGCAGTGCCCAGCAAGCCCAGCAGTCAACCCATTTGGCTGACCCATTAAACAAACCCATTAAACTCAAGAAAACATAAACTCACCATGTTGCCACCAGCATAAATCCTAAAAAATCTTAAGTGGCGGAGTCTTTTCGTGTAAACCCAATGTAAACCCAATGTAAGTGGTGGAGCTCAGCATGAAGCTGCCAAAATATCTGCTCAGGGCTACAGGTTTTGTGCATGTCTGGTTTCTCAGCAGAACACAAGTCAGCAAAGTTGAAATATGTAAGCTGCATTCAACTACAAGGGAGCTCATGAGCAGAATGAAGTCTAGCTTGTGATGAGGCAGGACTATGCAGGTGTACCTCTTCTGGCCCCCTGCTATGTACACCTGTTTGTGAAGCAGAAGCTTCAAGCACGTGTTTTCCATGTTTGCAAGCAGCCCCCAACCCCCGACCTAGTTGAGACAGGCTCCTCTCATTTCAGAAACTGAACAGGTCACAGCCGCGCAAATTGAGGCTCAAGGTGCACCTCTGGCCTCGGTTCGCACTGAGTGCGCAGGGACAGACACCTAGGGCGGTGCCAAGCCAGCTGCAGCAGCATGCCCAAGGCTCAGTAGCCTTCTTTTGTTGATGGCAGTGCAGGCTCTCTCACCAACACGGCTCTGCAGCCATTATTTGCTGATGGCCATTATTTGCTGACGGCCATGTGGGGGACGGCGTAGGCGGGGGTGGTTGGGGGAGCCATGCAGTGGGCCTGGCCTGCCATCTGCGCCACCCACTCCGCCCCCGCCTGTGCCACAGTCGTCTCGTTGTTATACTCGTCCTTGCTCCAGTCCGCCTGCGCGTGCGCGTGCGTGCGTACGTGCACGCGTGAGTGCGCGCATTGCACTCATCTGCATATGTGTGCGCTTCTTTGCTTGAGCACACGCGCGTGACCGAAGAAGCGCCACTGAGTGTGCATGCAAGGGCGCATCTATGTGTGAGTTTGTGTCTGCCTGACAGCAGGAGTAGGTCTGCGCACGCGGGCAAGCGCCGTGGACATGCACTGAGTTGTTGGTATGGAGCAGCACTGATGGGGTGGCATGCAGAGGGAGCTTCAGCCAAGAGAGCAGAGGCCTGATGCTGCCTTTGCTTGGGGCCTCTGCATGGGACAGCGTGCTGCTTTGTCCATGATTGTTGCGTTTCACTGCCAATGGCTGCTTACCATATACCCATGGAGTGGGACCCACCAGATCACAAGTCTCCTTGCTTGCCGCAGCGCACTGGCACCGCCGCCTGGCAAGGCCCCGCTTAGCACATATACGCACATGCGATTTCATATATGTACACACCACATACACATGCCCACACATGCACACACACCGCATACGTGTGTGGGTTATATGTTTGTATGCACACACATACAAACATGCACCCTTTCCCCCCTGTACACACACCTGCACACACACACACACGCAGATGCACGCGCAACACACACACACTGCGCGCATGCATGCACGCTGCGAGCACAAACGCATACACCTGAATGCATGCTGGTCAGCGGCCTGTGTGCGGGGCTGCGCACGTTGCGCGTGGGGTGGCATGCACACTCTCGACCCCCACCCCCGCCCCATGAGTGAGTGGAGGAGCAGCAGAGACCCTCTGCCCGCGCCCTCTGTGCCCGTGCTTGAAAAGTGAAGGGTATTGGGATGCCTGAAGCCTGGACCCCTGGCTGGTCGGTTGCCTGTTGGGCATATGCTTGCTCGACAGCATGGCTTGACCGCCCTGACGCAAGACCGTCAGACACGCTAACAGTACAGAGCCTCGCGCCAGCCTCTGGCGCACGCGGGCGCAACATTGCGGGTGCCCACAGCCGTCCCACACTCCCCACGGCGCCCCACCAGGCGGACGTGCACAGAGGCCCTGGTCCGCGTCCTGAGCAGACCCACCTCCAACTTCAACGCCGCCACCAGCAACGTAGCTGTTTGCCCCCTCGCTCACCTGTGCAGCCGCCGTGCACTGTCTGCCCCCTCACTCACCTGTGCACCCGTGCACTATTTGCCCCCTCACTCACCTGTGCACCCGTGCACTGTCTGCCCCCTCACTCACCTGTGCAGCCGCCAGCAACATAGCTGTTTGCCCCCTCACTCACCTGTGCAGCCGCCAGGGCGGGCGCGCCTGTCTGCCGCAGCACCTCGTTGATGAGCGAGGTGTGGCCAGACATCACCGCCGCCAGGAGGCCCACGCTCTCGCGCGCCATCGCGTCGGCCCCAGGCACACAGCTGCGCACGCACACACACACGCGCGCGCATGCATGCTCTCAAGCTCATTCGCATCTTGGCGCCCGCGCGCGTGAGGGGCGTACACAGTGGTGAAGGGGCGCCGCGGTCTGGCGCGCGGGACGCATGTGCAGCACCTCGTGTGCAGTACCCGAGGGGTGCACAACCTGCTGCTGGCAGGGGTGGCAGCAATGGGTGGCCTGTCTTTTCCCGTGTGGGCTGGTTCCCTGGCCATGCATGCGCACTTGAACCGGAACCCATTTACTGCACCAGCAGTCAGCGATGGATTGCAGTGGTGATTCCTGGGCCTAGTGGGTCTGCCTGGCAAGCTCTTGCTTCTTTGCTCTTTGCCTGCCTAGCCTCTTTGTGTTGGCTGTCTCAGGCTGGCTTGGAGGACAAATCCAAGGCAAATTTCAAATTGAGACCTCGAAAATATTCAACTCCAGTCCACAGTAATGACACAAGCACTGGCCGCTCATCCCCGCACTCCAAGAGCCTCCACGCGGTCTGAAGCCTGCGGCCTCAACAAAGCCGCAGCTCCGGCCGGAGGATAGGTGGACCTTACTGTTGCACACCAGATGATGTACGCGCGCGTGTAGCGAGGGTGTGCAAGTGCCCCCACATCCGCATGCACCGAGCGCTCACAAGCATACAAACACGCGCACGCACAAACGCATAAGCCCCC
>LFCJ01001882.1_pt1 | contig 14939 bp, 19 predicted proteins | sample 643141 | NCBI WGS metagenome assembly LFCJ01 (sample SAMN03766243, study PRJNA286221) | soda lake metagenome | biome: soda lake; feature: Kulunda steppe; material: water; isolation source: sample B1-Br-g2 brine of Lake Bitter-1 | place: Russia: Kulunda steppe | collected 2010-07 | reverse complement strand
TGGGGGGTAGGTCGTGGAGCGCACTCAGTTCAGGACATGGGAGCGCTGCATTGCATCTCAGTATGCAGCGCAGTCTCTCTCTGCACATGTGGAGCGTGGAGCATGGAGGTGCTTTGGTATGGGCCGCGTGTCACTACTGCAAGCGACAATGGCCACACCAAAGCCCGCGGGTGCTGAAGGGCCGGGGCAGCCCCTGTTGCCGGGTGCGCCGCCGCATCACCCGCTGCTGGTGTGTGCTGCTCACCCACGTGCCCTTGCAGCGAGGAGTCTGCAGGAACCCCGGGCGATGATGCAGGTGCACCCACTCAGTGAGGCAACGTAACCCCAAAAACATGCCCTCGCTGAGGCCTCCGTGCCAGTGAGCCAGCTTGGGCAGGCACGCGGGGGTTGGGTGGGGGCAGCAGCCCATGCCAGCGCTGGGGATGGCTTGACAGTGGCGATGCGTACCCCAAACATTTTCGCGGTTGGCGTCTGTGCCAGCACAGCAGCTCGGGCAGGCATGGGGGGCTGGGTGGCGGGCCCCTGCCAGCACTGGAGCTGGCTTGTTTGTGCACGCAGTTGAAACCTCACAGCCACGCAGTCATTGTCACACCACTTGCGCACTGAGGCAGTGAGAGGCACGCGCCGCGCCGCACCTGATTGCGCGCATGTGCGAGTCCTGCCCGCGCCCATGCCCACCCACCAGCGCCTGCTTGTTCACCCCTGGGTGCACGCACGCACGCACGTGCAGGCGCGGCCGTGGCGGTGGCCACAGGGCGCGCCGACTTTGCGCTGGCGCCAGACATCCTCGGGGAGGCGCGCGTGCCTGCCGCGTGCTGCCGCATGTATGCGTACCGCCCCACGCCCGGCCTGCTGTCCGTGGCTGCAGCCCCTGCGGGCGGGGCAGGGCCGGAGGCAGGGGCGGTGGTGGAGCCCGTGCCCCAGGTGCGCGTGCGGTGCATGTGGGGGCGGTGATGGCGTGGGAGCCTCTGCGGGTCTGCGGGTGTGCCTGTGCATGCTTTTTGGTGCAGTCCGGGCTCAGACCCTGGTCTAGACTTCCAGCCATGCTCGTGCTACGTTTGCTGCAGCATGGGCGCCAGGGTGTGTGTGTTTGCGCAACTCGGGTAGGCTTCTCGTTTGTGTGGGGGAGCGCAGGCTGGCACATCCTCTGTGCGCGCATCCATGGGCAAGGGCATACTTACTGTGTATGGGCAAGAGCGCGCTGTCTTTGCAAAAATGTGCGCGCAACACCAGTTGCAAACAAGTGCATGTGAGGAGATCGGCCTGCATGCTGTGGGCCGTGTGGGTGGGTGGGCAGCAACACACAGCGCAGCTACAAAGACTGAGCAGCTTGCACCGGCAGGATGCGGCCCAGATACAATAGGCATCTATGGGGGGAAAAGAGCTCATGCGGCTGCAGAATTACACACTGATAGCTGCCACCTCAGCAAACGTGGCACCGCACATGACACTCGTGAGGTCCTGCAGCCGCATGTTTGCGCTAAGGCCGCCATCCACTCACATCCAATTGGCCACAGCAGCTGCAGCAAGCCCCGTGTTGCAGCGCCCGGCTCCTGCAGGGCTCCTGGCCACCCCACCACAGCAGCGCCTGCTGGTGTGCATGGCAAGCATGCTCACATCCATTCCCACCCCCCCACATGCGCATTGATGGTACGCAGGCTGACTCCGTGTGTGTGATTGCCCGGGATCCAAGTGCAACCCTGAAGGTTGCTGAGGCGCTGGGCGTGCCAGGTGCGGTTACCTACCTTGCTCGCTGTCTCCTACCGCTAGCTCGCTCCTCTCCATGGGTCTCATGCTTGTACACCTCCACGTCCTTGGAAAGTGTGCAATCTGTGACGGATGCACGGGGAGCTGTGGCTTTTTTGAATGTGGGCGCACACAGCAGTCGTGTCAGAGCACAGGCTGTGGGTTGCCAGCGCTGGCGGACACCCACTTTAAAAACCGTTGGTGCGTGGAGTTGGTTGGGGCTTGCACGTCATACATTTGCAAGCCCAAACCGACCAGCAACAGTAGCAACGCGTGCGCGTGCGCCAGCGCCAAGGGCGATGCACACTTGATTCTGTTGAATTAAACTGTATTGCTAAGCCATCTCTATCTGGCTGCAGCCGGCTGGTGCAACCCCCTGCCTGGCTGGTGCAACCCCCTGCCTGGCTGGTGCAACCCCCTGCCTGCACTCCTCCCTTCTTCTCCCCCCTGGACTGCCAGGAGAGGGCAGGGCAGAGGGGGGGAGGGCAAGAGGGGGGACACCTCACTCGCTCCAAGGGGCTCTCTTGCGTTGTCCCACGAGGCATCAAGTTGGTGTCTGCCGGCGCCCGATGGCTGCAGCGCAGCAATCCATCAGCACAAGGGTAGTGCAATGGCTCGTATGGCAGCGCGATGTTGTTTTTGGCGGAGCAATCAAAGCAAGGAGCCCGTCGATGTGCATGTGTGCGTCGTGCCATTGCACGTCCACAGTGACAGCCGCCTCCTAGTGGGGGGGCACGTGGCACCCATCAGCGCGGCGCCCGCCGCCACTGCGTTCCTCTGCCGCAGGCTCCAGCAACATCCGCGGCGAAATCCTGAAGTTTGTGGTGGCCCAGGACTTCTTTGACATGTGCGCTCCCGAGTTCCAGCCCGCAACGTTGGCCGTGAAGAAGGCGATCGTGAAGTGGGCAGGCTCGGACCAAGCAGGGGCCGTCCAGCTGGTACGTGGGGGAGCGTGTGCGTTGGAGCACACGCGTGTGAGCAGCCTGCATGCTGCAGATGTGCGCGTCGGCACGCGAGCGCAGGAGCGTGTGCAAGCACATCCACCCATGTTCTGAGCCTGCTTGCTCCCTCCCTCCCCTTATGCTGCACGCAGCGGTGCTTTGTGTTTGGTCCTTGTACGGGCTACACATGAGGGACATCCACATCAGTTTTGCTACAATGCTGCGAGCCTCGATGAATGTGCCCTTGCAGCTACATATGCCTGCAGCACCTTAAGAAAGCAGCATGGGGCTTTGGTGCACCGAAACTTGCTGACACACGTCTTTTGAAGTGCAAAATGTGTGGTGGTGCATGTGTATGGAGTGCCATACATGTGGTGGTGCATGTCTTCTGGATCGCAAAATATGTGCGGACACACGTGTCTATCGTGCTGGTGGTCCCATGCATATCATTCCTCGTTGGTTGAGGGCCAACCTGCTCCCGCTGCAATCCACGCACACTTGCGTACCCCTGCAACCACCCTTGAAGATCCTCTGTGTCCAGGCCCACATGCGCGTGTCTAGGTGTGTGCATGTGTGGGAATATGCTTATGCGTGTGCGTGTGCATGCTGCCTGCTTAGTCTCTGCTGTCCTTGGGCATCCAATGCAATTGACATGCCCCCCAGAGCGTCGCGGCCCCCGACCCCTTCCCAGCAAGCGCTTCTCATTTGCGCCGTCCCACTCAGCAACTCTTGCGTTCACTGACTTGAGCCCACTGCCAACCAGCTAACCTGCCTGTTGACACACGTGCGCACACACACACACATGCATGCACACACTCATAAGCACACGCACATACACACAGACATACATGCAGACTTCCAGCCCCTTCAGTCCAGCCCCTGTGCCATACCACAATTCCCCCTATTGCATTCCTACCAACTTCCACTCGCCGGCACGCGCTGCAGGCGCGCTTCCTCAGCAGCAATGTGGATGGGTGGGAGGCCCTGGTGCCACCGAGGGCCACTGCGCAAGCGGAGGGGGCAGGGGCGCAGCAAAGCGAAGGCGTACGGCTGCCAGACTTCCTGGAGGCGCTGCTGGCGGCGGCGCAGGTGCTGAGTGGGCTGGAGGCAACGCTTTTCGCTTGAGCGTGTGCGCTGAATGAGGACAGACTTTGGCTTGTGCTGTAATAGATGAACAAGGGTGTGTGCTTGCACATGATGTAGATGGGCTCTCGTGCACAGGGCCAGAGCCATCATATTAGCTTGAGCCAGTGCGCTTCTTGAAGGGAGGGAAGGGGGGTGTGGCAGGTTCAAACGGTAAATGATGGGGTTGTGGGGGAGGGGAAGGGGAGGGGGGGCAAATATGTATCTGACTGGGGGCGGCTTTGTGCCTCCCTTACTGCAAGCTTGTATGCACACATGTATGCATGTACGTACATGCACTTGCCTGCTTTTGAGGCAACAAAGCCCTTATGTATTATGACTGACAACTGTGCGCGTGACCACTTTCTGACTCAGAACTAGGACTTGGAGAGAATGGACGGTTGGGTACTGCGCACTGCAGGCACTGCAGAGTGCTGAAATGCACCGCACCTTGGGCAGCATCAATGGGTACTGTGCACTGCAGGCACTGCAGAGTGCTGAAATTCACCGCACTTTGGGCGGCATCAATGGGTACTGTGCACTGCAGGCACTGCAGAGTGCTGAAATGCACCGCACCTTGGGCGGCATCAATGCCGCAGCAGCTGCAGCAGCTGGCCCAGCAAAGGAGGGCGACAGCAGCAGCGGCACGCCTGATGTAAAGCTGGATGAGGGTGCTGATGGTACCCTGGGGCATGCAAGCCAGCAGCAGCAGCAGCAGCAGCAGGAGCAGACGGCAGGACAGCAGCAGGAGCAGCAGCAGGAAGGCCCACAGCAGCAGGAACAGGCAGCAGGGCAGCAGCAGCAGCAAGAGGGGGAGACTGGGACTGAGCAGGCAGTCGTGGAAGAGGGGGGAGGTGCTGGAGGGGAGGGAACGGACGACAAGGGTGCCAGCAGTGGAGCAAGTGCGGAGAAAGCTGCCGCGCCAGCGCCGGCGCCTGTGCCGGCTGCGGGTCCATCTTGGTTGCCGCCCTTGCCTCCGCCCGAGCAGCTGGCGGTAGCACGCCGGCTGGCGCGCCAGGTAAGGGCGGGTTCTGCCCTGCCGGCTTCTGATCTTCCGCTGGCTGCAACTGGGCTGGGGTAAGTGCTGGTGCAGGGTAGGGGACATGAGAGGACAATTGGAACTTAGCTCGGATTGTGTGTGCTGCGTGCACACTTCAATGCTTGGCAGCCTGCGGCGCTGCTGCCCAGTGCCAGCCCAGGGTACCTGCACCTGCCTGAAGCCATCATGTCAAGTTTCTGGGGGAGAATGGTGGTTTGCATGCGCATGCATGTGTGAGTGTGTGTAAGTGCACATTGCACATGGACACAGGTGCCAGCGTGCAGATCTGTTGGGCAGGCACCCCCTCTCCTGCTTCTACAGCTTCAATCAGAGCCGAGCCCCAGTAGATCACGCCCACGTGTCAAAAGCTGGGGACTTTAATCAGGCTGCACCCCGCAAGCGCATGTGCCCTCTGCATGTGTGCGCACCCAGGTGTTTGACTGCCTGCGCGCAACAGTCAAGCCAGACACGGTGATGGTGCTGCCGGCGCTGCCCTTCCCCTCGCCCAAGCGCAACGCAGCACAGGTAGGCAATCTGGCTGGCAGGCAGGCAGGCTGGCGTGCAGGTCTGCGCCATCTACCAGGGGCCTCGGCGCCATCTACCAGGGGCCTCGGGGCCGTCTTCCAGGGGCCTCCGGGCCGTCTTCCAGGGGCCGTCTACCAGGGGCCTCGGCGCCGTCTACCAGGGGCCTCGGGGCCGTCTTCCAGGGGCCGTCTACCAGGGGCCTCGGGGCCGTCTACCAGGGGCCATCTACCAGGGGCCTCCGCGCCATCTACCAGGGGCCTCTGCGCCATCTACCAGGGGCCTCGGCGCCCGGCCCAGGATGGGGCGCACCCTCTGGTCTGGCGGAGCGCAGCAAAAGCGGAAACCCTGCTTGCTTGGCCTGAGAACTGTGCCAAGGCCTCTCTATCCAGGCTTGTGCACCAATGTACAGCCAAGAGCTGTATGCCCATCCCTCCCTGGCCAAGCTTGTCCATGGCCCCACCAGCCAGGCATCACCTGCATGGTGGTGATGGTGAAGGCTTGGGAAGAGACAGCTTTGCCAGAGAGCATCCAACTGAGGGTGGAAGGAGGAAGAGCAGCTTCAGCCCTGCCGGACCATGCATGCATGTGGCTTGTCACCAGCACACCTCCTCCAACTGCACGCACCGTGATGTGAACTTTCTCCGCCTTGGCTGCTCCCCACTACTGCTCTTGCTGCTGCCACCGCTGCTGCTGCCGTGGCGGCGGCGGCTGCTTTGTATGCACACACGTGACAGCTATGGCGCCCACAGCCTGTGGCTGCCGCCTTGCCCACATGCTTTTGACACAGGACCCTGGCCCGTGCCTGCAGGTGGAGCGGGACGTGTTTGCCAAGCTCGCACGCTGCTTCAACGCCCTGGGCCTGCTGGGTTCTTGCCCGACGGTGACCGTGCCAGTGGGCACTCTGCGCGACGGCTCGCCTGTGGCAGTGTCCCTGCTGGCCGTGCACAAGTGAGCAGGCTGTGAAAAAGGGGAAAAGGGGGACCGTGTGCCGGTGTCCCTGCAGGCTGTGCACAAGTGTGCAGGCAGTGAAAGAGGGGGAAGGGAGGAGCGCACATTTGACATGTGGGTGTGGAGTGCGGGTCAGGGTCATGGGGGTTTGGGGTGGTCAGGGGGAAGTGGCATGTCATGTGCAGCGCGTAGCATGGAGCCTGGGGAAATGAGGTAGCCTTACAGCGCACCAAGGCTGCAGGGGTTGAGGACTAAGTTTTGTATGTGCGTAGTGTTGGCTAATGCAGGGGAGGTTTGCAAGCGATTCTTGTGCCCGGGAGAGGCCAGAAAACATCGAGGCCCTAGGTCCTGCAGTTTGAGAGTGGCGCACCAGCCAGAGAGTTATGCGCCTGCTAAGCAGCCACCCAACAGGACGCAGAGTAGAGCTGCTGTGGCTCTGCTGCGCCTGCAGGGCAGCAGCATCACCACAAATCAGGACACGTCCAGCATGCGGCCAAAAAGGGTACAAGCCCATTGCTTGCTTGTGCAGGGCGGGGCCGTTTGCCCCTGCAGGCATGAGCCCACTCTCCTTTTTCCTGCTGCGCAGGCTGGCTGCAAATGCTGGTCTAATGTTGAACTTTAACATTTTGTGACCTCTAACTAGCCTTGTCTCGCCGACCCTCCCAGAGCCAAGTAACACAACACAGCGTAGCACACTCTTCAAAATTGCATTGGCTCCACACATAAGCTGAACCTGCCCTGGCTGGTGCTGGGGCTGCAGGTTTGACCTGCGCCTGCTGGCTGTGGCCAAGCGGCTATGCCCCATGATCCATGACGAGTTTGAGGGAGTCAGGGAGGAGATCACTCAGATGGCCATCAAGCAGGTGCGGCTGTGTGCGTGCGTGTGCGTGTGTGCGTATGTGTGTGTGTGTGTGTGTGTGTGTGCGCGTGCGTGTGCGTGTGTATGTGTGTGTATGTGTGTGTATGTGTGTGACTTGTGGGAAAGGCATGGGCCCTCCAGTGCATGGCAGGCGCAGGACCCTGCCAACTGTGTATTGGTGCATTGGGCATGCATGCATGCATGGTGGGGGCTTATTTGCAGCTGGAAACGGGAGAGTATGGAGGTCCCTTGCCCTGTCTTGCCATAACTTGAAATCCACCTCAATTTCCATTCTTTGATCTGCAAGTGCTGCGCCACAAGAATAATTTGTTTCTGCAGCATGAGATTAACAGCACCGCTGGATCAGATCACTGCCATCAAGGAATCAACATCTTGAGAAGCATGTGTACATCACATTTTGCTCGTCTGCTGCAAGGCCGGAAGGACCTTGTAGTCTCAAGGGCGAGGCAATGCCATCACCTTGCATGCCCTGCTTGACTGCCATCTTGTTAATCACAGGCATTGAGGGTGCTTGTTTGCAGTGGCCAACAGCGGTGAGCTTTCTTCAAGTAGCCTGCAGTCAGGGCAGAGCATCCCGTGAATCGCCCAAGTGCCCTCATTGATGCTGTGCCTTCATTGATGCTGGAACGGGTTGCAGGTGCCAACCGCACGTGGCGCACACCATTCTCAAAGACCTTGCGGCCTGTGTATATATTCTCACAGATTGAATGCTGACAAATGCATGCCCACACTGAGTCAAGCGTATACCAGCTCATCATCAGGTGTTAGGGTCAATGAAGTGTACTCCCTACGCGCAGAGGGGCACTGCATGTAGTGTCCTCGGGACATGTGTAGGCCTTGGGACATGGGTTTGAAAATGGGCTGGCCTTTGCACAAGCGCCGGCCTTGGGACGTGGATTAGGAAATGGGTTGGCCTTGGGACGTGTGTTGGCCTTGGGAGATGAGTTTAGAAATGCGCTGGCCCTGGAGCAAGCGCTGGTCTTGGGCATGCGCTGGCCTTGGGATTTGCGTTGGCTTTGGGACATGTGTTGGCCTAGCCCGTGCGTTGGGGCATGCCTTGGCAAGACATGGGTTGGCCTTGGGACATGTGTTGGCCGAGCCCGTGCGTTGGGACATGCCTTGGGGCATGCCTTGGCAAGACATGGGTTGGCCTTGGGACATGTGTTGGCCTAGCCCGTGCGTTGGGACATGCCTTGGGGCATGCCTTTTGGCAAGACATGGGTTGGCCTTGGGACGTGCACCTCAAGCGCAGGCGAAGGCGGATCAGGCAGCCAAGGCTGGCGTGAAGCTCCCTGAGGCAGACAGCAAGAAGGCGGAGCAGCAGGGCCACAAGGCGCAGGCAGCGCAGCTGCCGCCCGTGGACCCCAAGAAGGTGGAGAAGGCGGAGAAGGCAAAGAACAGGGGCAACGAGTTCTACCAAGCAGGTGTGCAGCGCGCTGGTGGGCATGTGCAGTGCTGTGCGCATGTGCAGGCATGCGTGCGTGTGTGCTCTAGAAGCCTTTGCGTATGATGCAGGCAGGTGATGCAGGGTGCAGCACGTGATGAGTGCTAAGCAGCCCCTTACAATGAGCCTCCCTCAATAAAATGGCGATGCCATGTGGTCCAAGCAGGAACACAGCCCAGCAAGCCTGTGAGCGTGCTGGCCTCTGAGCGTGCTGGCCTTGGAGTGTGCTGGCCTTGGAGTGTGCTAGCGTCTGAGCAGGCACGTTCCTGGCCCCACCCAGCCAATTATTTTGCTGCTTCCACACTTGCACAGCACGGCCGTGCTTGTGCACCATGAGTCCCGACATGAGGGAGTGCAAGGACATGGTGATGGTGATGATGATGGTGGTGGAGGTAGTGGTAGTAATGATGGTGATGGTGATGGTGATGGTGGTGGTGGTGGTAATGGTGATGGTGATGGTGGTGGTGATGGTGATGGTGATGGTGGTGTTGGTTATAAAGATGATGGTAGTGGTGGTGGTGGTGCTGCTGCTGCTGCTGCTGCTGCTGCTGCCAGCCAGAGCACAGGCTGTTGCTGAGGCTGAGCACGCACCAAACGTCGTTTGCTGCAGCGGAGCATTGTGACTGGAAGTGGTATGTGAACGCGGGGCCACAACCCTGTTCCCATGGTTGCTGTGGCGCAGGCAAGCACGCAGACGCGATCAACGAGTACACCAAGGCCATTGCGCTCAACCCCACCTCACACGTATACTACTCCAACCGCGCCATTGCTTGCATCAAGCTCTTCCGCTTTGAGCAGGTGGGGTGAAAAGCGTTGCCCTGCCCTTCCCCCCTCGAGGCCTAACGCAGCCCGAAATTTTGTTTGGCCCACAAAGCACATGGACATGTCAGGGACGCCGTCTGATGTGGCGGCTGGTGCCCCCAGCGTGTGGTGCTCAGACCCAGGAAGCAAATGTTTTGTACTATGATGCCTGTTCAGGCCATCCGCCAGCACCAATTTCGCTCAGCGCAAAGCCAATTTCAGCATGTAATTGCGCCGTTTCTGAGCAGATGGTGATGTGCGCATTGTAGTGGTGGTCCCATGTGTCTTTGGTGTGCCTGTCCTTGCGCTTGCAGGCAGAGGAGGACTGCAGGCGCGCGCTGGGCTTTGAGCTCAGTCAGAAAGACAAGGTGGGTAGTCAGTCGCGTGCACATGTGCCCACAGGCGCTTTGTGAGTGCTTGTGCACAGCTGTGAACAAAGAGAGGCCTGTCTATCTCTTGTGCCAGTGCTCGCGGATTTCTTGGGGAGGGCAACATGCCACCTGCTTGTACACCCATGATGATGAGGCAGATTCCATCATGGCGGGCCATGGGGCAGATCTCATGTGGAAGATCTTGGCCATCTTTGGGGGTGCAGCATTCCGCCACATATGTGCACCCTTGGTCATGGGGCAGATCTTAATCTTCATAGACAGCACTAGGTGAGGCCCTTATGTGCTCGCCCGTCAAGGATTATCATGAAGTACTCTCTTCTACTTCTGACTCCTTGGGCCCGTGTTTGGTTGGGGCTACTTCATAACCCTCGCGGGCTGAACAGCATGCTGTTTAGCCCAGGTGCGCTTCTGCTCAGGGCATGATCGACAACACGGCAAGGGCACTCAACGCACATTCCTTGGCCTGTGTTCGCTTTGCGCATGTTTGCATGGAGTGTGTGTGTGTTTTGTTTATGTGTGTGTGCGCCCATCCCGCGCTGTCGTCACTCCAAGAGTCCTCTGTGCTCCCCACTGCTCATTTACAGGCCTTGTCTGCCACATGACCAAGCACACACCCACACAGCCCCTGCTTGCTCACGTTTTCTGGATTATGCTCCCTGCCACACATGCGCAGGTCAAGGCACTGCTACGGCGTGCCACCGCGCGGGACGCACTTCAGAAGTACGACGAGGCGGAAAAGGACCTGCGTGCGGTGCTGGCGGTGGAGGCCAACAACAAGCAAGCGCGGGAGGACCTGCAGGTGGGGCAGCCTTGTTGGCATGCTGCCACCCCAACTAGAAGGCCCCCTTTTACCCCCTCCCCCCCCCCCCTTTGCAACCTGGCCTGAAGCCAATGTCTGATTGAGCGCCTCCGACTGGCATTGTCTTGTAGGGGAGTGAGGTGGGGGGCAGTCACTGCCCGGCAGTGAGCAACCAGCTAGCAGGTGGTTGTGAGGGTAGGCATGTGGGCCGTACAGCTCTTGGATGCAACAGCACAGCCACCTCTGTGGGCAGCCCCAGCCCGTCTGCAACTTTGCCTGCAAAGAAGCCAAAGCCAGGCCTCTGCTGCCAGAGATGCAGAGATGCAGATCAGAACAGTGCAACGACGCGTGCAAACTATGAAGAATAGGCGCGCAGAGAGTGAAAGCCTTGCAAGGCCTGACCAGCACATTTTGCAGAGGGAGGTGCGGTGCTCCTGACTGTTGCATCGTTGAATGCAGCAGTCCTGTCTGTGGGGGGCCTTGTCAAGGACGTGGGCCACATGCATGCCCTGTCAAGGACATGGGCCCTGTGCAAGCCTTGTCAAGGACGTGGGCCCTGTGCAAGCCATGTCAAGGACGTGGGCCCTGTGCGAGCCTTGTGAAGGAGGTGGGCCCTATGCGAGCCTTGTCAAGGATGTGGGCCACGTGCAAGCCTTGTCAACGACGTGGGCCCAGTGCAAGCTTTGTCAAGGACGTGGGCCCTGTGCAAGCCTTGTCAAGGACGTGGGCCACGTGCATGCCTTGTCAAGGACATGGGCCCTGTGCAAGCCTTGTCAAGGACGTGGGCCCTGTGCAAGCCTTGTCAAGGACGTGGGCCCTGTGCAAGCCTTGTCAAGGACGTGGGCCCTGTGCAAGCCTGCTGCAATGGCCCGCATGGGTATGCCGCTTTGGCATGCGCGCTTAAGGGTAGAGGTGGTCGCAAGCTTGTGCACACGCAGAGGGCAAGTGCGGGCTGCAGCTTGCATTGCCCTGTGCAAAACAAGTGTTCTTTTCTTTTAGAGCTCAAGCTGGGGTGCGCGCCTGCTGGCTCATGAGCAGGGGGCCATTGAAGGCCCCATTAACAGCCCTGAGTATGCATACTCAGCGAGGTTTGCAGTTTGTGCTCGCGAGCGTGTGGGGTAGACAGTGACACGCGTCAGAGGCCCTGACCATGCATGCTCAAGGGTCGCGGCATGCCATTGTGAGACGGCCACAAGAGCGCGCCCACGCACTGCGCAGTCCATGTGCATGCACAGGCTCTGAGGCAGCCGCAAGAGTGCCCATGCACTGCGAATCGTGTGTGTGTGCACAGGCGCTGAGGCAGCACCGCAACGAGATGGCCATGGCGCAGGCCGCCATGGCACAGCAGATGCAGGCCAAGAAGCAGCAAGCACAGCTTGCAGCCAGCATAGGCGCTCAGAAGGGTGGGAGCAAGGGCGCCGCTGAAGCGCAGGCTCAAGCACAGGCGCAGCAGCAGGCGCAGGCCGCAGGTGGGCGCTGATGTGCGTGCACGTGCGTTGAAGTGAGCATGCTCGTTGGTGTGCATGTCTGCGGCTGCGGATGCAGGTGTGGGGAGACAAGGAAAAATAATGGTAATCGACCAAAGCTCAGCGCCACACAATGAAACCCAGAGGAGTGGACGAGGGTTGCTCATGGAAGGGTAGGGAAAGGGGCAGATCCCAGGCCAGCAGCAGGGGCCGCTGTGTAGTGGGCTGCACAGCCTCGCAAATTGGTGGCGAAGCATGCATGCACCCATGCGCACAGTGTGTATATTGACTGAGTATTAGTTTGTGCATGAAGCACAGCAATGGTATGACATGCACACGCGCCAGTATGCATCTGCACGCTGCACGCACGCTGGTGTTGACCCCCATTCGTGCGTGTGCGAGAGCGGCGCATGCAGTATGCTCCAGCTCTGCGCCAGTGGTGGTAAAGGTCGCCATGTCTCCACCTTGCTGCCTGTCCACATGAGCAGGCATGGAGGGCTCCCTGCTACCGCCGGAGTTCCTGGGAGGCCAGACAGGCGTGTTTGATGGCTACCCAGTCAACGTCTAAAGTCCTGACAAATTTTGGTTGTTGTTTCAGCCAGCATGTATGCTTTGTTAGGGTCCATGGATCAAAGGCTGCTCAGGCTGGGCAGGAGTGGCTGTGCCTCTCTTAAGTATGACATTGCGGCCTCAAGAAGTTTGGTGCTCCATGGCAGGTGCTTGCATCGTAGCATTGTAGTTGGCTCGTGAGATGGCCTAAGGATTGCTAAGCATTTGGGAGGGATATTTGTGAGGGACACTCAGACGTATTTAACGTCTCCTTGTAGGAGCAGGGCACGGGTGTGTTTGCATGCGCTCTTGTATCCCAAGCAACAGCGGAATGCAGGGAGCAGTGGCATGCCTCCAGGTCCAGTCTGCCAGGCTCAAGCGCAGTGCCGGATTGAAAAGGAGCAGCAGGCGCCACCACTGTGATCCATCCATGCAAAGCGTCTGCCTGTGGCAAGAGGCAGATGACTAAAATGCACAGTGTAGGACAGGGGACAGGCTGCCTCAGATCAGAGCTGCCTGGAGGAGTTGGTTGGCGTTCGTGTGCTTTTTCCTTGTTTGTGCTGGATCGTGTGGGTAGTGGAGCTTCTTGCTGTATGTGTGAGAAGTTGAGCCGCAGAATCTTGCTTTTTTATGACCCTCTCCATAGTATTGGATGAGTATTGGACATGCCACCCTCGGACGACTTTGCAGGGACTGGGAGACATGAGCTAGATGATTTGCTAGGCAGTAGTCATGCTTTCATGTGCGAGTGTGCAGGCTATTAAGGATGTTGAACAAGTTTACAAGGCTAAGATGAAGCAAAAGCCAGGACGCATGGCTTGTTAGTTTGAGGCTGTTCAATGCCATCCGGCAGGTCAATGCCATCCGGAGGTAGTGAACAATGGTAAGAATTGCCAACGCACAAGTGAAGACGAAGCGTTTAAACAGGCAAACTACCAGACAACAGGAGAAATGAAGCCGTGTGTTGACACCAGGAGGCAAAAAGAAGAAGGGAAATACACACGTTCTGTCACACCAGACTAGTGCAGTGCCAGATGCATGCTGCAATATGACCAGGTGGTTAGTTGAGGCATTTCGCAGAGGATTTGATTTGACTTTGTCAGGTGGCAGCTGTAGCTGTTGGGCAACTTAATTATGGACTCGTTGTGATACATTTCTTCTTCTAGGGTGACCTGGTAAGATGCTCCCCTGTCTATGGGAGTAGACACCCTTGGAGGGCGACTTGCTGCTATCAGGCTTGGCAGCCCCATTGTGAGTTCATCCAACAGCAGCTGCATGCAGCACTGACCTTGCCAGTCCGCAGGCTGACCGAAGAAATGACGGGTAGGGAGGGAGGAGGATATCAGACACTCTTAAGAGTCTCATCGGGGGTACACAATCAGACACGATGTTGCCAAAACACACACGTATGTCAGTGCGACTTGACCTAGTAGGACCAGTGCATTAACTAATTGAAGGAGCAAGCTGAGGGACAACCAAAATTAGGTTACATAGCTGTATCTGCTAAACAACTTGTTTAGCACTTGAAGGGCAGCTTCAAGCTAACTTAGCTGAAGCCAATCATTACCAGATGATCTGGAGAGGTCTGCTGGCTTGTCTGCCCGCAACCCTCCTGATCCTCGCTGATCCCCCCTTTTCTTTTCTGGTGAAGGGGCTTATCTTCAGGTTTAGGTTAAGGTTTAAATTCAAGGCTGTGTCTGCCGAACGAGGGCAGCTTAGCCTGTCAAAATTCTTTGTTGAGGTTCGAACCTCAAACCAACAGGTTGCGAAGGTGGACAGTCGACTTCCCATTGCAGGTGCCTTGGAAGGGGCTTTTCTTCCCGAGTGGCCCCTTTTCCTTAATTGATGTGAGGAGCTTTTTGCTGCTTGCGAAGCTTTTCTTTTCTTTTCTTTTCTTTTCTTTTCTTTTTCTTAAGAAGTATATGAAGTATATGTCTAAACCCCACCAGATCAGAGAAGGAAGAGAAGCATGTCTGGAAAAACCCACATTAGGCTTCCACACAACAAGTGCAGGGGCAAAAAATCACACACACATACATGTCCCCGGAAGCTCTCGTGCCTAAAGAAAAGAAAAGAGGAAGAATAGAAGAAAGAAAAGAAAGAAAACTACGCAAGCAGCAAAAAGCTCCTCACATCAATTAAGGAAAAGGGGCCACCTAAGAAGAAAAGCCCCTTCACCAGAAAAGAAAAGGGGGGGTCAGTGAGGATCAGGAGGGTTGCGGGCAGACAAGCCAGCAGACCTCTCCTGATTGGTTTGAAGGTGGGGAGAACGCTCAAGAGAACGTCT
>LFCJ01001881.1_pt1 | contig 14950 bp, 19 predicted proteins | sample 643141 | NCBI WGS metagenome assembly LFCJ01 (sample SAMN03766243, study PRJNA286221) | soda lake metagenome | biome: soda lake; feature: Kulunda steppe; material: water; isolation source: sample B1-Br-g2 brine of Lake Bitter-1 | place: Russia: Kulunda steppe | collected 2010-07 | reverse complement strand
CGGCGCGCACACGGGCAAGCCGACGGGGGGGCAGAAGAAGGAAAAGAAGTGGGAGGTGGCGGCTGAGGCGGAGCGGCTCCGAGCGCGGCGCTTTCCTGCCCGCAGGCGCGGCAATGTGCGGCCCATTCCTTGCCACCCACTGGGTCTGACAAGACCTGAGGAGCTGCAGGGCGTATGGAACATTGAGGAGCCCGAGTACGACTACGGTGGGTTGCACTCGCTGTGTCAGGGGGAGCCAGCGTCACGAAGCATCATGGCATGCGCGCCCCGCGCGGCCTGCCTCTCCTCTGTGATGGCTGAGCAGTGCAGCGGTGGATTTTGCTGCCTGCCCTGCCGCCCACACGCAGGGCCTGCTGCTCCTCTGTGATGGCTGAGCACGGCAGCAGTGGATTCGCTGCCTGCCGTGCCGCCCACACACAGGGCCTGCAGTGGTGTGCAACATTCCTCGCTTGTGGGTCCTGCAAGCCCACAGGCTCTGTGCCTGGTGTTCTCACCTTGCTCGCGCCTGGTGCCCACGCAATGACGGCTCCTGCAAGCGCACAGGCACAGCACGTTGTGGCTCCTGCTAGCGCACAGGCACAGCACCTTGTGGCTCCTGCAAGCGCACAGGCACAGCACCTTGTGACTCCTGCAAGCGCGCAGGCCCTGCGTCTGTGCGTTGTCCTGGAACCTGCCTGTCTAAGCATGCTGCACACGGTCTGCTGCAGGTGATCGAGTCAAGCTGTCTTCATATGCATTGCCTGCCTGCCTGCCTGCGCGTTGCAGAGGGCCTGCTGGGGGAGATCCAGGCCGTGGCTAAGGCCGAAATCAGGCCTGTGGTCGTGGACGAGCGCTCAGGCAACTGCATCCAAGCGCCTCCCATGCTGACCATCTCAGGGTCCTTGAGCAATGGGTGGCTTTACGACCCCGTCACAGGGTACTTCCCTGTGCGCTTTGTGGACAGGCAGGGGTGAGTTGTGGACAGGCAGGGGTGGACAGGTAGGGGTGAGTTGTGGACAGGCAGGGGTGAGTTGACTGCAAGTGCACTGGAAGGAGAGGAGTTGTGGGGTGGCAAGCTGGTGTGCATGCCGAGATTGCAGTGTGACTCCACGCCTGCACTGGAGATGAAGTGGACCATCAGAAGAAGGCAAGGTGCATGATATAGGGCTCTTGCTTGCATTTTACTGTAAGTGAATAAGTAGGAAGTGGAGCTCTGGATTGCACAGGCACAAGATGTAGCAGTAATTCAACTAAAAACCTCAGTACGTATTCAGTTCAGTGTAAAGGAGCAGCTGAACTTGGGCACTGGTGCCAAGGGCCACTCAAGCCCATGGAATTGCACACAAGCGCGCAAGCTATGCTCATTCGCTTTTGTCCTTGTCTGCAGTTATTACTTGAGACTCACCGAAAGCTGCTGATGGGTGACAACACACAGAACTTGGGACCTGTCACCAAGCCCAAGTACAGGAAGATGATGAGTTTTCCATTTATGAAAGCTAAGAATGGTATGGAAAAATAAATCTGGTCCCAAGTATGTTCAGAGTTGCATTGTGATTGTTTCTATTACAGCCTTGGAGCTTAAGAGGCTGATCAACTTTGCTGTTAGGCTGCGGCAGTTGAGAAAAGGGCGAGAGGCGAATTGTGGTGAACGTTGCTGAATGCCCTCTGCACGGGAGCCGGAACAGGAAGGGGCCGCCTGCGACAGAACTGAGAATCATTGATGCAGTTTTTACGGTGATAGCGAGATTTTATGTTCATCATTACATTGACTAGCCATTATTACATTCACTAGCCGCGTTACCATTATCGCTAAGACCGCGTTACCATTATCACTAAGACTAGCCAGGACGTTTGCCTAAATTGAATTCCCTTTCAGTGCAAGTTTCCTTGAATGGCCTTCGAATTGCAGTCAGATGTTCAGATCCTGCCTCACAAATTGGCTTTTTGCCTCAGGAATTGGCTTTTGATCATATGAACCCTTGACTGCCTGCTTGTTTCTTCACCTCGTTTGTAAGTTGCAAGTTCCAAGCTTACAAGTTAGGTTAAGTGCCAGCCTTGTCGTTAGGCTGATTGTTTTGTTGCTGGTCTTCGCTAGCCAAAAAACGGTCCATAATGTCCGAGGTGAAATGGCAGAGTTTATTGTGCCGTTGAAAAAGGAAATCAAAGGCAGTTTCATTAGGCAAGGCAAGCAAAATATAAGGGGCCTCCACGGAAAAGGACGTGGCAGAAAGGGGAATAAGGAGCGTACTTCTTTACAACTCTCTCGTAGAGAACACACAAACAGGTCTTGACAGTGAAAAAGAACATGCACCTCATTTTGAACAGCGGTACAGGACACACTTGTCACAGTGGCCACTTCAACCGCGCCAGATGGAGGATTCCACCTCGAGAGTATGTGCAGGCAAATGGAACCTGCTCACATTCCTCATAACATGCTAGGGGAGGTCAAGGTGCAGATAACGAGGTGGCTTCATGGGGGCACCCCCATTCCGCACACGAGTGTGTGAATCAGCTTGAAGATCGAGGAGAGGACAGGCAAACCAAGAATGATAGTCACCAGTTGTCGCTTCGCTTTGCTATCGCTTCGCTTTGTTGTCGCTTTCCAGAGGGTTCATGTCAGCAATGTCCCTCCACACTTTCCTCATCCTAAACCTCAGGTCAGTAGTGAAAGCTTGTGTTTATGTGTCAGAGCCTCGCACCCCTGAAAGGCCCACAAAATATCCAAAGCCTAAGATGTTGGGAACCCTGTTTTAGCCCAAAGCATATGCATGACATGCAAATGCCGCAGATGCAACTGAAAAGCTTTCACAAGAGCAGTGCGGACAAAAGTAAGGTGGTGACCCAATCCTTCGGCACAATTACTCGGTGTCTGGTAATTGCTGACTGAGACGATCTGATTTGTAATTCCTAAGTCACTGGCGGACTTGTTATATACACCGGTAGTTCTGTACCCGCATCATCATTTAATCAATTGAAAATTTTATTTTAATATTCTTTCAAATAATGTGAGCTGTCACACGAATTGTAATTAGCATTGAAGGTCTGAACTTTTAATTCAAGATATAGCTAGGAATTATGGTATTAGAGGAGGTGGAGAAGCTCAAGCAAGAGGGGAACGCGCTCTTCTCGTCCCAAGAGTGGCTCAAGTCCGCCTCAAAGTATACCCAAGCAATCAAGCTTGACCCCAGCAATGCTGTTTTATACAGGTGAGCTCCGTAAGTGTGCAGGGCCAGTGAGACAGGTGCATCCAGGAGCAGCTGCAAAACGTCTGTGGCACTTTTGCTGAAAGTTTCTGTCTGGATTCTTCATAAAGCTCCCCTGCATGCATCAGCAATTGTGAACTCTCAGATGATCTGGCATTTCTGTCGACTCACATGCAGCAACCGCAGCGCAGCCCTCCTGAAGTTGCTGAAGGTGACCAAGGCCATTGAAGATGCGGACATGTGTATAAAGCTCAGGCCTGAGTGGGAAAAGGTGTGCAAAAATTACTGGTCTTTAACATCTGCTGCTCACGCAAGCGCGCTCAAAAATACTTCATCATGTGCTACGCAAATCACTGCTGAGCGAAGCATGGTGTGCAGCATGTCCCTGATCCTTCATGACACACTCCAAGACACATAACAAAGTAAGCAAGTATATTCCTGTCCATGGGGTCATGCAGGTGAAGGCTTGGAAGCATGTCCTCTCAATCTTTGCTGTCCGATGAAACAGGGTGCCCACTTTGTTTAGCGTGGTTGGCTGAAGCGATGCTATCTGTAGTCGCATCCAGCATGATGAGCCAAACAGATGCTGCCCATGATAACATCCCATGCCACATGCAGGGCTATTTCAGAAAAGGAGCCGTCATGGAGGAACAAAACAAGTTGAGCAAGGTGAGGAGGAAAGGGGCTAGCGCGTGTTCATTTGGCATGCGTGCGAGATACACAGTCAGGCAACTTCCAGCTGCGTGCCTGTGTGCATGCATGGTCATGAATGGCATACGTGTGCGCACAAACATGCTTTCATACTTCAGACACCCCCCCCAGCCCCTACATGCGCATGCACGGGTTATCATACATTTGGACACATGTGCGCAGGCCATGGAGGTTTACCAAGTGGCCCTGAAGCTGGTGCCTGACAGCAAGGAGCTATCCCAGAAAATCCACTCCCTGCGCAACCAGATCAGCAAGCAGGCCAAGAGCGCCAAGCTGGTGCGTGAGTGAGGGCGCGGGATGCTCGCCTTTGTTGCCTTGCGCTGTGCCAGACAGCTGACGCAGCAAATGCCGTGTACACCTTATGCAGCAAGACCTAAATTCAGCTGGCGGGTTGGAATCTGGGCCTTGTGACGCTGGTCACACTCACACTCTTCCTTGTGACAGTGATCTCCTAAGGCTTGCAGAGGCCCTGCCTTGCCTGTTGGCTACATTGCAGGCGGCAGCAGTGGACCCAAGCAGCGGCACTAATAATAGCAAGGAGGGCAGCCAGGACACAAGCAGCAGGGATGCAAGCAGCAAGGCAAAGGCCAGAGATGCTGGTGGCAAGGACGCAGGCACAAAGGGCGGCAGCAAGGAGGGCAGCACCTCCAAGCAGGCCAAGGCGCGGCACTGAGGGTTGTGGCAAACAGACAGACCGGGGCACAGCATGCATCCTGTTCTTGCGGCAAAAGCCAGATCGGGTTGCAGCGTTGCGAGTCGTCACAAAACAGGAGGCCGGGGCGTGTGGTTTTGGAGGTTGTGGAAGGCTAGTACAGCAGGCTAGGCAGATTATGGTACACTAGCATAGCATGGGCCTGAGAGTTCAGGCAGGGAAGAAGCCACCTCGTGTACCAGAATCCAACAACAGGGCTTAAGGCTGTTGATTCATGGCAGGGGCAATGCTGAGGTTTTGGACTAGGATGATGAATGGTGATGAGGGGCGGAAACAAGTGAAATAAGGGTTGATGGCAAACGGGGACTCTGCAAGCAATCTGGGGCAGGGATGGCAACAAGCCTCAGCTGATTGCTGTGTGAAACTGTGAGCTGATGTGCTGTGGTGCTCTTGGGCGCGCTCAAGTATGGCACACAGACTGATGTTTTGTGATGCACTAGAGAGCACTCATGTAAGACGACAAGCTGGTGTTTTCTTTTGTGGTGATCTCTTGTAGGAATTCTTGAGCACAGGGCACAAGCCGATGAGTTTGTGCTCTCAAGAGCACTCAAGCATGGCACATGAGCTCTTTGTACACATGGCTGCTATTTGTGGGGCAAGTAGCTCCCTCGTCAGCTTCAAAATTTCAAGCTCCCTCTCGTCCAAAGCTGTAGGACAGCCCGGGTTGCGACTTTTAAATGTGTGTATGTGTTATACCCGTGTGCTTGATCTTGGCAAATGGGCCATTTGTGCGTCTTTGTGAGGCCTGATTCCTAGGGTTTACGATCTGAACCAGCACCGGTGGGGGTAGCTGAGCTTGCGTGTTACTGTTTGCCCATGCAGGCCCCCTCAGACCCTGCACAAGGTGCTGATGGCAGTGAGGTGGTGTACGATGATTTAGGCAGCGAGGACGTGGCTAAATTGTGAGTGGGCGCAATTGTTTTGCAACTAGTGGGAACGGATGGGCCTTTGTTGCTTTGGCCACTCTGATATTCTGCGTGTAGTTGTTTCATCAGCATTGTGTTCTGTGTCACTCGTGGCACCTTTGTCCTGTTTTGTTCATTATGGATAGCTTGACTGTTATTGTGGAATGGGAATGTGATGCAGACACCTGATTTGCCACTAGATGGTGTTTCTGGATGGCACGTGATGCAAATGTCCATGCTGTCGCTGGATGGTGCTAAAATCGGAATGTGATGCAAACGACTGTTACTGAATGGTGTGGCTGGATTTTGCAGTGCCGAAGAGTATTTAGGAGTGTTGAGAGACGACATCCAAGATGGCACAGTAATCCCCACCGTCCATTTCTTGCCAGGTTTGTGGTCAAGACTCTGCAATGCGTATTCTAAGGCCAAGGCTGTGCGATGTGCCTTCCTAGGCCAAGATTGTGCGATGTGCCTGCAAAGGCCAAGGCAGTACGATGTGCCTTCAAAAGCCAAGGCTGTGCCATGTGTCTCCAAAGGAACCAAGGAAGGAATAACTATGTCCTCAGGGAAAGCCCTCATGGCATGTTCTGAGGGAAAGGTTTACATCTGGTGCAAGCACCAGGTATCCCTCCATCAGCCAAGAAATTTGCCGAAGTACCCAAGCTCTGCATGTCAAAAGCAGCAAAAATTGTGGAAGCTAACAGTGATTGGTAATGGGTAGTGTTTCATTGACTTTACAGCAAGCACACCCTGCGAATTATTGCACAATTGTCGCTAAAAATTATAACTTGCCTTCCGGAAATCAACCTGCCATGGCATCCCCACATTCAGCACTAATTAGGAAATAGAGTCTTGTCATGCCAAATCACCGTCATGAACAATCCCGAGTGGCCGTACCACCAAAGATGTAGGGTCCGTGGGGAGAGGCGGTCTCGCCCATCCAGAGTAGCCTTGAACCATGCTACAAAGGACCTGGATTCAATTCTGTGCGCACTAGCTGGATCTACGCCGGGGCATATGCTGCTGCTGCCTCCCATCTATATCCCACAGGCGCCTCTGCCTCTCTGCTCTCATCCTTAGAACCAACCATGCTCGTGTTGCATGGGAACACTAGGTCCCTGGCCGGGCGGCCAGCGCCTCTGGGGAGTGCTCTGGGCTCCAGGTAGGAAGGTCACGATTGATGGAAGAGGGGAATCCAGTCACAGCAACAAATATCAACTAAGCTACTGACTGCAAACGGACAGTGACACTGATTCGGCAATGACACTCATCTAGCGTGACAGTCTTCCTGTATTCGACAATATACGAGAAAAGGTTAGCCACCAGCATGGTCATTAGCCTGATAAGATTTGTGGCCGTTTGTCGCCAGCAGAACAGGATATCTGAACCATCTGACCCAACCGGTATACGTCAAGTGAAGGGGATAAATAGGAGGTCCCTCAAGCCACAGCCTGATATTTGACAATTGAGGTATAGCCCTGGCCAGCATGAAGGATTCGATTCTGTTGGGTACCCAACACATGCGAAAGGGACTGCGGGCCAATCTCTATGAGCACTACATCTTAGGGCTAACCGCCAGCCTGGCTGTTAGGCTGATTGATTTGTGGCTGGTCATTGCCGGCCAAAATGTAGTCCATAATGTCTGGAATGAAACAACTTGGTTATTAAGTTATTGTGCCGCTGTGAAAAGAAATAAAGAGACAGTCTGATTAGGCAAGGTGTGCTTAATACAAGGGGCCTCCACAGAAAATGACCAGCAAAAATGGGAGTGAAAGGAACAAATGTTTTATTGAGAGCCAGATCTTGACAGTGAAAAAGGACATGCATGTAAGTTTGCACTGCAGCACAAGTGCACTTGTCACAGTGTCCGAATCCGCTGCGCCAAAGGGAGGATTCCACCATGAGAGTGTGTGTGTGTGCGCAAACAATACCTGATTTCTATGCTACTGCACAGTCTGTGTACATTTTCAGAGGGGCTCATCTGAGGCCCAAAATGGGTATGGGCTTGGCTTGCTCCCAGGGGTTGATCTCTATGACTGGCACCTTTCAAGCTTTGTGGTAGAGAGGCAGCCCTTTTTAGGAGCTGTACAGAACACCTGAGCTTGTGGCGCCAATCACAGTGGCCACAGGCTACAAGTCCCAAGGGTTAATCGCCAGCCTAGTTATTAGGCTGATTGGTTTTTATCTTTTAGGCTGGCCCGATCACAGAAGCTATGCTATGTCCATGGCGTGAACCCTACTCTTCACAGCCAAGTCTCCACACCCGATCACCTATCACACCAAATTTCATGATTTCTGGTGTTCTGACGTCCTCGTGATGAACAAACACCATCGCAAAAAACCTGGAGTGAAATAGCCCCCGTGCTTGAAAAATGTCATGGAAAAATGTGCATACATTTTTATTCCAATTATCTACATGAAGTTTGCAGAGTTTGCAAGGTTTGGCAATAAGGTACAAAAGTGGGTCGAAGACTGACCACCTCCAAACCTTGTTTTCAACATCAAATATCAAGTTTTACCATTAAAGAAGTATGCTGAGTTTTATGCGGGCAAAAAGAGCTCTGGTTGGGACGTGGTGAGTATGCACTGCATGTGTTGGGACGTGGTGAGAATGCACTGCATGTGTTGGGACGTGGTGAGTATGCACTGCATGTGTTGGGACGTGGTGAGTATGCACTGCATGGTTGGGACGTGGTGAGTATGCACTGCATGTGTGCGCACTGCATGTGTGGTTGGGACGTGGTGAGTATGCACTGCATGTGTGCGCAGTCTATCCCAAAACAGGCCAAAAGCAGAGGCTGACCACTCATCCTGGCCCCAACAGCCATTGCTTTCAGCCCGAACTCTATCAGAATCATGTCATGGCATTCTCACCCAGTCACTCAGCCATGAAATGGAATGGCATCTGCTCGCAGGACGCAAGCTGGCTAGCAGTGAGGAGCAAGAGGCGCATGTGCGCATAGCCGGCGCCTTTGAGACCCCAGACACGCTTGCCAGCCTCACTCAGTTCCTGCGGCAAAAGGGATTGGATCTTCAGGCAAAAGCCATGCTGGCTGTCGTGCCTAAGGCAGCCGTTGCTTTCCCTCGGGTACGGACACCTGGTTGCGCAGTTGTTGTGTGTCAGCAGATCTTCAGCAACTCTGAAGGAAGTGTGTACGTTCATATTTAGATTCAATGTTACAGCTGCTCATTTCTGGCTGTTTCAGTCAAAAAGCTTGGGCTTGTCTTGTGCCATGCTCCTGTATACACTTCCCTTACATTACTAAATGGGCAAGATCAATGTGCAAACAGGTACAGCACTAATACAAGCACTTGTGCGTGCGTACGCGAGTGTGTGGGGGTGGAGATGTGGGGGTGAAGAGGGTGTGTGTTTTATGACATAGTATTGTGCATTGAAATATTTTGTCTCATTTATCCAGCTGCTCATTCCATGTGCAGCCAGGATGTGATGCAGATGAATGCTGGCCAATCCAATTCTTTGCAGAATTTGAGATTCCTGTGCTGCAATCCACCCGAATGCTCGTGGTCCATATGTCTCTTCTCCAAACTTGCCTATAAAATTGCTTTGGCACTTCACGCAAGGCGGCTCCTAAATGCGATCTCTGCTCTGACAAGCCCCAAGTGTGCGCCACCCTCATGTTATTGTTGGTGCAGGTGTGGGATAAGCCGAAATGGCCCGGTGGTGAGCGACAGGGCGTGTTTGCGCAGCTTGAGACACCAACTGTACGGAAGCTGTGGTTCATTCCCACACAGGCTAAGAAGGCAGAGACGCCTGTGGCTGCCGACTTTGACCGCTTCTCTCTGCTGCCCAGGCTCCTTAAAAGCTAGCGGGAGCATTTGCTTGTTCTCTCATCGGACAGAACCCAATTGGGAGGCGCCAGTGCTTGTCGCCAATGCATTCATCCTGTTCCGTAAGCATGCCATCAGAGGGATTGCTGCAAATGTAGTCTTATCTGTTTTTTGCCGTATGTGTATTACACTAGCATTACTTTCCCTTTGCTTGGCTTGATTGCCTGATTTCTGCCGCGGCCCCTTGGTTCTTGCCCAGTAAGATCAGGGCAACTTGACTGCATTTAAAGGATCAACTTAGACCAGCAATGAGCCCGATGAAGAACAAGATTGTCAAAACAACAAGACCACGCTGGCAGGGTTGGTCAAAATTGTGTCAGAAAGCTGTTTATAAAAACATATAAGAAAATATTGCGCGAGCAGGGATACCCCTGCCAAACAGTGTTTGCATGAACTTAGGAAGAGATTAACAAATGGTGCAAGCACCGAGCAAACCCCCTCCAAATTCACGCAAACAAGGGTCACCTTGTTGGCGTAGTCTTTCTTTCTTTCTTTCTTTCCCTTCATCAAACGAGGATGAGAGTCGTTAGTGGAGCTAAGGAGGAAAAAAGGTAAGGAGGGTTCTAAAAAGTGCCATGCGCTCTTTCTACTTTATTATAAAGCCTTCTACTTGTTATTATGGTTTCCTTGTTGTGTGTTGTACGTGCAGGATCCGACCAGCTTGAGTCTAGATACTATCTAGAAGTAAGTTACTTAGCTGTACCTGCTTAACGAGGGCAGCTTCAAGCAAAGTTTGCTATAGTCTCTGACCTACAAACAACATCTATACTAAAAAATATGTGTGTGCTAGATTAGCATAATATTTTGACTTTGCACCGTGCCAGGCTAAGCTTACTGCCATTCAGGCTGAGGGGTAGCTTGGTATCGTACCAATATGTAGATCACACATACATATGTCATGTTGACATATGTAGATGATCCCCACCGCTCCAACCAGGATAGCATGTAGGCCCAATTTATGGCATTGCTGTGCAAACGTGTTTCAATTTAATATGCTGTTTGGTTGCACTTCAAAGATTGCCTAGTCGCATGTCATCACAATGTTTCACTTCGACAATGTGCACATCCCAATGCGAAGAGCGCAAAGCCTAATTGTTTCATTGATGGCCTTCCGGCTCAGCTGCCAGGCTGGCAGTGTACAAAAAGGCTCTGGTCAATAACAAGATTCGATTGAGGCAAGCTACATCTGCTGACAGATTTGTAAGAAGCCATTGGGATAAAATCCTGCTCGTTGCACATGCCGGCAAAACAAGGTATCATGATTGTTGAGCTATCTTGGTCCAATGTCTGTGAAAATGAGGTTTCATCCAAATTCCCCTTTGCTGAAGATTATGATGATGAGTCTTGAAGCAATGTTACGCCCTTCAAGGACTGAAGGCGTCAGTCACTGCATTCAAAGATGCTGCATTCTGACAGTCAGAGAGCATATGGATTTGGCTATCTGGCCGATGAAACAGCGCTGCTAGCAGGCACGATGAATTGGTGGTTCTGCCATGTAGGTAGGCAAAAACATGAGTGCCACAGTGAGTGTACAGTGTACAGAGAACCTAATTAAATTTCCTGTCATTTATCTCAGAGGTGATGAATGAAGAACACACGGTTCATGAAGAAGGGAACAGAGTTAGACAGCCCCCTTCAAACTGCGCATGTGTATTTCCTTAAAGGTGAATTTGGTGTGAAAAGAACCACGCCAGCCTGGGCTGTATTGCGAGTGTGTGGAAAAGAGCCTTTGCAGTTTTATAGGTTTTGCGCTGATGCCAAGTTTTTGATGTTCTACTTCGCGGGAATAGTGGCTTGCTCAAGAAGATTTTGGCTTGCTCATGAAGATTGTGGCTTGTTCAAGAAGATTGTGCATGCAGATATTGCTCTCAGTGCTTCTTACAAAAATTGCTGGACTGCAAAGTTCATATAAGCGCGTGAGGGTCTGCATGCATCAGATAGGTATACCGATTGCGTGAAAGCTGCTATCCCCCTTGTGGTTGATCTGCGTGAGCGTTTGCGTGCGGTATGGAGGGAAATGGATGGTGGGGACCCTAGGACACACACTCACAAACTGGCTGCTGATCATTCATGGATGGCCTCGCCTCTCGAGCCAAGCACTGCAAGGGGCCCTCCCCATTTGCATCCTAGATACCCTCAGCTGGAACTGAGTAGGCATGTGCTTCTTAACATTGCTCGTTTTTGCTTACATGCCCAAACCCTAAGAGTTGAGACTGGATGTTGGCAAATCCACAATAGGCACTGTGACAAATATGACTTGCACGATGTCCAGGACAAACAATTTGCTGATTTTACTGGGCTGTGAGAAATTACTTTGGAGACACTGGAGCTTCAAGCTTCAAATAAAAAAGTTATATTTTGACATCAGTGCTGGCCTGTCCTTGTAACCCTTTATTTTGACAATATCAGTGCTGATGATGTGATATTGTTTCTCTTGAAGCAAACGTACAAATGACATCTTTTTCTCCCTAAAACTATGGATATTTTTGGTCTGGCTGGCAGTGCCCAGCAAGCCCAGCAGTCAACCCATCTGGCTGAAGGTCTAAACCCATTGTTACTTTCACTTTATCTCAGAGGCTAAAGGGACTTTTAATGACTCCGACACAGGACCAGACAAGAGTCAAGATGGAGCTTGTGGGCGGACACATTCGCGTGCAAGCGTTCTGGCGGCTGGCCGGTTGAAGTAGCTAGTTATCCTTAGTTAGCCTGCTCTTCGTGTCTGACCTTGTCTTTGCGTGCCCTTAGACTTTCCTTGCTAGAGGAGCCTGCTCTCCTTCCTCCCTTAGAGCGCCTTTTAGTTTGTCTCTCTGAGTTTCATTTTAAACGAAAACTTCCATTTTGGTTCCATCAAAAGATCTGAAGCTTTCTTAGCAGAAACGCTGACAAGGTGTCGCTTAGCATAAGCTGGGGAGAGTCTACAAAGCTCTTTTTCCCAGTAAGGCTTGATCTTGAGAAAGTTGACAGCCCTGGCATGTGTGTCCTTGGCATGCCAACCATGACCTGCACGGGCCAGTTGATAGCAATTGAGAGCATGTGAACATGCCTGAGTGTTATGGGATCAAAAATTGTGACTGAAGTCACCTGCGTTGGGTAGAACATTGAGAGGAAAAGGGGTGAATTGGGCAGCAGCAACAGCAATGCAAGCCTGCTCCGAATCATCAACCACTCCATCCTCAACATCGGCATCACAACTATCATTACCAGGGCAAGCTCCCCTAACTGGACTGCGCCTATCTCTCTTAAGGACTCGTGTGTGCCTTTCTGGAGAAGAAGGCTCGTCTTTGTGTGCAAAGTACCTAAGATTTAACTTCATAACTTTCTTTGATGAACTGTTGTAGAAAACCTTCAGAAAAGGCAACAATTGGCACCAAAGGAGATAAGAGGGATATCAACTAGCTCAAGTGCTCAGGGGCTGGTCTTCCTTGGTGGGTTACAGTTAAGTGTTGGTTTGGCGGCAGCGATTTGTTACAGACTAAAGACCAGGCCATGATTCACTGACCATACAACGAACCGGTACCTCCGGAGTACCGGTTCGTTGGATCCAACTACCAATTTGTTAGTACCAAAGGCTCATCACCGAGCCCACAATAATATACGGATAACTCCAATTCTACTGTCAAGACAGTCACTGTGTTCTACCCTTAGTATAGCCTCACACCACAAGGTCTGGTCTTGCAGACAGGACATCGTGCCACACAACATCACATTCCAACATTAAGCTATGCCTCAAAATCTGACGAAAATCAAGCAAGATTCAGGAATGTACTGTTACGTGGGATAGCTTTTCTCACCTTATAGGGGATGGTCGGCTGATGCCACAACATCGATTCTCATCGATTATGTGTACATAACATTCCCCCCTACCTGGCCCAATCCGTCCTCGGATTGCCATGGGGTTTATGACCTTTATTCCTAGAAGCGTATCTTATTGAGGCGGCCTGCAGCTCGCCTTTCATTCACAATCGGCCATCCAGCGACATTCCAAGTAGCAGACCAAAGAGCCTCTCCCACAGGTGCGCTTTTTGCAAGTGTTGACCGCCTGAGGCGCTCTGCTCGACTAGCAGAGAGTAGTAGTATCTACCTCAGAGTAGTGGTGGTCGACATCCTAAAGCCTTGTGATGTTGCGCAGCATGCTGTCTAGACATCAACAGATTTGTTGATGGAGGTCAAACTCTGCCAATGTCACCTTGGCACTGTCAGTGCAATTTAAGTCCCACTAGGTAGACAGGAGGATTACTTCAAGCAGTACTAGTAGTGTAATAACTGGAGAGCGCCGCTTTACTTCGAAGAGAGGAGAATAAAGGAACACTCCAAAATTTGCATTAGACGCGGGTTAGAATATGTTAAAATGTTCAGATTTAAATTTGAATATTCAAATTAATTTGACCAATATAAGATCTATTCTCTTACTGTAAGAGTAATTGGTTCATTTCTATGTGGTCATTCAAAGTTATGTGTAAGATCCCATGTTGGACACCTGGTGCAAGAATGCTTGTTACACGGTTTGCAAATTTTGATTAAGAAGGCTTTGGGTTGTGGTTAGGATAGGATAGGTTAGTCTGTGGCTTGTGAGCTCACATGAGCTTTGTGTAGGACCTGTACTACAGGTACATGTAGTACATGTTACTTATACTGTTACTAGGTGCTAAACCTGTGCGTTGCGTTGCGTGCTGTAGGGGTACATCTCTGCTCTATTCTGCTCTGGTGCACTTCGCTTCCTTGGCACTCCTGATTTCAAGAGGCTCTCTTAGACTCGCATAAATGCAGTGTCATGCACACAGAAGCATCATGAGTCTAGGAAACCCATCCCCCCTTGGGCAAGGGGGAATGAAAATGTTAAAGAAGCTAGACTCATCACTCATTTTCCTTTCTGTTTTGGTCTTCTTAGTGAGGTTGTAGGTTACTCCTTAGTTCCAGGATCTGCCCGGATGCCTGATCTTGAGGCGTATATAGCGATGTTAGCTGTCTTTGCAAGTGCACACACGTACATGCCAGGCTGCTGTCTTCTGCTTGAGGCATACATAGCAATGTTAGCTGCAATGTTTGTTTGTTTTCTTGAAAAGATGTTTGTTTGTTTTCTTGAAAAGATATTCAACCCTAAGAAGGGCCTTCTCTGAGGGCACAAGCTCAACAGGGCCTCAGCAAAGCTATTTGGGGAAACGGTACACCCTCTTTGCCCAAGCTGAAGCGTGCAATCTGCGCAAGACACTGTTTTGAGGAGATGTTCATGACTTAGAGAGTCTGCTGTGCCTTTCAACAATCAATGTCTTTCTCTCTTCTCTTTGTAATTACATTCAATGATAAGTTATCAATGATTGTGAGAACGATTTTTCCTTGAATTTCCCCCTAAAACCCCAAATTGCCCACAGTCCTAACGAATCAGTTGCTGCTGTTGTTGTTGTTGTTGTTGTTGTTGTTGTTGCTGTAATTGTTGTTGTTGTGTGTGCCTTTGTGTGTGGATGTGTGTGTGTGTGTGCGTGTGTGTGTGTTGTGTGTGTGTGAATGTGTGTGTGTGTTTGTGTGTGTGTGAATGTGTGTGTGTGTTTGTGTGTGTGAATGTTAACGTTAATCCTAACGAATTAGGGTAAGCT
>LFCJ01001880.1_pt1 | contig 14954 bp, 18 predicted proteins | sample 643141 | NCBI WGS metagenome assembly LFCJ01 (sample SAMN03766243, study PRJNA286221) | soda lake metagenome | biome: soda lake; feature: Kulunda steppe; material: water; isolation source: sample B1-Br-g2 brine of Lake Bitter-1 | place: Russia: Kulunda steppe | collected 2010-07 | reverse complement strand
CACACACACACACACACACACACACATACACACACACACGCACACACACACACACATTCAGACACATGCGCATGCACACACACACGACAGGCGCACACGCACACTCATTCATACACAGGTGGAGGGCCTGCAGTCAGCATTTGACGTTCAAATGTGTCCAGAGGAACAGGCTACGATGACTGCTGTGCGCGCAATGTGCGGACTCTCTCAGACTCAGCCCCTTCCAAGCTGCGGGTTGGATCAATGGAGCACCGAGGCATTGACAGAAATCAGTGGCCACTGCTTGATACCAGACATCCAGGTTTCAGGTATCTTAAGCTACACCGCCGTCTGCAGCTGCCGACCAGCAGCTGATCAAATGCTCTTAACGTATCCTTGGGCTCACTCCAGGCTCCCGCCTCGCGCTGTCCTTCCAGCTTCCTCGCCTGTATCCTCTGCGCATGGCTGCAAAGCTTGGGGTGGACTGTACCGCCCCCGGGTGGGTGTGGGGGGTTTGGGCTAGCGCGCGCATTGGTGGATTGTGCACAGTGTGGCCTGCGTGCCCAGCAGTGTAGGCTTTTGTGCTGGTAGCGTCTGTTGAGGCATTAAAAACGCTGTGTTCTCCGCGCAGGCTTGTGCATAAACCTCAGCTCCTGGTACGCGCACCTGTACACCCAGCGCTGGCAAATGCACTGGTGCAAACATGTACTTTGGTACATGTTTCCTTTTATGCAGTGCGTACACAAAGGCGAGGCATTTGATGGGGCTGCTGCTCCTCCCAACAGTGTAGACCCTGCATGTTGTCGGACTTGTACACTGAACCAAGCCACATCAAAGTGTGGCACCACAAGCGCACCTGTCCATCTGCGCCCAGGAATGCCCATAGTAAGATGGTCCAGGCTGTGGCCCGATGTGCCGAGCAATCCCTTGGGGACTGCTGTTTGTTCCTAGCAGCCCAGGAACTGAAGGTAAATGTGCAGTGCCTTTGTGCTCGCATGTGCACAGTGCGCAGTCGTGCATACAGGAGGACACACACTTGTGTGCGCACATAAGCCTTGAGCTTACAGTATGGCATGAGTCTGATGGTTGGTCAAGGGGAAAAACCTCATTCCCCTCAGCCTTCTGCCACCAGCCTATGTCAAAATGGCCCATGACCATACTACCATGTCTGCGTTGCACAGATAGCTTGAGCGAGCACCTGAATTGCTGCTCTTGTTTTCGTGTGCAGGATGCAGCAATGGCTTTGCTTGATTCTGGCGAGGTGCACACAGCGGATGATGCAGCTCACCAGCAACAAAAGACAAGTGCTGCTCTGGCAGCTGCCTCTGCCTCTGACGCGCACAGAGACACTCGGCGGGTGTGCTGCCTCTGGTTTCACCACATAAGTGAGTGTGAGCAGCGTCATGCCTAAGTAGCTGCAAGCATGTTAAATGGCTCTGACTCTGTCTTAATTGGGCCGTGGGGTTCAGCAATAGCAGGCAATTAGCTCGGCAGCCTGCTGGCAACAAATCTTTGCTGCGCTCCTGTCCGCTCTCAATTAAATCGTCACTCATGTATTTTGGCCGCTACGGTCTGTTCTTACCCATAGCGTGTCCTGCACTGTACGTTTAGCTCAATTGTTAAGCCAAACGCTTCATTGGCACTGCTTCCTGTAGAAAACTTGTACAAGCGGAAGGTCGTTGTGGAGTGGGCAAGAGAGCTCCAGCTTGGAGGTGCCTCTAAGCCTGGGTACCCAGGTGACTTGCAGAACTGAGGTAGAGAATGCAAAGCATCAGCAAGCCGTTCAAGTTCAAAAGGAATGTGCAGGCCCATGGAGGGTTTTGAATGGGTATCATAGCAATAAGTATGTCCGTCCCTTGCTGTTTGCAGCATGCATGCGAGCATTATGACCGCAAGTTAAGCCATTCCATTCTAACTTTATGCCGAAGAAAGCATCATCGCAGTCATTTTGGGCATCCTGTTGGGGTTCGCTGTCATTTTGGGCATCTGTCAGATTTAGTGCATAACAGGGATAGTGCTTCTCAGTAAGGTTGCAGCTTGTAGGGTTAGATCAGTTCAGGAGTCTGAAGTTTCCGGGGGGGGGGGGCAGGGGCGCGTGCTTAAGACCTAGGCACCAGGGTTGTATGCATACACATGCCATGGCAGCAATAAAAGGGCAAAACACTGGTGTGGGAATAGCATGATTTCTGGATGTCTGCTACGGCTGCGTCTTAGCAACACTATGTGACTGGAGCATTGTAGCACGCAACCAAAGGAGACGCTCGTGAGCTGTTCCTGGAATTTCTCAGGACTAGGTCTCTGCTGGCTTTCTGCAGGTGTGGTTCTTGTAGAAGGTGTTGCTGAGGATGTGCAGGAGTACGTAGCACGTCTGCGGTCATTACAGTGGAAGGCCATGCAGGTGTGAATGAGTTGCTCCCTGCATGCTGTCTGATGCAAAGCCTTGGCCCTACGCCTACCATTGGAGCTAAGTGAACTCAGGTACAGAAAAATCAATGTGTTGGATTTATCACTGCCATGAGACCTATCAAGCTGATATCTGTTTGGCTTTAACCTGTCATGTGCTGTGGTTGTTTGGACTTGCTTTGTATCTCGTAGGTTCGGGCAGAAGAGGATGATTGCTTGGAGCCCCAAAACGAGTGCCATGGAGGCTCCAACCCAAAAACAGTTGATGCAGGTTTAAAGAAACGATCCAAAGAAAATGAACGCAGTGGAGGGGGCACAAGCGCGCTTGAATGTCCAGGCTTGCAGCTTTGGAGGCGACTCCCCGTTCCATTCATAGAGTTACCTGAGACTGGAGGACTTGGTGAACTTGGAGCAATGTGTAAGGTATCAGGGCTTTCGCATATATTTGCGGCAGCTCTGAAGCTTCCTTCTGCTTCATAGCAAACGGCTTGAAAAATGCTAACTTCCATGCTGGAGCAGTGTGTGCTGTAATGTTAATGTTTGATCTTTGCCTGATGATGGTCCATCTCGTTTGGGAATTACACAGATTGATAATTGCTTTAACTTGCAACTTCACGTGAAAATGATGCTTTGCCACCATTATGCCATTATCACCACTAACTTAGCTTAAAACATCATGCTTTGCCACCACCCCCAAGCGCAACAGCAGCAGCAGCAACAGCAGCAGCAGCAGCAGCAGCAGCAGTGGCAGCAGCAGCGCCCTGACAAATCTGACCATCCCATCACACGCCAGCATGAAGAGCAGCTGCGACAACAACAACAGGACCTGACACGGCAGCGGGACCTTTTGTGGGTGGTGGTGGACGTTGCTTGGCCCTTCTGCAGGCAGGAGACCCAGTGCCAGCCCTTGTGTCGGTCAACCGAGCCTGGGCAACACCCTCAGTTCCCCTTGGACTGGCATGCAACCCTGGGGCACTTAAGTCTCGCCTCCCTCTTATTCATAGTACAGGTTAAGGTTAAGGTGTCAAGGCTTTATCCGCCGAACGAGGGCAGCTTAGCCGCGTATTCATAGTACAGAACGCCACATACCTCCAGCTGGAAGCTGCCAGGGCAGCCAGGCGTGCTGCTTGGCGTTTTTGCGCCAAAAGAGCCCTTTTTCTGGGGGCAGAGGCCCTCCTGGCCCCTGACCCCAGCCATAGGGCTACATAAGTTACATAGGGCTACAAGAGTTACAAGGATTACAAGAAAAAGGCCTTCAGTCAAGAGGTGTGACTGCTAGCCTGCTCATAAAAAGTGTCAGTGCATGAAAGAAGAAATAAAGCTTATTGTTTTCCTGGCTCAGATAAATATGGCTACAAAGCTCATCCAAGCCCTTACCCATAGGATGAAGCAGGTATGGAGGCTCTGTTGGGGGAATAGGTGGAAAGAGACCCGGTGGCGTCTCTTGTTGCATGGTGTCCCTAGAGTAGGCGGGCATGGGTGGGCTTGGGCTAGAGGGGCGAGCTGTGCCTGCGGGTGGCAGTCGTCACAGGCAGCTGATACAGACAATTGAGCCATGCAGATCAGAAACCATGTCTTCTGGTCCTGCCCCTTCAAGGGCAAAGTTTGCCCCAGCAGGAGTGGGTGTCCTCATGGCCAACCTGCAAGAATGAGTAGCTCTCTTGCCCCTTCATCTTTGGCCCCTCCTACCCCCTTGCACTAGCTTGCACTCTCGTGGTTGGTGGGAAATCTGCTTGCGTGCCCTAAGAGCCAAGCAGCGAGCTAAGATTTTTGTGGAGCGTGAGGGGATGGTTGGGTTAGGGAGTTGTGTTTAAGAGCACAGGAAGGAGGGGTTCTTAGACTTTATTGCCTCTCAGAGGCTTAGCTCTAGCTCATCCATGGGGCATACCTTAGGTAGGGAACATCCCCTTTTACTAAGCTAGTAGCGCCCCCTTGCAACACCTTGGTGTGCTCCCTGCGCTAGTCTGCTTCAACCAAAAAACAAGTTGTCTCTTGGTGGCTTTTTAAGGCTGTGCTTGCCTAACAGGTCTATTGAGATCTAGACCTTTCAACCCTCTTGCCCTCTTCAAGACATCTTACTTTCTTTCGAGCAGCCTTCTAGCCCTCAGGCTCTGTGCAATTTTTTTTGCCTGCGCTTCCTGTCCGACAGATAGTCTCTTTGTCTGAGCCTGCTTCTCTGCCGGTTTGACCTGCCACAAAATAACTTATTGAATACCAATGACCAGGGTGGTGGATAACTCTTGAATGGTTAAGTGCACTTGCCTAAAAATGAACTTTAAGGCAGCAATATATAAGAGAAAAGGCAGTATCTGAGAGACAAATTGGTCTTGGAGTAAAAGATAGGCCGGCTCTTCAGTCTGAGACTGACATACCTCTACCCGCTGAACAAGACTCTTCGATCAGAGCTGAGATCCTGGTAGAAGGATTGACTTCATAATCCTTGGTCTTGCTTAAAGTCAATGTTTGCACTATCCCTTGACAAAATCCTCATTCTTAGAAGCATGAAGCACGGATTAAACATGCAGCACCTCACATTCCTTTACATCCTTGCTATTGGTGCAAGACTGGGCGACTGACAGTTTGAAAATCCTGATGAGCAAAGGTAGCCAACAGTTGGGGCTAGCTGAGGTGACAGGCTCAAAAGAAAAGGTATGCTCTGAACCTGATGATAAAGACTTGAAATGTTACAAACAATTCATAGGTTGCTCACGGAAGAGGTGAGGAGGACAACTGCAATTTTACTGGTTGTGCATTGGAGTGCATGGTTACTTGAACATCGCAGGCCTGAGTACATCTGAGCGCCTAATTAGTTGTACAGGAATTGCCTCTTATGTTAAAAACCATTTTTCCCTATCTCCCTACCTCCCAACTTATGCAGCGGCATACTGTTTGACACCTTGATACCTAGCTCCCTTGTGCCCGCTGCGACTGCCCCTGTCGCTCCTGCTGCTGCAGGCCCACTCTGCAGCGCCTCAAGCTGGCACTCACTCGAAGTGCGCGCTCCCTCAGCTGCTGCAGCTCCTCATGCGGGCCACTCTCCTCCTCCTCCTCTTCCTCCTCTTCCACATCATCATCTCTCTCTTCCTCCACCAGGCAAAGTCGCCACTGCTCTTGTCTCTGCTGCGGCTGCGGCTGCTGCTGCTGCTGCTGCATCAGTGGCTCGTGGCATCCAACCTCCACGTTTCTCACACCTGCACTTCTGGCTCCTTGGTAGTGGCAAGAGCCTGTGGCTGCCGCTGCAGCCCTAGCAGCCCTCGCCCCCACCCTTGCCCTCCTGCGCTCCCCGCCCTCCCTGCTCCTGCTCCTGCTCCTGCTCCTGGCGCGCTTGCGCTCGCTCTGCCTGCTGTGGCACTGCACCAGTGCTTCCCGTCCGCGCAGCGCCAGTGGCTGCACAGGCGGTGACGGGGAGGGCCTTGCTGGCCCTAGGAGCCCTGCTGCTGCTTCAGCTGCCGCCCCTGCTGCAACGGTGGCTGCAGCCGCCACATTGACAGCGCCCTGGAGGCGTCCAGGTATGGCTGCAGCCCCTGCCGCCACGTCCCCCCCGCCCATCGTGGGTGATAGTGCTGCCACTGTAGATGCTGCTGCAGGTCCAGACAGGCCAGCCGCCCCGTTGGGTGCGTCCCTCAGGCCAGTGGGTCTGGACAAGGTGTGCGCGGGGGCTGCTGAGGTGCCAGCAGGGTGGGCGAGGCATTGCCGCAGCAAAGGGGTAGGAGCAGCCAGGTCCAGCGGGCCTACATCCCAGCCTCGATTGCGGGGCCTGCGGCTGGCAGGCTGTGCTGCGGCAGGGGCAGCGTCTGTGGCCGCCAGCTGCGGCGCGCTTAGCCAGTCGGGGGCCGCCTGCTGCGGGGCAGCATCACCCAGCAGGAGTGGCGCAGCGGCTGGCTGCAGGTGGGCAGGCCCTGGCTGTCGCATGAAGCCTGGCTGGGTGGCAGGAGCAGCAGCAGGTGCCGGAGGAGGGGGGCCTGGCTGGTACACCACGCTTGCGTCGTAGGCCTGCATTGTGTAGAGGACGGGGGTAGGGAGGAAGAATGATCCAGCAGAGTGGTGATTCAGCAGAGAAAGAGTGATCCAGGGGAGAAAAAATGATTCAGCAGAGCCCATGCGCCTGCACTAACAGCGGGTCCCAACTTGATCAGGGGGTCTGCAGTCTCCAGTAACTTTCACAATGGCCAGAGGGAGGGTCTGCAGAAAGCGGCGGTGCTTTGGCGAGCAGCTTGTGGTCAAGCGACCAGGCGCAAAGCCGGTGCCCTGGCCTCAACACTGTCAGGCCGCGTTAGGCAGGGCAGGCCAAGAGACTGCTGCATACGACCTTTGCTGTGTGAGGAATGTGTGGCCAGGCGTGCAAGACCTTGTGTGGCAACGATTCTCGTGTTGCGTGCAGGATCTTCCGCAGACTAAGTCACGAACAAGTCATGTTGCGTGAGGAATGGGGCCAGGCGTGCAAGACCTCGTGCGGCAACATTACTCGTGTTGCGTGCAGGATCTCCTGCAGCCTGCGTCACGAATGATTCATGTCGCGTGAGGAATGGGGCCAGGCGTGCAAGACCTTGTGCTGCACCCCACCTGGATCTCTAAGTGCGGGCCCTGTGGATGCAAGATTTTGTTGCATGCCTCACCCAAGAAGTGGGACGCCCCTCACCTGGATCAATTGATGCAAGACCTGTGGATGCAAACACAGGCCTGCCTCACCTGGATGGTAAGATGCGAGGCGGCAAAGTTGCGCAGCTCATGCATGAAGTGTGCGGAGCGGCTGCCAAGGAATGGTAGCAGCCCGTCCTCGAAGCTCGTGACGGCGGCGCTTGCGTGCCGGTGGCTGCTGCAGCTGAACCTGTCATCCTCCTGAGTGGCGTGCAGGAGAGAACGCGGAAGTGTGCATAAGAGAGCGCCTCAGGGCAAGCGCATGGGAGCCTGCCTTGCAATGCTTGCTTGGGAGAGAGCCTAGCAATGGTTGCTCAAGAGAGCACCTTGGAATGGTCGCTTGAGAGAGTGCCTCAGGAGGAGACGCAGTGCATGGGTGCATGGGTGCATGGCAGACATCACCCTGGAATGCATATGCCCACTTAGGACCAAGAGCCAACTCAGGCTCCTTGCCACAGGCCCCAGGCTAACCAGGCTTACTGGGCTTGCCTCCGATATGCAATCTTGTCAATGACCACATACTTCCAGGAGTATTCACTAGTGCACGCTTGACAGCCTATTCCAAGCAGATGATTCTGCAAGTGAAAGCTTACACAAAGCATGCTCGTTCTACTTCTCGACACGAAAACCGCTTTCCTTTCAATGCAACACAAGCATTTGGTCTTTAAGATTTCCATGTATCCCGACTTTAAACGCTCATCATATAATATATTTAAGGCTGCTCAGGGCAGCATGCCAGTGTGGGCTTAGCTGGACAGGTAAGGATACAGGTTGCAAAATAACACCACAATAAACTACTACAAACACATGCTGTCAAAGCACACGGGCACACAAATCATAATCTGAAATTCGAATATATGCTGAATATATGAACGAAAGAAACATGGTCTTCAAAGGAGAGTGCTTCAAGAAGGTGCAGCAAGCTGATAGACTGCATACATGGCCATCAACCTAAGCTTCCAACCACACCATGTAATTTGATCTGTCAGCTGTTACCCAAACACATTCGTACGAATACGTTTGTCACGCAAACACACTCCGATCAGCTCCCATGAGCTGATCTAGTCACCAGTAACCAGCTGCTCCCGTTGACGCATTCCGTCAGTCCAATTGCCCCTCACAACCAAACCTCAACCAGTGATCCCTTCAACCATACCTCAACCAAGAAGTCCCCGTCGCCAATGAACACACGCCTGCTGACCCTGCCGTGCCTGAAGGCCGCGATCGGTGCAGGTGGCACTGTGCGCCTTGAAGCAGCCATGGACGGGAGTGCCCTGGCCATGAGCGGTTGCTGCCCAGAGGCAGGCACACCAAAGGAAGGAGCTCTGGGATCCTGCTGCTGCTGCTGCTGCTGCTGCTGCTGCTCGGGGGACGGCTGCAGGCCGTGCGAGCGCAGCAGGCCTTGCACAAAGGCAGACACAATGGACACATCCTGCACGGGCATGCCAGTGCGTTCGTGCAGGCCTGAGCGCATGTGAGTGGCGTGGGGATGCAGGTGCACTGGTGCGTACCAAGCTCGAGCACTCGGGTGTACATGTGGGGTGCAGCACGTGCGCATCACGAAAGGCAAGCGCAGGTGGGGCGCCCACAGATGCCAGAGTGCTCCCTCTTCAAAGCAACCTTGACAAAATGGAACACGATGGTGCACAGGGGAAGTGGATGCTCCTCACCCAACCCCATTCTTTGCCCATAGGGCCCAAGATGCCTCTTCCTAAGGGCTTGCCAAGCGCACCTCTTCTAGAAGGAGCGCCCGCAGCTCCCGCTCAATCCACACAGCCAGGTACTTGAATGAGAAGACAGGGGCGTCCCCATCCGGTCCTGTGCGCGTGCAGGGTGTGTGTAGCATGCAGATATAGTGAGCTTATACTCACTGCCGTTCACTGCACCCAAAGGCAAACGTATTTGAAGACAAGGAAAAGGGAGAGCAGGGGCTCCTTTTCTGAGGATGGCATGGGGCCACGTAAAAGCGCATGACATGGAGAGGGCACGTGCAGCCCCCGTTTGTCCGCACCGGCCATGCCAGACCTTCATTCACCCAACCCTCTGGATTCCAGCAACCCACCTGCACTCCCCCGTAGCCGCGCAGCACTGCCCTGCCGCCCATTTGCGCCAGGAGCAGCACCACTCCCGCTGCCAGTCAGGCTTCTCCCCGCCTGCTCGCCGTGCCTGCTCCTTGCTGCACCTGCTGGCAGTGCGAATAGGCCCTGCTCATAGATGGAACGCCTCCAGCCCACGCTGCCTATATGCCCCGCACCCCCACTTGTTAACAGCGGTTGGGGTGAGGGTGTGTGGGCAGCTGCTCCTGCCGCTGCCGCTGCTGTTGCTGTTGCTTCTGGTGGTAAGGAAAATGGGGGTGGGATGGGGAGGGAGGGTGGGTTGCTGGTTTGCGGCACACTGGGCGCAGGGAGAGGGAAGTCATCTAGAGAGGATGGCTGGTTGGAGTGGCGAGACATGCCTGCATGCGCATGAATATGACACAGACTATGAGCCTCTCTGGCTGCGGCTGGCGCTGGCCATGCGGCAGCAGCTGGGCTCACCTTGCGCAGCATGCCTGCCCTTGCGCAGCACGCCCACCCTCGAGCAGCATCCCTGCCCTTGCGCAGCATGCTCGCCCTTGCGCAGCATGCCTGCCCTTGATCAGCAGGCCCATGAACAGCAGGCATGGCAGATGACGGCCTGGTCCCTGCCCTGGTCCTGTGTGCCAGGCCGTGAGCATGCGCCTGGCCAGGGTAAGGACCACAGGGGGTGTCCGAGGGGTGTGCAATGCTGCAATGGATGTGCCTGGACTAAGCTGGAAATTTTGAGAGTGAGCGGAGCCAGTACTGGCCGCTCGTACCACCAAGTGGCGCCCTTTTACCAGGCGCTGCCGTTGCTGCCAAAAGTCAAACGATATGTACAAACACTTGAATACACATGCACAAAACAACTTGTTCCGAGCTTCCTAGCCACATTGGACAATTCTGACCAGAGCAGTGAGAGCCACCTACCGTGTGCCTGCATGCACCTGCCGTGCGCCTGCCGCGTGCTTGCATGCACCTGCCCCGCGCTTGCATGCAACAGCCCCGCGCTTGCATGCACCGGGTGCGTGACCCTCCCACTTTACATGCCCGACAAGCTGCAACACAGTCGGCGCCGAACGCCATTTACTGCGCCCACTACCTTCCCAGCCGAGCCTTCACCCTGCCGCCATATTTCACTGTCAGAGCTTTTTTTTAGTGTTACCAGTGGTTGTGCAGCGCTGCCCAGCTGCCAGTGGATGAATGAGGGGTAGATTTCCTGAGCAGGGCTGGTGCTGGCCCTCAGGAAGCTACAAATTTGCAAGAACCAGCGCCTGCACCCGCATCCTTAGCTCCCATGCACTTCACACACCCTCCTCCTTGAGCAGCAGACATCCGGCAGAGAGGCAAAGCAGACAGGCATAGCAGAGGGGCCCTGCAGAAGGGCTCGCCAGAGAGGCATGGCAGGAAGGCATGGCAGGGAGGCACGGCAGACAAGCTCCACCGCAAGCCCCCCAGCTGCGATGGTGCAAAGCGCACAAGTAGTGCACGGGGTACATGACCGCGCAAGAAACCTACCAGGAACCAAGTAGCAAAATGAGCACACCAAGTACCCACTACCAAGCACCCACGCTGCCAGTGAGACACTATGCCCGCTGCCAGTGAGACACTATACCAGCGAGACACTATGCCCGCTGCCAGTGAGACACTGTGCCAATGAGATACTATGCCCGCTGCCAGTGAGACACTATGCCAGTGAGACACTAAGCCCGTTGCCAGTGAGACACTATGCCAGCGAGGCACTAGGCCTGACTGTTATGCCGCGGCGAGCACACGAAACACCCACCGGCTGTGATGCCGCGGTGCAGACGCAAAAAGTAGGGGGTCGGTTGGCGCCTGCGTCCACGCCCTGCCCTTCCCTGCGTGTGCGCAAGTGCACAGGGGGAGGAGTTGGGCACCGGTTCGCAGGTTAGCTGGGGCCATGTGACCCTCACCCTTGGGCACCCATGCACTTGCACCCCCTGTCTCTCTGGAACTTGAGCTTCCCTGCCCCCGCTTCACACGAGCGTCCGGTCATGACATGCAGCATCAACACTGGCACTAACTGTGCTCATACCCAGGAGGCTCGTGCAAGGGAGGCTACGCTTCTGCATTTTGAGCATCATCTTTTCCCTTTACTAATTAGCTTTGTGGGCGGCGCAAGCAGGCTTCAAGCCATCCAGGCCCGAGCACACATGCATGTGTTAGGTATGGTCATGGACGCATGCCGACACAACTTTGAGCGTTTGCTACTGCCGGCAACAGATGCTTCTGGCCAAGCACGCTCTCAGCTTTGAGGCGCACGCAAGGCAAGTTAACACGCAGCATCTTGAAAGGTGGGCAGGTCGCATGGACGCAACATGCGCATCTGCGCACTCGCACCAGGGCGGCGGCAGTGGCCGCAGCAGCGGCGGCGGCTGGGTTGGGGGCGCGGTGGCTGCGGCGGCTGCTGGCGTAGGCATTCACAGCTTGGGCCATAGGGTCTGGCGCGTGGCGCCTGGCAGAGGCCCTGTCTGAGGCCGGCACATCCGGGCGTACCTGCGCAGGAGAGGGGTACACCCGGCTGGCAGAAGTGGGGGGCGTATGAGGAGGGGAGGACCGCTGTGGGGAGGCCTGCACTGGAGAGGGACATATGTGCGGCTGGCTGGTGCGAGGATGAGGGGCGTGCACGAGAGCGGAGGTGCTCACGTGGCGAACAAGGGCAGGAGGGCGCGTGAAGCGCTACCGGGCAGGCGTCCTGTGCACGAATGTGCAGCAGGGATATCATGGGCACGAGGGGCCTCTGCGTCAGGGCAAAGAGTGGCGCGTTTGGTGGTCTGAGCGCATGGTCTGGGCGTGGGAGGCATATGCTCCGAAGGCCGACAGCTCTGCAAGGAGGGGGTTGAGCAGGGCGCAGAAGAACAGCTTGGTGCCAATGCTTCCTGACCAGTTGGCCTGGTGTTGGTAAGTCAGCACCAGGAAAGAATGAGGGCACCTGACATTCTGCACCACATGCCTTGAGGTTTCTGTGGGTGGGGTTTGATTGAGTGCAAAGCTGAGCGCGCCTGTAAACTTGTAGCATGCACCAGAGTTCTGTCACACTGAGACGCTCTGTCACACCAAGACTGACGCTCTGTCACGCTGAGACATACCTCTGCACACCAGAAAGACTAGCACCACATGCCATGCCTGGGGAGCAAGGACTCTGGCGTGCAAATGTCAAACACAGATGGCAGTGGCGCCTGCTCCTGTTGCCTAAAAGGTTGGGGTGAATAGGTGAAGAGAAGCGGCAAAATCTGTACGTGCATGCACGCGCGCAAGCGCCCCAATTTCGAAGCACTTCCTCTCAAAGCATTGGCTGCCTGCGGTTTGCACATCTGTGTGTCAGCTTTACAGGCAAGGAGCAAGCCACTTACAGGCCATGGCAGCCCATCATCACCAGATGGCCCAATCGGCTCCAAATCATCGTCTGAGTCCAGAGGTTGCCTTACACGGTCCCTGCTCCAGCATCGTCGTACATGTCGCGCACACACACAAGCACGTTGAGCATGCTGCAGCAGGTGTTCTTGAAAGGAGGGGGGGGAAAGGGGGTCGACCACTAGTGTTGCGGGCCGCAGCCATACCTGTGATGATACCTAACACACGTTCAGAGGGTTGCAACCAGGGCGTGTGAGTGGCAGCACAGCACAGCAATCATTCCGCACCACTCCAGTCATGGTCATGCTGCTAGTCTTTCTGGTGTGCAGAGGTATGTCTCAGCGTGACAGAGCGTCAGTCTCGGTGTGACAGAGCGTCTCAGTGTGACAGAACTCTGGTGCATGCTACAAGTTTACAGGCGCGCTCAGCTTTGCACTCAATCAAACCCCACCCACAGAAACCTCAATAAGGCCCCACCATTGCACATTCAAACGCCTGCAAGGCGTGAAGAAGTACCTTGAGGGTCTGCCGGACAGCTGCTCCCCAAACGGCATGCCCCTGGAGTGGCGGCGCCTGCCCACCTCCTCCCACCTGAAGATCAACCGGCGCGGCACGACATAGCAGAGTTGGGGGCCTTGCCCTAAGTAGAGATTACTAGAGGTCGTGAAAGGGGGGGGCCATAGGGACACAAACACTTGCCTTGTCTGCAGCACCTCTAGCTGCAGCCTCACGCATCGCCGGCAGGCATGAGACGCAGGCGTGGTGTGAGCCGCAAGCGGCCCTCCAAATGGCGGCAACATGAAATAGACAAGGGCGCGCAGCAGACCGTGGGCTTGAGATGCCATGCAGTGGCAACTAGGCCTGCGCTGCGCAAGCGCAAGCGCCTTTAGGAGGAGATGGCCCTTGGGGTGCCTCTGCTGCGCCCACTCTCCAAGCATGACGGCATGCAGCGGCCCTGCCTGCAGCTATGCGCGCGGCCATCAACGAGCTGCCTGCCTCCAAGTGTAGTACACTCTATACACTTGTGGTGTTTAGAGGCGCAGATGGTGCATGCAAAAGGAGGCCCATACAATCATACGTTGCCCTCACCTGGAGCTCCAGAAGCCTTGTGCCAAGACATCCAAGAACATACCTCTGGGCAGCTGGGGTAACAAGATAACATGCTTGCGCGCCTGTTTCCAGACACCCCACCCAAAGCTTTCTTGAACAAAGCATCAGAGCTGCTTGCCGTATGCCAGAAGACGCGTGCTTGCAGGTATGCATTAGCACAGACTCGTCCGAGCACGGTAGCCATGACCATCGTAAATGCATGCATGCAGTCACGCACATGCACTGACCGTGCACGCCCTCCCCTAACTAAGGTCTCGTGCATGCTCACACCTGTCTTCACGCGCATCTGCCAGCCCAACCAGTGCCCGCTGCAGGGCCCAGAGCGGATAGCTGTCGTAAGAGGCCGGGTTCAAGTCTGCGGACAGACAGACCAGCAAAGGGAACCCAAAGTGTGTGTGTGCGTGCGTGGTGTGCGCGCGCGCGTGTGTGCACGTATGCCACATACGCGTATGCGTGTGCGTATTGATGTGTGTAGAAGTGTATGTGGGCGCGTATGTGTGTCTAAATGTGTGCATGCGTGTGCGTTTGTGACAGGGCCCCCCCCCCCTGTCTGCGCATGTGCTCCCACGCAAGCCAGCAAGAGCGATGATTGCAGAACTCTGAAAAGGAGCAGCCCTGCGCAGCCCAGAAGGCCGGCTAGCATCATACCAGAGCAGCCTACAGGTCATAACAATATTGACTTGGGGCCCATGATTGGGCTGCATGAATGCCAGGAATGCCTTGCCTGCACAGGTGCTCGCTTCCTGGTGCAGGCATGAGTGTGTGACAGTGCACCACTGCCCTAGAAGCGCCTGCAGGCATCCAAGCTCATGTACACATGCACCCCAAGGGTGCCTTCCATAACCATGACAACTGAAAGCTAACCCGCTCCGTGTGCACGCAGTGGTCCATTCCGTGCTCAAAAGCAGTACGCGACCAAGCCTCTGCCCTGTGGTGCTCAAAAGGCGCACCTCCCAGCACAGACAGGACATCCCGGAGTGCGCTGTTGCGATCAGCAAGGGGCGGGCGAAGTCTGGCAGGGGGGGGCAAAGGCGGGAGCCTCACCTGCATGAGCACGCGTGCACGCTAGCATGCTGACGTGTAAGCGCACGCGTGCTTGTGTGCATGCGTGTGTGCATGTGTGTGTGCATGTGTGTGCATGAGCATGCGTGCACGCTTGCATGCTGACGTGTAAGCGCTCGCGTGCTTGTGTGCATGTGTGTGTGCGTGTGTGTGCATGAGCACGTGTGCACGCTTGCATGCTGGCGTGTAAGCGCACGCGTGCTTGTGTGCATGTGTGTGCGTGTGTGTGCATGTGTGTGTATGTGTGTGTGTGTGCGTTTGTGCGTGTGTGCATGTGTGTATGTGTGTGTGCGTGTGTGTGTGCATGTGTGTATGTGTGTGTTAGTGTGT
>LFCJ01001879.1_pt1 | contig 14956 bp, 15 predicted proteins | sample 643141 | NCBI WGS metagenome assembly LFCJ01 (sample SAMN03766243, study PRJNA286221) | soda lake metagenome | biome: soda lake; feature: Kulunda steppe; material: water; isolation source: sample B1-Br-g2 brine of Lake Bitter-1 | place: Russia: Kulunda steppe | collected 2010-07 | reverse complement strand
GGATGGTTAGATGATGCATTTCCCGAAGTTGAGGGAGATTTTGAAGACGATAATTCCGGTCTTGAATATATTTCTATTGAGATAGACGAAAATTCAGACTGGAACACTACAGTATCAGATCTTGGTGGAGAATCGTCTGAGACTGCAACTTTTGATTTTGATGATGAAGATGAAGAATTAGATGATGGAAGCTATACAGTAGAATGGGAAGCCTTAGATGTTGCAGGCAATTCAGATTCAGGTTCTTGGAGTTTTTCAGTTGATACTGTTGACCCTGATCCAGATGATTATGAGTTAGATCCAAGTGAAGGACTTCATGAAACCGAGTTAGGAGAGGATTTTGATATAGAGATAACTGTAGATCCTAGCCAAGATCACGAATCTGAAATAGAAGCTTTTTGTTTTGTTGATGGAACTGAGGAGGACAGCGATGGCACAGAAGAATTTGAAGAAGGCGAAGAAGTAGAGTTTGAGTGTAGTATTCCTAGTGATTATATGGACGAATCAGTTGAGTTTGATTTTGAATTAGAAGATGAAGTAGGTAACGATTGGAGTTCTGATTATTATGTGTATGACTTAGATGCTACACCTCCACGTATAGAATATTTTGAAAGCCTGATCAATATCTCAGTTTTCAACGATGATTTTGAAGTTGAATATATGGCGGATGATCTTTCAGGCGTACAATCTGTTGAATATTATTTGAATAATGATCCCGGAGAAGGAGAAGGAACTTCATTTTCAGATGATGAGGGAGACTTCCAAGTTGACTCCTCAGACCTAGATACCGGAAATAATACAGTATATCTTAGAGCTCAAGATGAGTTTGATCGCTGGGGATCTACTAGTTCTATTGATTTTGAATTTATTCCTGACCAGTCTCCAGAGCTAGATATTTATGTTGATAATGATTTAGAACTTGAAGCTGGTGAGACTTATAGCCTTGATGTAGAAATTGAGAATGTTGGAGATGTTTTTATTCCCAGCGGAGAGTTAGAGATTTCAGGGATTTTTAGCGCTTCAGCAGATTATGTTGACCTTTTACCTGAAGATAATTTTGAGACATCTTTAGAGTTTGAGGCCTCTGAAAATGATATAGGTGAACATGAGCTTGATTTATCCTTCAGTACATCTGAGGATTCAGAAACTATAGATGTCATTGTAAATCCTGATGAAGAAGGCCGTGAAGATATTGAAGACCAGTTAACAGCTTATTTTGAGGAATATGATGCTCTTGCAGGAGATTTCGAAGAGCTTCAAAACAATGGTCTTTCAGAAGAGCGAGTTGATAGGGTTGAAACAGATTTGTCTTCATTTGAAGCATCATTGAATGACATAGAAAGTTTGGCTGAGGACGATGATTATTTTGAAGCTCATAGTCTTGTAGATGATCTTGGAGGAGAGATGCAACAGGCACAAGATACTCTTGATGAAGTAGAAGAGGAACATCAGGTATCAGTGAGAAATCGAAGAGTGGTAATGGTTGTAGCAGGTTTATTTTTAGTCCTGACGTCTAGTGTGCTGTATGTTTTCTACAGCGAGGAATATGAGTTAGACGTTCCTAGACCTGAAGAATTTATGCCTGATCCTGAATCTGGAAGCCCTGAGTCTGAGGATTCAGAAGGTTTAATTGATAAATTGCGAGAGAGTTTTGAAGAGTTTAGAGCGTCGGACGAAGATCAAGGACCAGAGTATGAGTTTAAGTAAGAATTTGAGATCTGTAAAGGTTTTTTACAGTTTTTCAGTGTTTCTAAATTGTTCTTTCATAAGACCTTTTGCTCTAACTGTCTCTAGTACTTGTCTGTATTCTTCTACGTAGGAGTGATTTCTTGCAGCGTTGGATGCAGCTTCTTCCATTATTAGCATTACTTGAGGGTCATCTTTCATACGTCTCAGGATTTTTCTGCTAGCTCGTTTCTTGTTAAGGTATTGTGAGACTGCTGGCTGCGTTAGACCCATTTTTTCGGCGATTTCTTTTTGTTTAAGGCCGTAGTCCTCATTGAGTTCTTCTGCCATTAGACTTCTGACTGCTGGGAGAAATTCGTTGGTTATTACTTCGGACTCGAAATCCATAATTTACATAACGGCGTTATAATTTTTATATTGGGCCATATTGAAATGTGAAAATAAGATAAAATAAAGAGATACAGAGCTTAGCTGTAGCTAAAGATCTGTTTGCTCTACTTCTCTAGATAATTTCTCTACGTCAGCGCTCAAGGCCTCTAATTTTCTGGAAACTCTTTCTTTCTCTTTTAGAATGTTTTCTACCTTCTCATACTTTCTTGCAGCGTGGTCTAAATGATGTTTTTCCACGTAAGCTGCTTCGGTCTCCATCATATTTTCTACAATTTCTTGGGCGATCTGTCCTAGTAGTAGGTTTAGACCGTAGTAAACGTTTGAACGTACATACTGGCCCTCGCTCGCTTGTTCCCTAACCATTCTCTTAATCCGTGCGTGCGTGAATGGTAGTTCTGCTACTTCTACATCTTCTGGTACTTCAACCATGTTATCACATAAAAAATTCGGGTTACAGTCTTTTAATGGTTGCTGGTGTCGAAAGTTATAAAGCGGAGCCTCTGTGTAAAGTTGTTATGATAGAAATCGGTGTTGTAAACGCTTATCTAGACGTGGCAGTAAAATTAATGGTTCTAATACTAGGAAGCTATCTATTACTCCTCCTAAGAAGTTTGAATAGTTTCGTTGAATCTGCTGAAAGATCTGCAGAGTCTGTAGAGCACACAGCAGAAACAGTTGAAAAAACTCTAAACTGGTCAAAACTACTCCCATTTACAGGTGGTAAGAAATGAACAAGCTTTTAGATGCAGCAAAGTCAAGTAAAGAGAGCGATGACAGTAGCGATAGGTATCGCGAGCTTAAGAAAGAAAAAGCAGGCACTTCTGAGAAAGACCCTGTAAAGCAGCGTTATGAAGAATTGAAGGAGAAAGCTAAAGAAGAATATCTACAAAAAGAAAGAGAGAAGGAAGAAAGAAAAGCCGCTGAAGAAGAGGACGAAGAATCTGAGAGTTTTGTGACCTACTAAATGGCGCTGCAAGAAGTTCCTAAAGCAACAAAATACCTTTCTATGGTTATGCTGGTCGCTTGGATAGGCCAGTCAATGGTTTGGAACTTTTTACCCCTTTATTTTGAAAGACATATTCAGAATTTTTTCTTAATAGGTTTCCTAGTATCTTTACCGCCATTAGTAACAATTTTAATGGATATCCCGGTAAGTAATTATGTTCAGCGAGTAGGAGAGAAATTTGTTTTCTTTGGAGGTCTTATAGCTAATGTTTTACCAGCTATAGCTTATTTAGGAGCCGCGCCAATATTCATAGTTACTGGTAAACTATTTGAAGGCGTAACAAAAAGCCTGATTTGGAACAGCGGATGGAGTCTTTCTCTAAAAACTTCTAATGAAGATACTGAAGGAGAAGCAATATCAATATTCCTCTTAGGCGTAAATCTAGCAGCTGTCTTAGGCCCAATCATAGGAGGTTATCTCTTACTCTCGTATGGATTCCAATTACCCTTTCTAATCTGGATTTTAACTTCAACAGTAGCAATCTTAGTATTCATATCCTACATTGGCTACCAGCCTGAGTCAGATGCCATAGGCAACTTTGAGGAACTGTTTAAGCAAAAAACTTACATAGAGGACTTTCACCACCTAAAACAAAACTGGAGTAACATAAAACCTGTATATACGCTAATCTTTCTTCACTCTATAATCTTCTCATTTTATTGGCTTGCTGTTCCATTAGCGTTAGATGAGGTTGGTGCATCCTTCGTTGAAATGGGTCTAATATTTGGCCTAGCTGCTTTGCCATCCGCATTTCAAATATTCTTCGGAAGATTCGCAGATCGTATAGGCAGACATAAATCTCTAATTATCTTCTCAGCAATGCTCACTCCTGTATTAGTTGGAATGTATTTCTCTCAAAGTGTTCTCACACTAGGTCTGCTCTTCTTTGTAGCCGCAGCACTTACAAATGGGATGAGCCCTCCAATTCATACAATGTTAGACTTAAGAGCGCCTGAAGAGGTAGAAAGCGAGCTTGTTGGTTTTATGGAACTTTTCAAACATATTGGGCAGTTCGCTGGACCATTAATCGCAGGCAGCGTGGCATCAACAGTAAGCCTCTCAGCATCTTTTGCCGCAGCCGGAGTAGTGTCAGCAGCTATCTTACTCTACTCAGCAAGACTCTACAGTTTAGAAAGCCTTCCAAAGTCATAGACCCCTCCCTCACGAGAAACAGCAATAGCATTCATCGAATCTAAACCCACTTTATTTTTCAGTACAGGAGACAGCAAACTTGAAGCCTTCATATTATTGACTTCAGACCCATTAGCAACATGTGAAAAAGCAGGCAACACAATTAACTCAAGACCCTCATCATTCTCGCCATGTAACAAGCAAGGGAATTTCTCTACATGACCTATATCATCTTCAAGAGCCAAAGCAGGATGCTCATGACCTATAACAACAGTATGATACTTTCCACTTACATCTATCTTTTCATGACCATGAACAAAAAGAACACCATTTTTCAGAAAGCTCTCTTTTAACTCTAGGCCTTCACCTTGCACTGTTTCCTCCAAAAATAAATCGTGATTCCCTTTTATCACAACAACCTGATCAAAAATGCGCTTAAGAAACTCCAATAGCTTTGAGACCTCTTTTTTCTCAGAATAGTTTGTTGAGAACTCGTTCTTTAAATCCCCATTAAGAACAATACGAGAGGCTTGTGTTAACTCAAAACATTTATTCAATTCTTGCTTCACTTTATCAAGCTGGAATTCAGGTACATAGTAGCCTTTGGACACCATACTAGCTTCGAGACCTAAATGAAGATCTGCAACTGCAACAGTATCTATCTCCTTAAAATATACTGCAGGCAAAGAATCAATTATTTCAAACTCAGTCATCAATGGTTTACTGAGCTCCACATATCTATAAATGAATCGAAAAAATCTCCCCCAGTAGATACTAACTGGTAATCTGCACCATGCTTCTCACAAACTTCTTCTATCTCTTCAGTATGTTTTTTCAATCTCGACTTATAGCTTGACTTACTGCTCTTTGAGAGATAAGCTCGTAAAGTAGAACTTGATTCCGGATCCTCAAGTATTGTATCTCCGCTGAAACTTGGATCAAGCTCTTCTTCATCAAATACATTTATCAGAGCAACACGCGAACCACTAAGGCTTTGTATCCCCGACTCAATTTGTTCAATATCTGTTAAAAAGTCTGAAATAATCACTACAACAGACTTATTCTTTATCCTGCTACTATACTGCGTAATACACTGCTCAACCTTACTATCAGGAGTTTTTCTCAACTCGTTAAGAGTTTCAATAAGCCTTACTAGATTAGCATTTCTTCTCGCAGCAGTTAAGTCGGTTAAAGTCTCCGAAAAAACCGAAAACCTGAAACGATCATTAGTCTTCATAGTCATAAAAGCCAATCCTAAACCTAGCTTCGCCCCATATTCATACTTATTTATTTTTCCGAAATCCATAGAACTACTTCTGTCAACAATTATGTGAACTGTAACATTATGCTCTTCCTCATATCTCTTTATGAAGAAGTTTTTCGTACGCGCATAAGCTTTCCAATCAATCCTCCTTATATCATCTCCCGGAGCATACTCCTTATGATCCTTAAAAATCATACCACTACCGGAAAACTTGGTTTTCTGCTCTCCTTGTCTAAGTTCGGTGCTGTTTTTCTTTAACGCCAAGTGGAAGTCTTGGAGCTCATTAAGAAATTCTGCTTCAATCATAGTCTTTCTATTATCTCCTCAATAACCTGATCCTCTGATAGTCCTTTCTTCTCTGCTGCAAAGCTTAAACCTATACGATGCCTTAAAACCGGTTTAGCCATTATAGCTATATCTTCTTCTGACACATGATTTCTATTTTCTATAATTGCATGGCCTTTTGCAGCTAAAACAAGATTTATACTCGCTCTGGGTGAAGCACCATAATCAAGCTCATCACGCTCACGCGTTGAGCGCACAATTTGTACAGCTTTTTTCCTTATATCATCTGCAATAGGCACATTTCGAGTGAATTCCTGTAGATGTATAAGCTCATCTTTGGAGATAACAGTCTTCAGTTCTGGCGTGTAATTAAGCGTTTCAGAGAACCGCTCTACAATTTCCACTTCTTCAATTTGTTCCGGAAACTCTAGCTTCACTTTCATGAGAAATCTATCTCTTTGAGCTTCAGGCAGCGGATAAGTTCCTTCTTGTTCAATCGGGTTTTGGGTAGCTATTAAGAAAAACGGTTTTTCCAAGCTATAACTATTATTTCCAACAGTCACCTGTTTTTCTTGCATTGCCTCAAGCAATGCAGATTGTGTTTTTGGCGTAGCACGGTTAATTTCATCTGCTAACACCATGTTAGCGAATATAGGGCCTTTTTGGAATATGAACTCTGCTTTTCCCGAAGACTCATCTATAATATGTGTTCCCGTAATATCCGAAGGCATTAAGTCAGGAGTACTTTGTATTCTTGAAAAATTTAGACCCATTGTTTTTGAGAATGTCGAGGCCATCTTAGTCTTACCCATACCCGGATTAGACTCCAACAAAATATTGCCGTCACAAAGTATACACGCAAGTACTTGGTCTATAACATCTTCTTGACCTACAATTACTTTGCCTACCTCATTTTTAATCTCGGCGAGTTTTTCATTTACTTTATCATATTCTACAGACTTGGCGCCGGAAAGCTTCATACAACATAATGGGGTTCCACGATTTATTAATTCTCTAACTCCTGTATCGCAAGACTGAAGTCTCGTGCAAGTTCTTCCCCCTCATCAATCTCTGAATCTGAGGCTTCAAATCTTAATTCAGATTCATTAAAACTAGTTCTAAAACCATCTTCAAAACTTTCGCCTTCTCCTTCAACCTGTATGTCTATAGACGTTCCAATACCGTCAAGATCAGACTCATCGCCAAGAACATCTTCAACATCCTGTCTTTCATCGCCATCAAAATCTCCAAAGTCAGATAGTTCAGGTACTGAGGAATAAATCTGGCTAGTATCAATATCGACCATAGGAACGACCAGACCTGAGACTGCTGTTAAAATGCTTAACGAGCCTAACAAAAAAACTTTTTTGGTAACAGTATCCCCAGGAATAATGCTTTCAGATGATACAGAGCGGGCCCTAACCATTAAATCATCAAATAATGCCTCAGAAACATCATCCCTTCTATCTAAGTTGTCTCTGGCAGTACGCAGGATCTCATGCAATTCTTTATTTTTTAGCTCATATATCTCAACCGAATAGCCCTTACTTCTGTAAACAAAATCTGCGAAGAAAAAGATTGCTCCTCCTACCGCCAGATATATTAGATTAAAAGACAGACCAGTAAAGAATAATATTAAATTAGCTGAAAGGACTAAGATAGCAGTGTCTAACCCACTCTGAATCAGATTTACCTTGAGATACTCTCTTTTTAGTCTTTTAAACAAGTCTTCAACTCTCATATCATTCCCACTGTGAACATTCTTCCTCAGCAGTCTGGCTCTTTTGATCGTCTGCGCAGATATTTGTCATTTGAATATTCAAAGTATCTTTTTCATCTCTAACATCTTCAAGCTCTGTTTCAAGACTACTTACCTGATTTTCTAAGGATTCAAATGCGCTTTCACTTTGCGCCGATGAAGCTTCAGCATCTTCGGCTCGTTCTTCTAACTCCTGTGTTCTATTCTCAAGAATTGAGATTTCTTCTTGCTGAGCACTTGACTTATTCTCAAGCTCTCCAACTATCGCTTTTTCCTGTTCAAGTTCTTCTTCTATACCGTGCTTTTCAGTTATTATTTCATCAAATTGAGTTTGGTATATTATCGATAGACCTGCGAGTAACGAAAGCGCTATAAGCATCGTTATAAGCAAAAAGGGGTTAAGCCGTCTCTTCAGTAAAACTTTCATCTCTGCAAAAATATGGGTCAAAGAAGTTTAATAGCTCTAGCCTATTTTTAAGTAGAACTTTTCCCATAATAGAAACATATATGTCATCCAAAAAATCTGGTGGCCCCGACACATGCAAGTTTGGCCATGTGTTCACTCTATACAATGAGAGTGAAAGAGGCCTTTCTCCAGATGCTAAAACTGCCCTGAATGAAATACGTAAAGGCCAGCTAACAAGCTACAGCGATCTAGAAGACAGAGGCATAAGCATAGGAGACCTATTCGGCTCGCCAGTAAGAAAGCTTAAGGGTAAAGGAGGCGGTCAGGGAACAGCCTACGGCACCATAGTTAGCGCGCCAGACAAATACGAAGATGATTTAGGATATGTTTCTAAAAGAATCACCGAATCAATATTTATTTCTCCTCAAAGCCCTCTACACGACGAATTTATCCAAAGAAAACAACAAGCCGAACAACGAGTTAACCAAACCTTGGCTAATTTCTCAGATATTCTTGAGACTAAGCACCTATTAGAACACGATATAAGGAAGCTGAGATCGCGTACAGAAGCTTTTAATTCACAAGATGAAACCGTTTTGAAAGGCGATTTTGTCCAGCTAGTAGATGGTGCTGGTGCCGGAGGACAAGGCGCAGACGAACAAGCACTAAGATTTCTTAGGGATAACAACATTTACCCTACTATTGTATCAGATTTTATGGAGATGAACTCTGTTAACGATTTAAAAAAAGCAGAGGACCGGGAGGATGACGAAGACGGATTTTTAGCAGATCTTCCTCGAAACGAGAAAGCAATTCTAAGGAAAAAATACGTAATGTATGAAAAGTGGAAGGATCTATACGGTAGCGAAGTAAATCGTAGATTGAAGGAATTGAAGTCACAACTGCAGAATATCGAAAGAAGTATAGAAAATACTAAAAACTGGTTAAATCCGTATGTTAGAGATGTTGTGATGATTAATGAGCTGGGAGATAACCAGACTCATATGACAAATTACTATCAATGGAAAGGTTACGCTGCTATGATCCGGCAACTAGAGTTCTTATGCTATAAACCAATGGTGAAAAAACAGGGCAAATTGTACCCTGCTAGCGGTGAAGAACCAACACATTACAGAGTAATGTTTATCACAGGTTTCCATGTGGTAATGGCCAACTCAGAGCAACCTAACCAACCTGGAGGAGGCAACACTGGAGTAGTAGGATGGTATCCCGCAGTAGTCTGCAAACACGTGTTTGAAAACTTTTTCCAACCTCGATTAGATAAAGCAGAGAATCTTGTAGACGAAATGATGGATGACTACGTAGGCGAGTTTAGCGCAGGTAAAGGCCAAAAGTACAGACTAAAGAGAGAAGAGAAAGATATGTCTGTAAGAGACCTAAGAGAGAAAGTAGAACAAGAATTAGATGAACACGTTCCTATCGAATTTTCATCAAAAATCAGAAGAATTGAAGACGGGTTAGATGATCCAAATTCAGTGACCGCAGATTACTCCAGTAAACACTTTGAGGCATTAAACAATATTCTCGGTATAGAGGCTGAAGACTCAGAAAACAATCCGGACATGTATACTGGCCTAGACAAAAAGCTTAAACTATTCACCGGTAAGACCGACAAGTACAAAATCTCTGAAGGCGATGCTATGAATGATATGATATCAGAGTTCAGATTCGAATACTACTTTGACTTCAAAATCAGCCTTGGAATGCACACAATGAAGTGAATTCTATGAACTATTTGATGAAGAAACTTAAGAGAAATTTCGAGAAAAATGACAACCGTATTAATCCTGAGGAGCTAAATTATAAAGTCGGTAATACTTCGGGAATGGATGTTGGACAAGTTCCCGCAGAGATTGCTCAACGAGTTGGCAATCTTGCTCAAAGAGGTGGGAGCGAAATGGAAATATTGCTTAATAATCCGGCAACCTTCCAACTTGATAGAGAAGAACTTTACAACACTATAGACCAATTAGGACTTGACATATCTATGCACTCTGATCCTAATATCGGTTTTACTTCTCCCTACAAGACTGGTCAAGGACGAGGATTTGATATTACTAGATCTTATTTCACTAAATATTTGAGAGAATACGCTTCATTCAAATCAGAGGCTGAGAACCGAGAGGATTTATCATTTAACTTGGGAAGAATTAATCCTCACATATCTACAGAAGAAATGCCTGCGCTAAAAGAGAGAATGGCTCAAGACGTGAGCCTAGATCCTTTCGGAATCCCCATAAGCGAATATAACGACAACATTAACGAAGTAAGGAACAAAAATGGACAAAATATTTTTAAGAACTCATCATTCATGAGGAATTTCTACCAAATATTTCTAAAAGATGAAGTAGATGAACCTTACCAACTATATGGTTTATTCTCACAGTTTTCAGAAGAATTCAGAGAAGAATACTGGAAAGAGGCAAGAAAAGATGCATTAAACCAGTTATTTGCAGATGCCACAAACATAGACAGCGGAGAGAATAAAATTACAAACCACTCTTCCGCAGTAGATGAAAAATTTGGATTAATTAGGACTGCTCTTCAGACAGACGTTGGTATAGAGTCAGAATGGAGAAAAATAGTAGACAATTCCAAAGCAGAGTTCGACAAAGAAATTAAGCTAAAACATGATAATGGAGAGGAAAGTATTGAATCTCTCAAACATCTTCAAGAACTTAGGATATTCTCAGTGATGAATCTGAGGGAGATAGACCAAGGCTTGTACCAGATGCGAAATAATTTAGAAGATATAGTCGAAAACCAGCTTAATAGAATAAATGGTCTTTCAGGAGCATCTATAGAAGATGAAAACGCACTGCTCAATGAGACATATAAGGCGCTTTACAGGTGTCTCAATCAACTATGGGAAGGAAATGGTAATGAATACTTAATATCAGTGCAGGGAAAGCTTAGCGCGCTTAACAACAGATACGATATACCGCAGAATCAAATACTCGAGAAAGCGCAAAGGATAGACGAGGACAAAAAAGACGGAAGATTAGAAAAAGGCGCTGAAGCAGTTATGGCGGGAGAAGAAAAGTTCTTCGAGTCAAGAAATCTTTACGAGGACATGCTAGAACGACTGATGAATAGTTTCGAACAAGCACTGTGGATGGACTCTAATATACTTTACAAGATTATTCCTGCGTGGATGTCCTGTTCAAACACGGAAGTTAAAGAAAACGGAGATATTGTCCATCAGGGCTTTGAGGCTCCGGAATTTTTATGGGAAGTGTTGGTAGAGAGGAAACATGAAGTTGAATTTGGAGAAGATTATTCGAGAAAGTTGAGAGATAATAAGGATTTCAGAAAGGACGTGGCCGCAGCCGCAGGAGCAGTATATGTATGGAGTCACTTCACTCAGGTTCGAAACAAGTTTGAGATGAGAGGAAACCAGTATGTGGATACAGACGTGGGAGATTATACTTGGGTAGAGTGGATGAACAAGTACGGTATAGGCGTAAACTTCGAAGCTATGTATGGCAGTCCTAATACCGAACTAAAAATATGGAGGTCTAAAGATATTGTTGCTGCAGCGAGAGCTATTAATATTACTGCAAGAAAGGAGCTTGGAGAAATACATAGCCATCTGTATAATTGTCCTGCCAAGTTCACTATAGATATAGAGCATGTTTCTAGTTTCGGTGCCGATCCTTGGCATGATATAGAAGACCTGATAGAAATGGAGAAATGGATTGCTAAGAATAATGAATGGAGTGTTCCAGCAGATGAAAATAATCCGTTAGCCGAAATGGTGAGAATGTATCACCTAACTAAGCCCGGACATGAAACTCGTCAAAGCGCTTCAGGCCATATTCACGGGCCTTTCAGAGAAGGTGATGTACAGCTATATACGTGGCTGCATGACATGGTGAAAAATGGGTTTGGTAAGTCCGATGAACACGCATCAATTATGTATGAAGTTGGAGGAGACATGACTGGAACAGTTCAAAAAGCTAAACTCTCAATGAATATGATTGAACTAGGCATATCTCCTGAAGAGCTTGACCCTGCAAAAGTGGATCCGGGTAAAAACTATAGAAATGAAAAAGAAGCATTGCTGGCCCGCTTCTTTGGAATGGATAAACCTTCTTTCAACAGAGAATGGGCTAAAATAGAACAACATGCTTTTGACCCATTAAAAGGCCTCTTAGAAGCACCAGAGTTTGATTACACGTTCTCAAGTTTAGGGTCTATCAAGAATGACAATAGTCCTCAAGAGTTTATGAATGAGGAATATCGATAGCCTAAAACCTAGGGCCTCTTACACTATCAATGGTTTTTCGACCAACTTCTTTGCCTTCAGCCCAAAATCTCCAATTCATAGGGAGCCTATCAGCTAAGAGCTGGAAATCTCCTAGTTTTTCAGTATACTTTTCCTTTGGAAAGTTTTGATTAGAAGTATCAGCTGAGAACACTACATAGTCGTCTTCATCGAACATATTACTCAAATAGTCTACACCTTCAGCATGGTAGTCACTAGTTATATGAATTCTGCCTTCTCCTGAAAAGCTCTTATACGGTTGTTTTAGTTCATCCTCAGTTATTATAGGGTCTATAAATTTTACTGAATTCTCATGCACTATTTCAGAGTTGCTAACATTATTTCTAAACTTTTCAGGGACGAAAAGATTTGGATTTCTGTTTAATGTGTGTAAATAGAATGCTGCTTTTTCAAATAAGTCGTATCTTAATTCGTTTTCTGGTTCTGAGGGCGAGGCATGTAGTATCAACGCATCATATTCTTGGAGATCTGTATCATATGCGAATTCGTCAAAAAATCTTTTCGCTTCCTCTTCAGGCAGATCGCTTATGTAGGCAGCAGTACTGTTACCTAATTCTTCCTTAACATAATCCAAGATTGTATTTCGTACCACAAAGTAACAAATAATTCAGAAAGTTTTTAAGTTTGTGGAATTCCAATATTTTTTGTGAGGCACAAATGAGTTCAAAAGACAAGCTGAAAGATATGCGAGAGAAATCAAAAGAACGACGAATAGAGGCTGTTGAGAACTTATCAGACAGTTTAGTGGAAAAACTTGGGGACAAAGTAAAGGTTGTAGCCGTATGGGGCTCAGTTCCTAAAGGAGAACACGGTTACGACAGCGATATAGACACATTAGTCATTTTAGACGACACCAAACTTGAGCAAGATGTACCCGATGATGCCAAACAAAAAATCCGCAGGAAAGTGACCCAATTAGCTAAAGAAACAGATGAAAGAATAACGATACAGTACTTCCCATTCCTCACAGAGTTCTGGGACGCGTTAAGAAAAGGAGAACCATTAGCTATAGAAGCAGTAAGAAACGGTCATCCTGTCTACGATGCCGGTATCTTTATGCCGTCAAAAAGATTATTAGAAAGAGGAAAAATAACAGGAACTCAAGAATCAGTCAGAAAGAGACTGAAAATCGGAGCTGCAGGATACAAAAAAGCAGAGAAAGAGTTCAAATCCTCTATACCTCACAAACTTGAACAGGCCATGGCATCAGCAGGGCAAGCGCCAATAATGCTAACTGGTAGAAGCCCTCCAGGAAAAGAAAAAGTACCTGAAGTGCTAGAAGAAATGTTCGTAGAACAAGATATGCTCGAACAAGAATATATCGAAATCGGAAAAGAGATATACGAGTTTGGAGATATAGGAGAGAAAAACCCTGAGGATGTCACAGGCCAAATGGTGGAAGAACATCTAGACAAAACGGATAAATTTATCCGAAGGATGCATAAACTTGTCTCGGAAATGGGTGCAAGAAAAAAAGTAAAAAGCATAATAGAAGACTACAAACAGTTCTTGAAAGCAAATGTGGCGGCGCTTAAATCTCAAGGAATAGAACCTCCAGAGGATAAGGAAGAGCTACCAAGCACAGTTGGAGAACACCTTGATGTTGAAGAAGACCACATAGAAATGTTTGATAAATGGGACGATATCATAGAGAAAATTAAGGACGAAGAGCTAGAGAACGTAAACGAAAAAGAGCTCTATGAACTGAAAACAAACAGTAGAGAATTTATTACCGAAGTAGGGAAAGACCTGAGAGAAATGAAAGAAGCTGAAACCGAAAATATAACTCCGGATGTAGACCCATCTGATGTAGCAATGAACTCTAAAGAAGATGATCAAACAGAAAAATAAATGTCAAAAACACTTAAAGAATAAATTGGGGAATGAAAAAGAGGTTTTTAAGCCTCCTCTTCTTCTTGCATTTCCTTAATCTTCTTCATCCGAAATGTTTCTTCTCTTTCGCGTTCTTCAAGTAATTGAGAAACCATGTTTAATCCTTCCTGCATTTCCGGAATTATTTTATGCTCTAGTGCATTCACACGCCTCTTTGTCTTCTCAATCTCATTAAGTAATCGAATGATTTTTGTCTGCGTTTCTGCAGCATCCACCACTTTCTCAACTAACTCTTCAAACTTCTCAGCTGTAGAATCAATACGCGAAGACGAATGATTTAATCCATAATCCCTATCTGTTATATTTCGACGAACCTCAACTGGCTCTATCTCAGGTACCTTTACACCCATGATATTTTGTTCTTCCAAATCAATTTCCGCACCATCACTATCTGTTAGAGCATTAGCCCTTAGTGCGGCCTCTCCATCATAGACTTGCGTAAGAACAAGTTTGAGCTTAGCTTCAGAAAATAGTTCAGCTAATTCCTGATTAACATCTTGTGCATCGCCTACTACCTCCATAAACTCATGTATCAATCCGTCTCTTTTCTGCTCAAGGATTGAGTGGCCGTTTTCAGCCAGCTCTATCTGTTCTTTGAGCCTGAGTTCTTCTGATCTCGTGGGTTTTATATCCTGTGCCATTGTTTTTTACAGTTCTACATCTCTATCTTCTAGATTTTCTTCTCTAAGTTCTGGATCGATTCTTGTTAGCTCATCGATAGGTAGCAGTGAAAGAAGATCCCATGCAAGTTCAAGAGAATCTTCAATGGTTCTGTTTTCATTGAATCCCTGATCTACAAAGTGCTCTTCAAATTTTTCAGTGAATTT
>LFCJ01001878.1_pt1 | contig 14958 bp, 17 predicted proteins | sample 643141 | NCBI WGS metagenome assembly LFCJ01 (sample SAMN03766243, study PRJNA286221) | soda lake metagenome | biome: soda lake; feature: Kulunda steppe; material: water; isolation source: sample B1-Br-g2 brine of Lake Bitter-1 | place: Russia: Kulunda steppe | collected 2010-07 | reverse complement strand
CCTCAGGCCAGATATGGGGAAGCGGTATCCTCAGGCCAGATATGGGGAAGCGGTATCCTCAGGCCACATATGGGGAAGCGGTATCCTCAGGCCACATATGGGGTAGCGGTATCCTCAGGCCACATATGGGGTAGCGGTATCCTCAGGCCACATATGGGGTAGCGGTATCCTCAGGCCACACAGGGCAGCACCGGGCACTGGCACGTCGCACGGGGGCCGCGCTGTCCCCAAGCAGACAGGCCATCCCGAGTGCTGGACGCGCAGCAAACGTGGCACACCGCACGCCAGGAGGCGCCAGAAGCATCTTGGGCACAAGCAGCGCGCCAGCAGGCGCCAGAAGCATCTTGGGCACAAGCAGCGCGCCAGGTAGCATGGACCCCGTACGCCTGAGCTCACCAGGGCCACAGAAACCCTGAGCGGGCCCAGCGATCCAGCCATCTGGCTGAAGCACCCATCCTACGCTAAGCGGGCCCAGCGATCCAGCCATCTGAAGCACCCATCCTAATGCTTCTCGATGCTAACCTAGGCGTGCCCTGCGTGGCGACCAGCAGGTCATCCATCTGACTGATGGGCCTATTGTGACTTTGGGGGTGTGTGTGTCTGAGCTTATGTGTGTGTGCATGTGTGTGTGTGTGTGCTCACCAGGCGGTCCAGCCGCTGCCCAAGCCCCCGCCTGTCATCAGTGCTGGCTACTGAGATGATATCCTGCGGTGCATGGAGGCACGCGCAAGGCGGAAGTGAGAACAAGGGCATGGCCAGGGCAGAGGGGTCGTGCCCCACACCCAACGCATTTGGCGCTTCGCATGCATACCTCCCCAGGCCCTTTGCCTTTTTTTACCGGCTCCGCTGTGCTCGCTCCCAAGGTCTTTGGAATAGGAGCAATGGTCCTCCTGATTGCAGTCTCCTGAGAATTATGCTGTTCTCAGCCATCAATCCATCTCAGGGTGCCCACACTATCCCATGCCATTATTTATCTCTCATCTTAGCAGTCCATCTAAGCCAACCATCAGCATGGCCACCCTGCATGCTCCAAGCCCTTCTGTCAGAGCTACTAGATGGGTAGCCTGATGCACGTTCCTCTCCTAACTGCACATCCATTCACCAAGCTTGACTTGTTCATCAGTCTTGGTAGTTTGTGTGCAACGCACTGGTACATGCAGGCCCAAATTGCCTTCTGCAAACGCTGGCTTGCTTTGCAACCGCCACAGCATCCCTGTTCAGTGCTGGCGGGCATGAAGTTGACGTTTCGGTGAAAAGTGCAGGGACAAAGCCAGCTGCCACGCCGGCTTATTACCCCCCCCAAAGTACCACAGTGGCACCACACTGAGCATCAGAAATGCCGTCCAAGGCCACAGCTTGATGCCTAGGAGTAAGCAGGCGTAAGAGACCGCACAAGAGGCAAACTAGGCCACAGAGGAGCCTCACAAAGCAGCCGTCATTTCCCACCCCGGTCACGTTCATATGCCTGCACCTGCAGGGGGAAAATCAGCGCTTTCGTGCTGACTGAGACCCGCTGTGCTCGCAACAGCTAATGCCCGCTGCAAGTGTGCTCTACATACATGGAGTGGGAGCCATCACTCACAGGAAGCAGAGGTTAACAGGCAAGGAGCCCTGCCAATCGTCGGTCTTGCTGCACAAACAGCATCCAGGCAGGCAGGCAGGCAGGCCGCACCTGCAAGCCCTGCTCTGCCAGGGAGCGCAAGTCTGCAAAAGACCCCTTCTGGAGCGTGAACAAGTCCACATTGTCCTGAGGCAAGGGGAGGTGTCAGGCAAAGAAAGATATGCCTGAGGCAAAGGGAGAGCCTCCATGCCAACAAGATGTGGGAAAGGGAGGGAGCGGAGTCGTGCATGGATGGCCAGCAGGAGCTCATGGATGCTGCTGAGGTCATACTTTTGTAGTGGCTCTGTGCTGCATCCACGCTGCATTGCCTCCAGCCATGCGGTGGCTTTTGCAGCCATTAGTATCAATTCCCAAGACACTTGTAGTGGCTCTGTGCTGCATCCACGCTGCATTGGCTCCAGCCATGTGGTGGCTTTTGCAGCCATTAGTATCGATTCCAATGCCTTTGCACTGCTGGCGAGCTAGGCTTACGACCGCGTGGGTGCTGCAATGCCCCAGCGGCGCTCCTTGGGCTTTTTGCTCATCTCTCCGCAGGTAAGCACATGCCCAAGATACAAATCATGAATGGGTCACGCTGTTCACTGGAACAACAAATCATTGGTGTGAGCACAGCGAGCCATGGACAACACGTGCAAAAATTTAGGGATACGCCCACACCAGCACAGCGCACGACCCTACGTGACAGACAGCATTCGTGCGTGAGGAGCAGCAATAAACCAACAGCTCCCACACTCTGCTATTAAGAACTTAAAGGATCTGAAAATTGCTCACAATCCGTGAGCAGGCACAACACCTCCTGCATTGACTTGCCCTATCTCGCCTACCATAAGCATCTCAGCCCAGCACGCCTCACGGCGTTGCTCATCTTCTTCTGCTAGCTCCTCTTGCTGAACCAGGAGCTTCTCCTTTTCAGCCACCATGCACCTCCAGCTTCTCTTCCCTTCCCTTCCTTTCTTTTCCCGTGGAGAAAAAGATCTACTGACGACGGTGTACACAGGCTCAGGAGCAGCGAGTGGGCTCACAACATAGACACACTTCAAACTTCCAGACTACTCCATTGTCGTTGTTGCAGCTGAATGCACCCCTGCTAAACATGGATGCATGTGCTCGCGCCTGGGACCTGCGCACGGCATCAGAGTAATGAAATCATGCAGGGTCAGCCAAAGAGGTTCACGCAGACAACAAGGCAAGACTTAGCAGTTATATCCACGAAGCTCTTGGCAGTTTTGAATGCTGAGACCCGATGTTAGCCTGGAAGATTTGCAGCATAAACTTACCGATTATACATTCTACACGTATGTCCCATCATACTACAATTAAAAATTACTAAAGAGTTGGTGACTGGGGTTTCAATGGACAAAGAATGCTGTTTAACTGATGATCTAATTTGGGATTTTGCCGCTTGTTGGCGTGGCCATCATTGAGGATGTTGTACCGTGAGTTCTGGCTCCCGCTGCTCCTGCTGCTGTTTCTGCTGCTAGTTCTGGAAGATAGGATAGTAATCAATACTCATTCATGATCCCACTTGCATGAGCAAACAAACTTCCCTGATCTCTGCAAAAATTTGCACATGCACACTGCTCCATAAGGTTTAACACCTGCATGCCAACACGGGCAACATGGGCGTATGCACGCAGGCAAATAGCGTCTGGGCAGGAATTTCCTTAATGAGAACTATTGCGTGTGCTACTGTTGTGCAATTTTCAGAGGCCTGAGATGAGGTTGGAGTATGGGTGTCATCTACACACTCTATGTCGTCAACAAGTCAGGGGGGCTCATCTTCAGCAAGGTGATGGAGTGTCCCAAGTCTCGCCTCGGAATAGTTAGTTTCCAGCTTTTTGATGCCTGTCATATCAGCAGCGCTATAGCATGCAACCTTGTGCCGCTTGGTGCGTGCGCATGCACCCTGGCTTCCTGAAAATTTCTTCAGGGACCATCCTTTCCATCTCTGTGGCTTGCGCACAATTCAGGACTTCACCAGTGTGGCCAGAGTGGACCTAAATGATGCACTAAGGCTGGCAAGCATATGGTGCGTAGCTTGCATGCCTAGCGGTAATCATGTCGCTATGACACTGGCGGCTTTGCACAAAACAGCGCTTGGCCCAGGCATGCAAGCCTGGTAGCTGCACATTTTGGCTGCTGTCCTTACCAAAATCGTTTGGAAGCAATGCTTTGGAGGGCGCTCCTACCATGTCCTGCCATGAGGTTCCTTGGGTTTAAGCAGGCTGGGACTGCCCCGGCCCGGGATTGTTGTCCTTTTATTTGAAGGCAGGCATTTGAGGGCATGTGAGACCACAAACAGCGGTGACCAAAGAAACGAAGCCAGGTTCAAGCCAAGCCGGATGTGTGTGGCTGTCTTGCGAACCTGAGCACCAGGAACTTGTTGGTCATCCTGTGGGCGGCGCTACTCGGCTACGGCGCAACGAGTGCCAGCCTATATGCACAACAGGCGCGCAATTACCGCCAAGTGCTTGATTTACAGCCATGCCAACCCCAGCCCTTGATCTGGGAAGCTCTTTTCAGCGCACTGAGCCCCTCGCCGAATCTTAACATGGACCAGCATCAAATGGTGGTTCTTGTGTAGGCGGGGTCTGTGACCGATTCTGTGGCTCAGCGACCACATGGCCCTGACCCAAGCATCTCCACACAACTGTCTCCGGTCCCGTGCTGCCGCTGCTCTCCAGGCACTCCATGCATGCCATCTCCTCACAGCTGTCTCCGGTCCCAGGCTGCACCGGCGTGGAGCTGCTTGAGGCGGACACCTTCACCCTGCACTGCTTCCAGGTGCGGAGCGCCCTTGCGTGAATTCAAGGCAAACCATCATGTGACGCCCATCACACACACATACACACACAAGCACACACGCACACACACACGCGCATGCGCAATGCGTGCATGTGTGCGCGTTGATCTGATGCAACAAAAGCATTGGGAAACAAGCCGGCTGAGTAGAGGGCTGGAAAAGACTGTAGTGGAACTGTAACAGCTTTTGTTCCCCAACTGCAACCTTGGCGCCTCCTCTGAGAGTTGCGACTCATTCAGCCATATGCTGCTTCCTTCTGTTGCTCTGCTAATGGCTAAGGTGCATTCTGCCAATTGCTTGCACCCCACTGCACCAGACAAGCGGGCTCAGCACCGCGCTGTGTCATTCTGAACAGCTTATGGTGTTTGCGCTGCTGCGTGTTGTGCACTGTGTTGCGCCCGCTGCTGGGAAGCTTGCAAGCATTTGGCGGTAATGGGCAGCAGGTGCTCATGTTAATATCCAGTTGCGTGCGGGGGCAGAGACTCTCCCAGGCAAGGCATTGCAAGGGGTGAATGGGGTACATGCCAAGAAAGGGTCTTGCTCAGCAGAAGCCTTCAACCTGAATTGTACTGTACCTGCCAAGAAAGGGTTTTGCTCAGCAAAAGCCTTTGACTTGAATTTTTGGCTGTCAGAGGCGGGACCAGCTCTCAGGGCGCCCGCTGCTATTGGTGGTCCTGGTTGTGATGATGGTGGTGGTGGTGGTGGTGGTGCTGCTGCTGCCACTGCTGCTCCCAGCCTGCCAGTGCGGCACAAAGGCCAGGGGCGGTCCATTGTGCACGGCATTGTTGTAACACAGTACCACACTGCACGGGCTCGTGCAGCACAGTACGACACTGACTGCAGCACAGTACCACACTAACTGCAGCACAGTACCACACTGAACGGGCTCGTGCAGCACAGAACCACACTGACTGCAGCACAGCACCACACTGAACGGGCTCGTGCAGCACAGTACCACAGTACCACACTGACTGCAGCACAGTATCACACTGAATGGGCTCGTGCAGAGTGTGAAGCTGGCATCCCATGCAGGATGGGGCGTTTCTCCTAAGCACCAAAGAGACAGCCCATGCAGTGCAGGGGCTGGCAGCTGAATGCTTGCCAGGCCACGCCCTTGCTCCGGATATTTAGGCTCATGGGACTGCTCTATTGCATCTGTAATCTGCGGCAGTGGATTTGTTTTGCACAGAGGCCCCTGCATCAAAGTGATTGCCCTTCAGCTTGCCACAGCTTCCAAGAGTGCCTGGTACCTCATCATTAAGGCACCTGCATGAGGGATTGTCCACCCACCTAAGCTCATTGCTTTGGTGCCTGTATGAAGGATTGTCCACCCGCAAAGGCTTCATTGCAGTGCCCAAAAAAGGTTTTGATGGTCACAGAAAAGGGCTTGGCTTGAGTTTCGGGGAGCTGCGGCAACCTCTCCCGAGTTTGCACATTCTGTCACTGAAGTCAGCATCTTGGGTGCCCATGGAAAATTGAAACAAGCCCACTGAAGTCTGTTTCCTACCTTATCTAATATCACTTTTGGTGCCCTTGCAGACTTTGACGGGAACGAAGTTTTTACTGGTGGTTGAGCCGAACACTCCCTACATTACAGCCTTGCTTCAAAGGTACGCGACTGCAGAGCTGTGAATGGAGGGCACACTCAAAGAATTTGAAAGCGAGCACTAAGGAGTTGCAAAAGCATGTGCTGGTGCCTAAATGAGCAGCGTGGCAAGGAATTAGGAAATGGGTCATGCTCTGGACCCATGCAGTAATGCTGACAGACGACTGCAACATGTTTATGAATGCAACACCCTGTGGTGGTGTAGGCTTGGCATGAGGCTTTGAGAACGTTGTTGTACCTGCTGACTGAGGGCAGAGCTGGCTGGCTGCCCCTGACCTAGACCGAAGGAGTAAGACAGGATCTCTGAGAAAAGTAGGAGCCGCAAGGTCTGTTATTGAAAGTCTAAACAGCCCTCAACAAGTGGGAAGACGGCTGCTAGTGAGCATTATGTGAAAATGAAAAGCTTATTAAAACAGCAAGCAATGTGGTTGCGTGTATACCTTCTTGCATGCACACACAAGGGGTGTGCATTCAGGTTTGCAACACTGGTGCTTCCTTTGTAGGAGGAGCATCAAGCTCCATCCCTCTTTCGGGGTCTATACCTCCTGTTTTGCGCGACCCTGCTGAGTAATGAAGGGAAATACTTTTTTGAACACGCTTGCTAGTCCCTAGTTGAAATCATCATTGCATTGCGTCACCATCCCTCTGTTTTCCTTGATTACTCAGGATATATGAGATTTATTCGGACTACGTATTGAAGAACCCATTCTATGAAGTGGAGCAGGTGTGTATGAGAGCACATGTATGCACAAGTGGCCATGGAGAGGAGATGAGAACCAAAGATTCGGTTTTAAAATTGCGGTACTAGGGCAACGCATGAATTGTATGTGCTCTGTGCGTGGAAGTGTGAAATAGTATGACTGTGCATCCAATATTGCACTCAGTGAGTCTGGGAGTGTGTCTTCGGTGGCTACGATTACCCTCTGTTACTCTTCCCAATTTTGGACAAGCTCACAATTCATTGCCAATTTCGGGACTACTTAAGGGGTAGAGACAACTATCGAGGAAGGCTGGTGGAGGGGTCATACAGTGCCTTGGCCCTAGGTGGCCCTTCTGCTTCAACTGATGTAGGAAGTATTTCTAACTGCCTACTCAATTCGTTTCTTTTCTGAGTCCTCTGTCCCAATTTTTACCTGTACAGACATGAAGGGTACCAATCTGCTCCTATTCATGCAATAATTTGTCTAAGATTTTAAGACACTTAGTAAGAAGGAGCTATTTTCATGCAATGTATGGAAACAGAAGAATCGGAGCCCAGGGGAATAATTCCCACAAGCTTAGTATGCATTCCTCACTTCACATTGCTGACATTTGTAGGCCCTCATCACACTGCATCCCTGCCCCCAAAAATCAAGAAATTGGTGTTTTTTTGTGCTTGTTTTCTAGCTTCCACGAATCCGTGGGAGCAAATTTGAGGTATGCAAATATCTTAATGTACAGCTGAAACATCCTTGATTTGATAATGGTATCATTATACGGCAGGTTGATACGCGTGGATGTGAGGCCTTATCCCTCAGTCAGGTTTTGATTTTTCATTTCTATGTCATGAGTCGAGTACATTCGTTTGTTTTGACGTTTAAGCTCAGTAGTAGCTCAGCAATCAAATGAATGACCTGTGAACGTGAAAGGTGTAGATGGCTGTCGGGCAGCATCCTAGGGTTCAAACGCCCGCCATCTTAGGATGACTGCTGAGCTTGAAAGCTTGAAGACTTGGTATTTGTCCAGATTGGTGCAAATCAAGCATGGATGATGCACGCTCCTTTTGTGCGCACGTGTGCACGGCACATGCAACCGTGCATGGAGCGCCTAAGCACTTCACTGCCCAGAGCATGTTGTGCGCGCACACATTCAGTAGCTCACACGGCATGTTGCATTGCACATTCCATGTGCAAAGTCTGAGCTGAACAGGTGCAAGCAGGGCTGCATCAAGCACGGAAGGGGAGCATCCCATGGGGCTGACCTGAACCCCACAGGATCTCACTCCTCCTTGACTCTCCTGTTGACCATGCTCGTGGTTCTGCAATCATCTTACGGCTGACCTGAGAGAAACGTGCAATACCGCTGTCCAGCTTCGCCGAAATTGCTGAGGGCGAAATCCCTTAGAACCGTCCGCGAAGGCCTCAAGGCCCTTTACAAAAAGTTTGGAATTTTCGGGGGTATGGGGAGGGGAAGGGCAATCCCTGCTCAGGGAAAAAACCTTTTCGGGGCAGGGAGATGTGGAAGCGGTCACATATGCCACATCCCTTGCTTAAGAAATTAAGCAGGGATGAGGGCAGGGATGTCGGCAGGTGTGACTGCCGCCTGATCAAAATCTATGTGCTGTGCAAGTGGGAGCCACTTGCTGCAAGTCTGTAGTTCAGACCTCCCGCTTAAGTTCCAAGCAAGAATGCCTACATACTATGCAAAGTTCCAAGGCCCTCTCCTTCATTTAAATTTCACAAATATTTCAAATTGACAAGGCTTGATTTGGGGATCCAAAATATACATGTTCGCCCTGAGAAGTCATTTTAAGAAGAAATTAATTTATGTTTAGCGAGTATTATGATGAGCTGCTCATGCACATTGACCTCCTCGCCAACAACATCGTGTTGGTATGGATGCCTCTCGAAATTACTGGAGATGTTTCCCTAGAATTTCAGGCCCCTCATATCCACCGACCATCTTTCCACCATCTTTCCATGTTGCCATCTTTCCTGATTGGACCCATCCTTTTAATGAAAAGCTCCTTACCAATTTTCTGTTTAATTTAACACTTGCCATGGAAAAGTTAGTAGAGATTGCATCTTCCGACTAAGTAACAGTTCCAAAAAACTTCCAATTTTGACATTTTCCGCTCGTTTATGCAGGTGATCAAGTGCGAACTCTTTGACGAGCACTTAGACGCCGCAATTAGGAGGCACCCTGTATGAATGGCTACAGTTTATTAGCAGCCTTTTGATGGCCTGTGCTTGCTTTTACCACCCCAGCACTTCTCCGCATGCTTATCATTCATTCACTTTTGTTATCCAAAAGACTTTAAACCACTTTGCAACAGAAGTATCACCAAAGAGCACGCTTGCGAGGAAAATTCCAAGTAATAGGTCTTAGTATGGTGAACGACGGGCCTTTTTTCTTATCACAATAAGTGGTAAACAATTTAAACGCAAAAAAACCACAGAGTCAAAATTAGATAATGGTTGATATGATAAAGATACATTTCGAACTCGGAGCTAGCTGGATCACCCCGAAATGCGTTGAGGCGCAGCGGCGCATACTTTTTCGAAAAGCTATTTTCAAAATCTAACAATTAATCGTTTATTGTAATAACTAATAGGTATTCATGTATAAACAGTGATTGGAGGCTCCACTTGCAAGTTGGATCAATTTATGAAGGACGATAATACAAAGTTTTTTATCCTTGAACTATGAGCTGTTGAGAGTAGTATCGCTTCATTTCAAGCTCGTCCATGGACAGGTGGCAGGCAAAGCAAAGTTAATTGTTTGCGCTTAAGAGGGGGTCTCGCTTGGCTGCAGCGGCTCGCGCAAATCTTTGCATAAAGGGGTTGTCCGTCACTTCGTCCACCGCTTTGGCGCGCCGCGTCGGATCATCTTGTCATGGAGCGCGTCACGCAGCTGGTGACGCGGCTGCAGCACATATGCACCAGCCTGGGGGAAACTGCCATGAGCGATGGGAACCTGCTCTGGAACAAGCTCTCCACCATCGTGGTCATCGGTGGACAGGTGAGGAAGCTGTGCCAAGATGGAAGGACATGCGTTTATGGTGAAGATGGGGATGCTGTTGGGAAGCTTGGAGCAGGGATGCTTGGGGCTCTGAGAGAGCTACTGAGGAGAAGCTGGGCTTGCCTGTTTGTCCGGTCATTCCCCAGTGTCCCACGCCCGCCGAGTCGCTGCTCACATTGCACCCATGTGTATCATCTTGCCCCTTCAGAGCTCGGGAAAGTCCTCGGTTCTCGAGGCCGTGGTGGGCAGGGACTTCCTGCCCCGAGGCACGGGCATCGTCACCCGCAGGCCGCTGGTGCTGCAGCTTGTGAAGATCGACAAAGACGAGGAGTGGGGCGAATTCCCTCACTGTCCGGACAAGAAGTGGTACAACTTTGGTGAGCTCAGGGCCCGGCGGGGCTTGGTGCGGAGCAGCTACCTGGAGGGCCAAGTTCTCTTTGAGTTCCTTCCTCTCTTTAGAAGACCTCTGTTAGAGGCACCTCACAGCCCAGCAGAACCTCATCACCGCTTGTCTGTGCTACGAGCAAACTTGCCGGAACCTGGCATCCACTGTTCTGGGGGCATGCCTGCCCTCATGAGAAAGCGTGTGCAATACAGGCACGCTCCGGCACGCATCACCATCAGTGCCATACTAAGGGCCTTCAAAATCAGAAGGACAAGAAGTGTACTCTGTTGGCTTGAGCATTCATGCTTGCACCTTTGTGCGCAAGGTATGGGTTTAATGCTGGACTTTGGCGCAAGGCTGACCAGTGCATCATAAGCGCCCTCAGGCCTCAAGAGCACATGACTGATGCTTTTGACCGATGCATCTGCGTGCTAGCTGGCTTACATGTGCATGTGCACGTGTCTCCCGTGTGCATGTACATGCACACATGTTGAAAAGAGAGGAAGAGAGTGCACGGATGCGCAAGTTGACAGGATGCGTATCTCTGCTGCGTGCGCCTTGCTGCGTGAAGCGAAAGCATGCACCATGTGAAAAACAGAATAAAATTCATTCGCAGCAGTGCCAGCACAAGCTCAAGATGCGATCGCATGTGTGTGCTCGAGAGTGTGAGCGTGCTTGTCATTGAGCACCCCACCAGCTGGCAGCTCATGGGCAAACGTGGAACGTGCTGGTGGCTTCCCTGCAGACGAGGTGCGCGATGAAATCAGCGAGGAAACCGACAGGCACCTGAAGCGCTTCTCTAACCGCGTGGTTTCTGGGGACCCCATCTACCTCACCGTCTACTCCCCGCACGTACCCAACCTGTCACTTGTGGACATGCCCGGTAGGTGCACATACAGGCGCCACTCATCCACCTCCCTGCTACATCCCTCTGCTCTGCGAGTGTCCCTCGCGCATGTGTTTGTTACTGATACCTTGTTGGGGGCACCTAGCCTGCACCTAACGGTGTGCCTGCGCTACACGGTGAGCCCGCACTAAATGGACCGGGTCATCCTAGTACGCGCCTGCATGCCATCGCTGAAGCGACCTTTCGTTGTTTGATAACTATTCCCACTCATACGATCCTTAAGAAAGGCATTCAGCCCAATTGCTGCTTACCCATGCAGCTCTGGCATGTTATTCCCAGGGCCATCCCATATACCGCTTGATGCGCAAACGACAAACTTGGGCCTGAGTTTTCAATGCCGTGTATGAACATGCAAGCACGCGCCTGCGCACACTTGCAACACTGTTACACACCCATGCACATGCGCATGTGCTTCTAAACCTGTGCACTCACGTACGCTCGCAACCATCTCTCCACACATTCACACGCGCGCGCACACACACACACTTTCACAGGCATTCATAGGCATGCGCAACTTGTTGCTCCTACAGGCCTAACAAAAGTGCCCATTGACGGCCAGCCACCCAGCATTGTGCAAGAGCTGGAGGACATGGCCCGGCAGTACATCAAGGGAGAGAATGCAATCATTCTGGTGCGTGGGGGGCTGCCTAATAATTTGGGGCCCACATGCCAAGGCGTTTAGCGGGCGGTAAGCATTTAGGTTGTACGGCATGTTTTGTTTTTACATGTTTGTCTGTTGTTTTCCTAATGTGACATGTGTTGCTGCTTTAAATTTAGGTACGGTGAGAGGATAGAGGTGTTTAAATCTAGGAGTACATGGTGTGTCAAATTTTTCTTTCAGCAAATTGGGCAGTATATTGTAACATGGAAAAGAGAAGATAGACAATCAGTTGAAATGAGGCAAATATTTTCACTTGGCAGATATTTATGTGAAGGAAAGTGCTTTTTTGTTGATGCATGCAAGAAGGTTTGCATTCAAGAGTGATATGCATTTTAAGGATATGCAGTAAGCATTAGATAACAAGAAGGGAAGCAACTTCAACGATGCAACTTCGTCCAAATTTGGATAAGTTGCATTGTTGAAGGGAAGCAACAATTTATAATCGTTTTCATGGTGAAGCATGTTCCGGCACCTAGCTACTTTCTCTGCTTGAATTCCCATGCAAGTGGTCTCTTGCTTGGAAGTTCAAGCAGAGGTGCGCCAACCTCCGTGTTGTACCCATGTGTAGGTGTGCAAGGCTGTGTGCAATGAGTCTTTGCTCTAGGCAGCGACTCATTGCGCTCTGCCTCCTCCTTCATTTGGTCATTTGCAGCAATCTTCTTCTCGAAAGCGTCTCAGCCATGCTCATGCAAATCCGCACGTATGCAAGGCACTGGCAGTGATTTGTGTTATGACATTTGCGCGGATGCACGTCAAAACACAGATCACAGCCAGTGCTCTCTCCTGTCCTGCTGGTGCTGCCGCCATTGCCACAAGTCAGACGAGCGTGGCTCGTCTGCTAGCTGCGAGTAAGGGCCGACCTTCGGCCAAGATGCGAGGCTTGGTGGTTTGGGGACAAGCGCCGCGTGCCTCTGCCACCAAGAGCACGTTTGTCTCTGCCACCAAGAGCACGTTTGTCTCTGCCACCAAGGGCACGTTTGTCTCTGCCACCAAGAGCACGTTTGTCTCTGCCACCAAGAGCACGTTTGTCTCTGCCACCAAGAGCACATTTGTCTCTGCCACCAAGAGCACGTTTGTCTAGGGTCGGGCTTTCACCCCAGAAACCTAGTTATGCAAGTTCAACGATCGTTAGGGATGATGTGCTTACGCGGGACTGCCGTGGGGCATCCTTCGCCCTGCTAGCGCGCACCCTCCCGACTTTTCGCGGAGCACACGGCACGCTTTGTCTGTGCTCGCCCCTGGCTCTCTACATTAAGGTGCGGCTGGCAGGCATGGTGAGTGACGCTGGGGTGCCCTTGCGCGCACGTGCGCAGGCCGTCACGCCCGCCAACGCGGATCTGGCGACGTCTGATGCTCTGCGCATGGCCAGGGAGGTCGATCCCCAGGGAGAGCGCACCATCGGTGCGTGCTGTGAGGGTGTGCGGGTGGGGTCTTGGCTCGATCACTGCCTGCGCACGCGCCCCACCTCCATGACCGGCCTGGAAATGAATCATGTGCCAGTGCTGCTTGCGTGTGTGTGCGCGTGGATGTATGTGTACATGCATCCTTGCCTGTCCGTCTTGCTACCTCTGTGGGGGGGCTGTGCAAGGCTACACTCTGCTGCAACACCCTCTCATGATGGAGGAGACCCAAACGAAGGGCAGGGCTTTCAAGCTGGCAAGGCCCTGTTTGAGAAATTTTCTCACTCCATCGAAAATGGCAATCAATTTCATTGCAGTGAGTGAAATATTTGAAGCAGCAGAGGACGACAAAGGCTGGCGTACGTGCGCTGGTGTGTGGCAGGCAGGGCATGCTCATGTGCACGCCCATGCTCATGTGTGCGGCAGGCAGAGGGCATGCTTCTGTGTGCACGCAAAACGGATGTTGTATGTGCCTTGGCCATGCGTGCGCATGCAGGGGTGCTGACTAAGGTGGACATCATGGACCGCGGCACAGATTGCCGCGACGTGCTGCTGGGCAAATCCCTGAAGCTGCGGCACGGCTGGGTGGCCGTGGTCAACAGAGGCCAGGCGGATATCAACAACAAGGTGGGTGCGCGAGGCATGCCGCGCGCACTCGTACGGGCACGGGCATGGGTGGTGGCATCAGCGGTGGTGGACAGGTGCCAACCAGGCATCGATGACCGGCAACAGGCCTGACACTCATTGTAACAGAGACCCGAGCAGGCCCCAACAGCCACAGTGTGCCACTGTGCTGCATCATGCGCGCACCTGCCCAGGAGGGCGTGCGCTGCCCGCGTGGCTGAGTGCAGCTTGCAGCCCAGGCGGAGTTGCGGCCCATGCGGGCGGGCTTGCGGTCCATGCAGGCTTGCAAGCTTGCCGGTCAATAGTCCAGGCAAGCGGTGGGCGCTGTGAAGCGCGTGGCTGCTGGGAGCAATGAGAGCGTTGCCTTGGGACCGTCACAAAGAGTGTGCAACACGGGCAGTGCGCATGTCCCGCGGATCATGGGGCGGCATGAGGGAGCCGGCTCTTCAACTGTGCAGCTCAGCGACTTGGCAAGTGCACGGGCCTGCAGGCCAGAGTGTGCGTCCTGAGAAAGGCAACAGCATGAGAAAGGCAGCACTGTGAGCAACGAGCCCTCGATTTCAGCACCGCGCACCTGGACCTGCCCGGCTGAGGCACCAACTTTGCTCGGTGTGCATGTGCGCGCGCCCTGCAGGTAACGATGCAGGTCACACGGCAGCGTGAGGATGAGTTCTTCAACTCCAGCGCTGCGTACCGGGACCTGTCCAACCGGGGCACTACCTTCCTCACTGAGAAGCTGTCCACACACCTTGTGAACGAGATCATGCGGAACCTGCCCTCCATCTCCCAGTACATTGAAACCAAGTGAGTGCCAGTACATTGAAAGCAAGTGAGTGCCGTATACATTGAAACCAAGTGAGTGCCGCACATTGAAACCAAGTGAGTGCCGCTGCTGCCTGCAAAGCCCGCCGGGTTCGCCCGCAGCCCGCGGCGCTGCTGAGGGCCGCTGCCGCGTGGCCTGCAGGGCGCTTGCTTGGGATGAGGGAGACGTGACGGGGACCTGGAGGCTGCAGTGTTGCAGGCAACTTTCATTGCTGCCCTGCCCAGCGGAGCCCTGTGCGTGGCCTTGACACCCTCAGGGATTCCCCCAGCATCTTGATGGAGCTGATGATGGGCCTGAACAAATATTTGCTGTGCTTGTGGGACGCTGCATTTTCTCCTCACTAAGTCTGGACACAAAGGGGACATTGCAGTGCTCCAATCCCTGTGGTGGTGGTGGTGGTGGTGGTGG
>LFCJ01001877.1_pt1 | contig 14965 bp, 13 predicted proteins | sample 643141 | NCBI WGS metagenome assembly LFCJ01 (sample SAMN03766243, study PRJNA286221) | soda lake metagenome | biome: soda lake; feature: Kulunda steppe; material: water; isolation source: sample B1-Br-g2 brine of Lake Bitter-1 | place: Russia: Kulunda steppe | collected 2010-07 | reverse complement strand
TGAGTCGGCGGACCAGCCGGAGGGGCGGGTCATCTATCTCCGGGAGATCGAGAGTCGACGGAAACACTTGTGTGCGCTCGGTGAGTAGTGAGCCCGTGCCTAGGTGGCACGGTTTCAGCAGAACCCTCGTGGGGTTGAAGCGTAGATGATCGTCGATTTGCCGGGCTCGAGCGGATCGTTTCAGCAGAACCCCTGTGGGGTTGAAGCAGCGAAATCCTCCCCGAGGAGTTCCGGGTCTCGAGTTTCAGACGAACCCTCGTGGGGTTGAAGCGGTACGTACAGCCCCCGACGAACGCCTCAGCGTTCGTTTCAGCAGAACTTTCGTGAGATTGAAACGGCTATCGAGACGCGAGCACAATCCACCACCCCAATATTTCAGACGAGCTCTCGTGAGATTTAAATCGCCGTTGCTCGGTGTTTATATCTCGTGCTGGGTTTTCTGTCCGTCGCGACTATCTCACAATGGGTTGCAGCATCCGAAGAACGTGTTTCAATCCCGTGCTGGGTTTTCTGTCCGTCGCGACCTTTCACCCATCCGGCGCGGTCGGGATGCCCGACCGGTTTCAATCCCGTGCTGGGTTTTCTGTCCGTCGCGACCCAATCAGCACCGCGAGCACAGCTGCGGCCGGAATGTTTCAATCCCGTGCTGGGTTTTCTGTCCGTCGCGACCAGATCGACAAGATCGCCACGGTCTCGGGGAACCCAGTTTCAATCCCGTGCTGGGTTTTCTGTCCGTCGCGACGTCACGAGTCCGACCGAGAACCTCGCGGATCATTCGGAGTTTCAATCCCGTGCTGGGTTTTCTGTCCGTCGCGACGGGGACGGACGTGGAACACAACCGGATTGATCCGACGTTTCAATCCCGTGCTGGGTTTTCTGTCCGTCGCGACCAGGATAGGGAACTGTTGGGCTTCAGCGAGACACAGAGTTTCAATCCCGTGCTGGGTTTTCTGTCCGTCGCGACGGCCGGCGCCGTCGTTGTCGGTCTTGATAATGAGGTTTCAATCCCGTGCTGGGTTTTCTGTCCGTCGCGACTCCACGACCGATCGCGGGCGGGGTTAGAGCGCCCGGGTTTCAATCCCGTGCTGGGTTTTCTGTCCGTCGCGACGCTTGAATAATTCCGACGTTCCAACAACGCATATCCTGTTTCAATCCCGTGCTGGGTTTTCTGTCCGTCGCGACGGTAGACGCGAGTTCAACCAACTGTTCCGGCATATGTTTCAATCCCGTGCTGGGTTTTCTGTCCGTCGCGACAGGCGGACGAATTAGAAGCCAGGGATGATGTGGATGAAGTTTCAATCCCGTGCTGGGTTTTCTGTCCGTCGCGACATGACGATACGGTCCGCGCGCTCGATGCCTCGGACGGGTTTCAATCCCGTGCTGGGTTTTCTGTCCGTCGCGACCCGCGAACGCGAACCGCCAATAACTCAGATAACCGAGTTTCAATCCCGTGCTGGGTTTTCTGTCCGTCGCGACCTCATCCTCCTCACCCCGCGGCTGTGCAATCAACAGCTGTTTCAATCCCGTGCTGGGTTTTCTGTCCGTCGCGACGGCGGTGGACATGGTGAACTCTTCTTCGTCGAAATGTTTCAATCCCGTGCTGGGTTTTCTGTCCGTCGCGACGTGACGAGACGGTCCGCGCGATCGATGCTGCGGACGGGTTTCAATCCCGTGCTGGGTTTTCTGTCCGTCGCGACCGGACGGCCGCCGTCTCCCCGGAGGGGGATGTCGTCGTTTCAATCCCGTGCTGGGTTTTCTGTCCGTCGCGACTTCGCAGATACCGGCGTTGAGGACGAAGTGCTCCAGTTTCAATCCCGTGCTGGGTTTTCTGTCCGTCGCGACACAACGCAAAGACGACCGCCGATAAGACGATCCGTTTCAATCCCGTGCTGGGTTTTCTGTCCGTCGCGACCATATTGTAGCACGGACATGACAGCAACACTATGTTGGTTTCAATCCCGTGCTGGGTTTTCTGTCCGTCGCGACCGCGCGGGAGATTACTGAGGACCTCCCGTCGTTTATGTTTCAATCCCGTGCTGGGTTTTCTGTCCGTCGCGACGGTAAAGGTCCCCGACTCGGGATCGTAGGTATCGAGGTTTCAATCCCGTGCTGGGTTTTCTGTCCGTCGCGACGGATCGCGTCGGGCACTCCAGCCAGAGGTCCCTCTTGTTTCAATCCCGTGCTGGGTTTTCTGTCCGTCGCGACACGGTCGACTCCACGCGCCGGTAGTGATCGGCGATGTTTCAATCCCGTGCTGGGTTTTCTGTCCGTCGCGACGATACTGATGAGTGGGAAGCGTTCAACGAGGGTGTCGTTTCAATCCCGTGCTGGGTTTTCTGTCCGTCGCGACTCGCGCGTCCGACCGAGGACCTCGCGGATCATCTGGGGTTTCAATCCCGTGCTGGGTTTTCTGTCCGTCGCGACGAGTTGTCGGCCCAACTGGTAGACGTAGTGCCGTCCCGTTTCAATCCCGTGCTGGGTTTTCTGTCCGTCGCGACACGAAACAGGCCGAAGTGGTAGAAGATACCCAACCAGGTTTCAATCCCGTGCTGGGTTTTCTGTCCGTCGCGACGGTTCCCCGAATCCCCGAGCAAACCAGTAGCTATCCTGTTTCAATCCCGTGCTGGGTTTTCTGTCCGTCGCGACATAGTACGCTCGAGCGCCACGATACGCGCTCAACTCGTTTCAATCCCGTGCTGGGTTTTCTGTCCGTCGCGACATACATCAACCCCGGATTGTTCGGGTCGTTCTCATGTTTCAATCCCGTGCTGGGTTTTCTGTCCGTCGCGACCATAGATCGCTCTCGGGTCCGAAAACCACGACCATGGTTTCAATCCCGTGCTGGGTTTTCTGTCCGTCGCGACGTAGAACTGCAACTTTCGAGCGGAGTTCATGGTTGTTTCAATCCCGTGCTGGGTTTTCTGTCCGTCGCGACATGGGAGTGTCGTCTTCTCTGGGTCGAGTGACGAGTTTCAATCCCGTGCTGGGTTTTCTGTCCGTCGCGACGACTTGGAAGACATGGATGAAGCCATTGAGGATAGGTTTCAATCCCGTGCTGGGTTTTCTGTCCGTCGCGACCACTGGAACTTAATCGTCTGACTCATCGTCAATTGTGTTTCAATCCCGTGCTGGGTTTTCTGTCCGTCGCGACCCTTGAGCAAGTTCCTGTTATTACCCGTGCAGACCTGTTTCAATCCCGTGCTGGGTTTTCTGTCCGTCGCGACTATGGAGAGTGGTAGCGAATGAGTGGGGAGGCTTATGTTTCAATCCCGTGCTGGGTTTTCTGTCCGTCGCGACATCAACGTCCGTCTCTGTGACCGTCTCTCGAAGGTGAGTTTCAATCCCGTGCTGGGTTTTCTGTCCGTCGCGACCCCGGCGGCCGGGTGATCCAGTTCGGTTTCACGACGTTTCAATCCCGTGCTGGGTTTTCTGTCCGTCGCGACCTGGCTATACGCTTATGCACTGGGCCTTACCGCATGTTTCAATCCCGTGCTGGGTTTTCTGTCCGTCGCGACGCTCGAGCTCGTCGAGCGGGCGCGGTCGCGAGTCGAGTTTCAATCCCGTGCTGGGTTTTCTGTCCGTCGCGACCGGACGGTATCGTCTTGCGACGCGGAGTAGACGATCTGTTTCAATCCCGTGCTGGGTTTTCTGTCCGTCGCGACGACTTCGTGCGGTATCTCTCGGAGGCTCATGCGATGTTTCAATCCCGTGCTGGGTTTTCTGTCCGTCGCGACGCCTGAAAGCGTGGCGCGTCGGCGTCAGGATGAAATTGTTTCAATCCCGTGCTGGGTTTTCTGTCCGTCGCGACTGCCAGGAGGAGATCTTGACACTCCTCGAGGAGTCCGTTTCAATCCCGTGCTGGGTTTTCTGTCCGTCGCGACGAGACGGTTCAGAACACTGGGGAGTTTAAGGAGATGTTTCAATCCCGTGCTGGGTTTTCTGTCCGTCGCGACCGGTGGTTTGTGTTCGACGAGGCCAGCACGGAGCTGTTTCAATCCCGTGCTGGGTTTTCTGTCCGTCGCGACATGCGGTCTTGGTATTTCTGTGTCGTGTCTATGACACGGTTTCAATCCCGTGCTGGGTTTTCTGTCCGTCGCGACAGCGCGACCCTCCGGCTCACACTCACAGCGAGACGTTTCAATCCCGTGCTGGGTTTTCTGTCCGTCGCGACTCCCTGTTCTCGGCACGCTTCCATCGTCCACGCCGCGTTTCAATCCCGTGCTGGGTTTTCTGTCCGTCGCGACAGGGGGTTGATATCCGTACAGAGAGCAAATAAACGTTTCTCAATACGCGATTTCGGACCGGTCGTTCGTGGACGGGGGCTGTCCACGGACTTGATAAGGGTAGATGAAGACTGCGGTCAGATCACGTTCGAAGATTCGTCAGGTTGATCGGCACCGAGGTCCGTCGTTGCCTCCTGACAGCCGCTGCAAAGGCGGTAGATCCGAATCCGGTCCCCGTCCGACGGATCGATGTGTGTCTCGAGTTCGTCCTCGAGTTCGACGCGTTCGGTTTTCGAGATCTCGAGCTCGAAGACGCTGTACTGTTTCCACGCACCGTACCGCTCGAGGGTTCGGTACACTCGACGGCGGTTCGAATCGTCGCTGACGTCGTAGGCGATCGCGAGACGCATGTTATCTCGAGAACGTGAGCGGGTGGTAGTCGTCGAGCTCACCGGTGATCGCTTTCCGAAGGAGAATTGCCTGCTGTCTGATTGCTTTCCGACGTGTGACGGTGTACTCGAAGTGGGGGTGGGTCAGCTCCTCGTTCACGTAATCCTCGAATTTCTCCAAGTAGGTTTTGAACGCGTCGTCGCTGAGTCTGTTGTCGGTACGGAAGTCGTCGTGGTCGATCACACCACGATTGATTAGCCGGATGACGAACGCGTCACAGAATATCGGGCGAAACTCCTCCTGGAGGTCGAGGGCAAGTGACGGCCGGCCGTGTCGGTCAGCGTGTAACACCCCGAGGAACGGATCGAGATTGTACTGGCGAAGTGCGGACAGAACCTCGTTTTTCATGAAGACGTACGTCAACGACAGTAGCGAGTTGATGTGATCTTCGGGTGGGCGTTTCGTTCGCTTCTCGAAGGTCCAGCCGTCGACGAGCGTCTGATCGAGCAACTGGAAGTACCGTTCTGCGGCCTCCCCTTCCGTCCCCCGGAGGTCGTCTTTCGTCACGTCGGATTCCGCCCGAACGCCGAGATCTTTCAGAACGTCCGTTCCATAAACACCCTTCCTGGAGAGGAGGGTCCGGGCGTTGCGTATCTTACCGGCGATCATCTGTCGAGCGATGGCGAGTTCTTCGTCCTTCGAGAGATCGTACTGTGCCCGTCGCACCTCGGCGATCGTGTTCTTCTCGGGGACGAAGCTTCCCCGGTACTTGCCGTGCTGGGTGAAGTAGTTGAGGACGATCCCGTGCTCGTTCGCTCGGGCTACGAAGGGCGTACTGAAATTGACGCCGCCGAAGACGTTGATCGTATCGAGTTTCTCGATCGGAAACGACGCCAGCTCGCCCTCGTCGCCGTCGACGTCCCAGATTACGATCCGACCGCCGTCGACCTGGACCTGTGCACCCTGTCGGGTCACGTAGATGACCGACTCGTCGAACATCCCCTCCGGCGCTTTCATATCACATCCTCCCAGCCCGTTCCCCGGGCTTTTTCGGGCTCGAGGCGGGCTGTTTCGGCCGGCATACAGTACTCTCGAGCCGAACAGGCTTCGCACTTTTTCGGGTTATCGGTAAATGGCGGTACGGAATCTGTGGCCATCGACTGCATCGCTTCGACCTGTTCTCGAACAGCCTCACGATGATCTTCGGTGATCGGTATATGCATGCGCTGATCAGTTTCGTAGAGATAGACTGCGCCTTCGCGGATCGGTTCACCGACGTGTTCCTCAAGAAGCAGACAGTAGCCCGCTAGCTGTACCTCGTCGCTTCTGTAATATTGTCCACTCTCCGCTCGTTTCCGTTCAATCGGAACGATACGTTCGTTCTCGAGTTCGAGAACGTCGATTTTTCCTTTCAGACCGAGGCGAGCGGATTCAAGGTACAGTTCGTTCAGCCAGTTACCACGCTTCGACTGATTCTCGTGTTTAGTCTTTCCTTCGATTCGTTCGTAGTTTCGACCCTGAGTATCGTAAAAGTGGAGATACCAGTACCGACGAGAACAGTACGCGTACTGGTTTAAATCAGAAACGTTGATCAGTTCCTCACTCATAACTCCGTGGGCTTACGTCGATCGTTGGTGGACCATTACGATCTGAGTCAATATTTATTTCGTAGTTCGCAGTCGTGATCCGACTAGGAACTACTGAGTTTGTAATCTGAATAATATAGAAGAACCGGTGTAGCAAATCAATACTAACCTCGAAATCCGTATTCAACTCTGCTTGTTCAATTTGGCGATGTATTTTCGTCTGGAGTAACTCTTCGATCTCGTTCGTCGGCTTGTCGTACTGCGTAGGTTCCGTCTCATACTCGGGAAGTCGTGCCGTCACTGGAAACAGGGCGTCCTCATCTAATGGTTTGAGAACAAGCACTTCATCATCTTCGACACTAGCAATGTCGTAGTGGCGAAGTGTCGTCGTTAGGTCATACGTCGTCACGCCGAGTCGATCGCCGCGTGGGTATTTGATCGATGCCGACAACGACTGACCACGCAGCCCCTGGAAAGCTTGAAAACAGTGTTTCGTGAATCGAAGTAATTTCGCTTCAGAGTTATTTTTCTGATATTTTCCAGGATTGAATCCATCCCTGATCGCGTCGATCTCCTGTTCAATCTTCGCAATGAATCCCCGCCATCGATCGTACCGCTCGACGTTCCGCTCGAAATCTTCGCGGAGCTCCTCGTTGAACCAGCCAGATCTGTCTGCACGAACCGCCATTGCGTAGGCGGCCCGAAACCCGACGAGATCGGCGAGCCAGTCGTGGTCCATCTCGGTTGCTTCGAGACCATCATAAATCTGGGATACGAACGTGGGAAAGTCGACAGGGTCTCCCCACGGCCCCTGTCCAAGGCCGTAAATGTGTACTGTCGCCTCGGATTCCCGGCCCGCACGGCCGAATCGCTGAAGAAAGGCACTCGCAGACCGTGGACTCTCCATATATTGTGTCGTAACATCGTAATCGAGTCCGACTTCGCCCTTGCTCGTCGTATTGAGAACGTAGAATTCTTCATCATCGAGATTGATAGACTCGTCGTTCGTATCGAACCCGTTATCCTTGACCGTGTGTTCGAAGACGGTCGGATATTCGTCGTGCAAGAACTGATGGAACTCGTTACTGTCTTTTGCACTGTTGAATACGACAACTGCGTGAGGCTCGTCATACTTGCCTGCTGACTCAATCTCGTCACAGAGGGCTGTCGCAATCTCCTCGCGTTGATCCAAGATCTTCCGTTCTTCGTGCCGAATGACTTCCACCGACTGGCGGAATTGATCGCCGTCTTCAACGTATTTCGCGTCGATGTCGTACACCTCGAGGCCGACACGATTTCGAAGGAAATCGACGAAGTCCTCGTTCGGTGTCGCCGAAGCGAGCAATATCTTTGGGTCAGAATGACGTTCTGCAAGTATCTTCGTCTGGAGTAACAGCCCGCTTGCGGCAAGTGCGCTGTAGAAGTGAAACTCGTCGTAGACGATTGCGTCGAACTTATTGAAAAACCGCATCGGCTCTCCGCCCCGATACATGGCCTGAATCGCTGCTTGCAGAATGTCCGGGTTCGTGAGAACGACTTCGTGGTCGGCGGCGTACTTGTTCACGTACTGGAGCAGACTTTCAGTCCGTTGGTGTCCGTGTCCATCGAGTGTATTGCCGCTGAGGACGCTCGCTGCAATCCCCTCGTCTTCGAACCGCTCACGTTGCTGTCGTAAGAGCGCATTCGTCGGGTACACGAGCAGCGTCATCTCGCGCTCGTCGATGAGTTCGTAGAACGTCGCTGTCTTCCCTGCACCGGTTGGCGCTCGAACAACGGCGACTGGCACTACCCCATCGTGGATCCACTCGACGACGCGGTTCTGGAACGCGCGTGCGTACTCGAAGCCACGTTCTGCGAGTGTGGGTTCTGGCGGCTCCGTTGCGAGAGATGCACCAGCGACCTCGAAGCGACTCATTCGAGTACCTCCGAAAGAACGTGATCACGGACGAAATCCGGATCCGGTCCGACGAAGTGCTGTAGTCGAGGATCGTTCCCTCGCTCGAACGATCGACTTTCCTCCAGCAACCTCGCAAGGAGGTCGTCGGGAAGATTATACACCTCCGAAAGAAGGTACTTGTTCAGGACGAGGGTACCAAGTTCCGACGTCTTCGCCCTGAACTCCCCCGTCTGTTTGATTCCCATCCGGAAGAACGGTCGGCGAGGAGGTTCGTTCTCGCTCCAGACAGTGAATTCAAACGTCGACCCAGGCGCAACTCCGACGTAGTTTCGCATCGTCTGGTAGGCCGCACCCGAATCCTCGAGAATCGACGGGATCGACTTTGCTCCGGTCCCAGCGATCTGTTTCGCGATATCTGGATCGTTCGTCGTGAAGTGTCGCTCAGACCGATAGTCGGTACTTCGAAACGTCCGTTCGTCAGTCCGGACAGCGACCGGCCGCATGTCCGTGACGAAAAACGGGGCGTCCTCGAGATGAGAGTAGTCCGGCGTTATCGCTTCATCTCCGACCTCAGCATAGCGTTTTTCCATCCCGAAATACCGGTATCCGAGGGAATGCATGAGTGCCGTGGCTGAGAGTGTCGACTGGGTCCGAATCGCCCGCCCTTCTGAACTCGAGTAGAAGAGCGGTGCGTACAGCGTCGCCTCGAACGTCCGTTCAATCATCGTCTAGGAGTTCGTGTTTCGCCTCCTCCGTCAGGCTCTCGAACTCCGCACGTAGCACCTCGTCGGCGTTTTCTGCTTCTCGCGCAGCGACTGCCTGCAATCGCTCGAACCAGTCTGGGATATCCTCGGCACCATCAAAATCGCCGTAAACCTCCCAATCAGTGCGGCGAACGTCCGAAACGTACTCACCGATGCTCTTTCGAATATCGTCATTCTCGTCGTGATACTCCATCAGGAGCTCACCAGTCGACAGCGACGTGTCGTGCTCTCCGAGGATGATACCGAGGATTTCGTTACGAATGTTTCGCCCCGTTCTCGTCTCTCGAGCGCCATACTTGCCCGTGTTCAGGATGTTGTGCAAGACGTACAGCAACATGGGGCCAGTTGCCGCCTCGAGCGTGACGAAGTGGACGAGGTCGTTGCCGGGTTGGACCTTCACGAAGTCGAAGAGGGCTTCGGACTGTCCGCCCTCCTCATCTCGCATCGTACCGGACTCGTAGACCGCGTTTCGCGTTTCCTTGTTCATCAGGTCGTACTCGTCAGTGGTGTAGGTGTAGCCTTCGACGACCCGGGACTTGATGGCGAAGTCCTGATCACCCGTACCGGCCAGCCCATAGGTGAGTGTGCCGACGTTGAGCGATTTCTTGAGCGTTTCAGGCTCGTTGTACGCGTACTCCTCGTGGACGAGTTCCTCGCCCAGGCTCCGGAGTAAGGCGAGCCCAGCGAGTCGTTCCTTGCTCGTGAACTTTTCGCCGTTTACCTGTGCGTGCAATTTGTCACCGAACTCCTGGGTCTCCGCTCGATCGTGATTCGAGTTGCGGAACAGCGTCGGTTCGGTGACGTCGCGTTTCACGACAAGCGTGACGGATGGCTTTTCCTTTCGATAAATGTCGAACGATTCAACGAGACCTTTGTCGGGGTATTCGAGTGTCATTGTTAACTCTGGAGTTTTTGTTCGTATGCGTAGTAGTACGAGTTGACGAGCGCGTCTTCCCAATCCGAGAGCTTCTTCAGGTCGTAGAGGTCGTTCTCGAGGAGATACGACTGGATCGCCTCGACGAACGCCTCTGCCTGTTCGGGTGTCGCGTATCCTGCGTAGTCTTCCCGATCGGCAGCAGCGTACACCTGACTCTCAACGTATTCGACGAGTTGTTTGTCGTCCATCTGCTGGTTCATTCCGCTGAGGAACGCGTCGAGCGCCTCGCGAAATACTTTCGTCTTCTTATACTTGCTATCGAATTGTTTGCCGAACAGGTCGATTCCCCGTTCGGCGACGGTTTTCATGTCCATGAGTGCATCTTCATGATAGGTTTCGAAGTACTCCCGAAGATCCGAGAGCCTGGCTGCGTTGTCGTGGTTGACGACTGCGAAATCGGCGATGCTATGGAACGTATCTCGATCGAGCTGGAGATAGGGATTGCTCATGTTCGCCTCCTGCCCGATCATGCTCATGATCTTGAATAGCTGGAGTGCACGCCGGAGATGCGATTCTGACCGATCTCCGTCGACGAACTCGGGGAGTGGTCCGAACCGCTCGGCTTCGTCCAGCCCGAGGAGTTCTTGTGGTCGGGTGGTCTCCTCGTCTTTGAAAACCGCATCCGCGCTCTCGAAGCGCGTGAACGGTCGTCCGACGACCACCTTCATCCCAGATTCTCTGGCGGCTTCCATGACCTGCCGGATGACTGCCATCCGGTGATTATCATCGGACATTCTCTTACCACCATTAATGTAGAATGGTTGAACGAAGTACTGGGATTTGATCAGATCGACTTTGATCTCGGGGTCATCAAACTCGTCGCTATCCCCTTGTACAATATTGCCAATTCGTTTACTTCGAAGACGTACATCGCCTAGGAAGTCGTCAAAGTAGAAATATGCAGTTTCAATTTTATGATTAGTGCTGACATCGTTCTGTTCACATATATGTGAAAATAGTGCGTACTCTAGGTTACACACTTCACAGATCGATTTATACTCTTCATGGGGAGGAACACGGCGAGAATATTCGTATGTGCGATAAACTCCACTATTTCCCTTCTGATATTTTGCACTAGATTCTGCTCCACAGAGAAAGCACATATCATCTTTTTTATTAATTTTCTGGTTAGATCTGCCGTCGAAAAACCGATCGACGACAATGCTTATCGCATCAGTAGCTGGTTCAAGATCTTTGGAAAGTTCTTCATTCGTTTTTTCCCGAAGGAATTCTAAATCTTCAGAGTATTCATCATGATTCTCGCATAAATGTGCGAGGAACTCTATCTTGATCAGTTGTGCCTTACGGTTAGTTGATCCCTCGATAGATTCATACGTTTGATCGTATGCTCGATTGAGTTGTTCAGTTGGAAACTGCTTCCGGCCGTCCTCATAGATTGCCTTAATCAGCGTTGGGAGACATTCTTCGAAACCTTGAGGAAGAGATTCAAACGAATTGTCTCTCCCAGCGCCGGATAATAGCAAATCTCTTGCTTGTTTTCTGATTTGTTCCTCCTTACGATCCAATGGAATCTCTATTTCACTAAGGATATCATAATTGAAAGAATTCCAGGTTAGTTTACATTCAAAATCGAATTCCCTTCCGATCCGATCAGGAGCACGTTTTGAGATTTCTGTCTTAAGTTTCGACCGATTAATTGTTCGTCCTAAATATAGGATTGAGTTCGGTGAGCTTCCGATGATGACACCATATGGTTCAATAGCCACCTCGCCAGCGATGACTTCCTTCGCAGCAGCCAGCAGCGTATCGTTCAGGATCGGTTGTTCAAGTTGCGTGAACGTGACGAGATGGACATCGTCATCCCCGATCAGGGTGCACAGCTGTTCGTACACGCCTTCGATTCCTTCTCTGAGAGCAACCGACGCGGTGCTGTCGCCGATCCGACAGTATCGCTCGAGTCCTTTGAAGTCGGTGTCTACACCTCGTGTTTCAGTGCTGTCTTCGGTGAGCTCGGTTCGCTGGACGAGATATTGAAGATCGTGACGATAGCCCTCCCCGAGGAACTCTTCGATACCGAAGGGATCTCCCTCACGTGGATCCCCATTTTCGTCGGGCTCAGGATCGAAGTACCAGTCGAACGCTTCGGCCGTATTTCCATCGACGTCTACGTCGTACGCCTCGCGAACGAATTTGTTCGTGTCGTGAAGTGCAAGCGCGGACGCGAGGACACGAACGTCTTCACCGTAGTCCTCGAACAGATCCTCCCCAGGTCCAACTGCCTCGTAGACGAACGCATTCACCCCGATCGTTACTGCGTTCAGGATGTGGGCAGCCAGCGACGAGTTCGCCGTGGAATCGACTTTCGCGTCATACTGTCCTGCTGCGTCGATGACGTTCGAGTAGAGATCGGTACTCCCAACGAGCGTTTCGTGGGCCTCTCGAGCGGCTTCGGGGTTCATACTGTTACCTCCACCTCCACGTTCCCACACCCTCGAGCAACGGCACTCCCGACACCACTATACTCCCCGAACAGCGCGAGTGCCACCACTGCGTTCTGGACGGATTCACTCGCGTCTTTGAACGCGTAGGTACACTCTCCGGAAAAGCCCTGCCTGAACAGGTTTCGCGTCTCGCCGTCGTCGTTCTCGACCCGGTTCACCAGCACACTGTGTGTCCTGTACGCACGCGCGTTCGGTTTCTCGATCACGGACGAGCGCAACGCTTCCCGAGTCAACTCGAGTTCGAGTGCGTCGGGGGCGGTCCGGTTCCACTTGTTCAGGAGCGACCGGAACACCGCCACGCGATGGGGGAACATCGTCGTTACGTCGTCCGCCTCTTCGATACACGTCGCCGTCCGGAACCGGATCGTGACCGCCGGATCGTCGACCTCGCTCGCGCGTTCGAGTAACTCCTCGTGAGTCGCGTTTTCGCTCTCGAAAGACTCCACGCGAAGCGTGCCGTCGGTCAGCCCAATTGTCGACCCCTCGAGGACGAGCTCTTTGACGAGTGCCTGGAACACGGCCTCGTCGTCGGGATCGACGATCCCCAGGGTAACCTCGTAGGCCTCGTTCGGGCGGACGGACTTGTGGTGAGGGCGATCGCTATCGCCGAAGACACCATAGAGCCCGCTGTTGTGGAGGCTTCCGAGTGGCGAATCGTGGACGCGCTGACTCACCGACTCGTCGGCGTCGTCGAGAACACCGAGCAGTGCGCCGTAGAGCGGATAACCGTCCGACTGCGGGACTGGAAACCGCTCGCTCGGCCGCACAGTGAGCGTCACACGCCTGGCACGCGAAACGTTTTCTGTTAGTTGTCCCATGTGACCGATACGTGCTAATAGTCAAACACTACGGGCATAAATCTATCGGCAGATCGAAACGGTTGCAATAATAGGGAATTTACGGACGAAAATTGCGCCTTTATGCAACGGTGGCTTTTTTATGATCGTAGCCGTTGAACGGCCATGCGCACGTACGTCTCCCCGATCGGATACAACTCCACCAGCGTCGTTCGGCCCGTTTTCAGCCGAGGCCTGGACTCGGGAGACAGGGTCGTGCTCCTCCGGCCGAACGAGGAATCGGACGAAGAGCGTGCAACGAACGCGATCGAAGACGTGAGCCGTCTGTTCGGTGAGATCGAGCCGGACGTGACGCTATCCACCGAACGAATCACGTACGACGAGTACCCGACGGCGGTTCTCGAGTGCAGTACAATAATTAGATCCTCCGAGGGGGACGTGATCGTTAATCTCGGTGGCGGTGCCCGTGATCTACTCGTTCCGTTGACGACGGCGGCGCTGGTGCACGCCGAACTCATCTCCGAGACGCTGGGCTTCAGTGATATCGATGGCTCAGTACGAAACGTAGAACTTCCAGTAATGACTGCCTCCGTGCCGGATAAAGCCTACCCGACACTGACCGAAATTGCTAGACGATCCGATTCGGTATCGGTTCCGACTCTGACCGAGGTGCTCGACCGTTCCAAGAGTTCGATCACACGCCACGTATCTGTGCTCGAAGAAGCAGGGTTGGTTCGGTCGGAGAAACACGGTCGAACGAAGGTCGTCGAGTTGACGTTCACCGGTGAGCTCTATCTCCGAACTCGAGATGATCGTTGATTTTATCAACTGACTTAAACCCCGTAGACAGCCCCAGCTGATGAATTCGTCCAAGAATTCCGCTCGCGGAGAAACGCTCTAGTAGATATATCTTGACCGTCTGTCACAGAGAATTGAAAACCCGAGAAGGGGCTGAAATATTAGCGGACGCCGACACTAATTGATCAACGTACAAACCGTCTCAAGTAACAGAAAATCCGAGAAAGGACCAGAATTCCGGAAGCCACACCCGCTAATTTATCTCCCGGTCGTGAGAACCGACCTGGCATGATCACGGACGCTCGGGCGCTCGAGACGACGTACGTCCCCCAGGATCTCGAGCACCGAGATGGCCAAATCAGCCAGCTCGCCACCGCCCTCCAGCCGATCACCGACGGTGGATCCGGTGACCACACCCTCATCTTCGGCCCCTCCGGGAGCGGGAAGACGACCCTTGCGAAGTTCGTTGTCCGGAAGCTCCGCCAGGAAGCGTTCGACGTCACTCGCGCGTACTGGAACTGTATGCGTGGCTCCTCGAAAACCGACGTCCTCCACGGGTTCGCCTCGGACGCGAAAATCGGCCACCACCTCCCACACGACGGCACCAGCGCGAGCGCGTTCATTCAGGAGTTCCAGCGGTCCGACAACCACATCGTCGCGATCATCGACGAGGTCGACGTCCTCGAGGATGAGGCCATCCTCCTCGGGCTCGGCGATCTCCCGAACGTGACGCTCGTGTTGATCATGATCGCCTCCGGCGTGAACGAAAGCAGGTCGCCGTTCACCTGAGGCGTGGCAAACGCTCCGGGGCGTTCTTCGCGCTCGTCCCCTTATCCCACACTCGTCCACACGCCCGGTAGCCCACGTCGGTATATCCCGAGGCTATCAGGCCGATGGTCGCGTGGGAGTATCCGACTAAACCACGGGAAGCCTCGGGGCTTGACCCCGAGGCGGTTCACTTCTCCTGTTGTGGAAGTTGTCTGATCGGCTTGAGCACGAAACGGTCACGTCGACACGTTGCATCGAGATCCGGATCTGATGTCTCTGGACGAGATCGTGCCAATCCGTTCACGAGCTCTGTTCGAAGTTCCTCCCGACCGAGTGTCTCGGT
>LFCJ01001874.1_pt1 | contig 14981 bp, 21 predicted proteins | sample 643141 | NCBI WGS metagenome assembly LFCJ01 (sample SAMN03766243, study PRJNA286221) | soda lake metagenome | biome: soda lake; feature: Kulunda steppe; material: water; isolation source: sample B1-Br-g2 brine of Lake Bitter-1 | place: Russia: Kulunda steppe | collected 2010-07 | reverse complement strand
GAGGCAGCAGGGTGGTGTGTGTATTTCCTATTATATTGTCTGCCTTTGGGAGTCGAACCCAACTAACCCGGTCACCGTGATCTCAGCTCCTACACACCTTCTAACAGAGAGATGTTACCACGTAACAAAGAGGCAATACACCAGGTAATCAGGACCTCCAACATTACCAGCAATTGCCAGGCTAATTACCAGTGATTACTGGTAATCAACCATTCCCTTATTACCAGCAATCAAGAGGGAATCGCCAGGTAATCAGTGAGACAGCACCTAGCAACCCTTACTAGGCCAATTACCATTGGTTTCCAGTAATGGGTCGACCTCTGATTACCAGAAATCGATCAAGCAATCCACTGAGTGACCACATCGCCTCCAGAAAATGCTGATTACTTGGCCGATTACCTGTGATCACCAGAAATCGTGATTACCTGCTCGATGTTGATACGGGTATAAGTAATCGGGTCTTCTGCATTACCAGACAATTGGCTGGTAATCGGCCAGATAATGAAAAACAACATTCCGACGTAAGTGTGATTGCTTTGCACCAAGATTATGATCCATGACAAGCATCCAGGTATATCAGAGCAGTAGCTGGCTTCCTACCATGACTTGAGGGATCAGGGTTTCTTTTGGGAGTCCTGTCTGATAATTTTACAAACTTACACATTGCGTACTGGCAATACAACAGTATTTGAGCCTGTGGTGGCACCAGAAGTGCCTGAAATTTTAAGAAAGCAATGCATGTTTCCATAGATTGCTCTCTGGACAACAATTATACAACTTGAAAGGAAGCACTTAAGCTCTGGTGCAAACGCTTGCTAGCACTGGGCAGACTCCTACCATCAAACTAAAAAAGACAAGTTCTGAAAAGAAGTACGTGCTCTGTCTGCATTATTTTTCAACCTTCTGCTTATATGGTGATTTTTGTCGCATCTTGAATTAAATGAGTGTTTAGATTGGCCCCTATTCTTTAATTGATGCGAGGAGCTTCTTTGCTGCTTGCATGGTTTTCCTTCCTTCCTTTCTTTCTTTCTTTCTTTTTTAGATCAAGTGCAACTTTTTATCACTTCACACTGATGATTCATAGATGGTCTTCATCACTCCAATCAGGATTACATGTAGGCTCATCTTGTGGCATTGCTGTGCAAGGGTGTGTTTCAATCTAATACGCCGTTCAGTTGCTTGCTGTTGCTCTGATCGTGTGTCATCACAATACTTGATTTGAACATGATGCACATCCCAGCGTGAAGAGTGTCTAAGCCTGGATGCCATTTTGATGGCCATTCTGTCCATTCAATTTCCACCTGGCAGTATACAAGTAGTATCTGGTCTAGAGCAAGATCGAAGTCCATCTGCTGAAAGGTTTGGTAAAAGCTGTTGGGATGTTGTCCTGTTGGCTACTTGTGTTGGCAGGGCTAGACTTTGTTGAGCCATACAGGCTACACTTCCAATATCTGTGAAAAAATATTCCTCCAAATTCATCTTTGATCACGGTTTTGATGATAAGCCTGGCAACCTTATGTCTTTCTGTCACCATGTTTTAAATTGCAATTGAAGCATTCTGACTCAGATGTCTCAGATGTCTGTCGGACAGCCAGAAAGCGTATGGATCTGGCTAGCTGGCTGATGGCACAACAGGTACAATGAACTTGTGGCTCTGCCAGAGAAGAAGGCCAGTTTCTTAGTGTAAAAAGTGTTCTTACTAAATTTTGTGACATTACTTTTCCGTGATACGTCTATTCTTTTATTGTTCCAAAATGAATTGCAAGTTGTGACTTATTTGAAGTTTCACTGACATAAGCAGTCTCGATGATTATAGTAATGTGAGTCGTATTAGCATCTCCAAAAGAAAAGGAAAGAAAAGGAACGACGTAGGTAGTGGAAAGCTCCCTACATCATTTCAGGAAGATGGGCTGCCTAGGCACCTTCGTACCCCTCCACCAGCTAAACAGAAACCATAGAAGTCAATGGGGATCAGGAGGTTGACTGGCAGTCACCCATCCTGACCTTGGCAATGAGAGGTCAAATAAATTTTCTCAAGAGCATGTCTAATACAATTAAGTTTAGCGTTCTGAACCGAATGAGCACGAAGATTCATAGCAAGCTTGGTATCTTTTTAAGGATCATGACCAAGACTAATGAGGCATTCAAAAAAGGCTGGAAATGGTGCCACCAACTCCCCAAAGAACAGTGTCGAGGCTGATGTTGGCAACAGCTTGGCAGAGGTGTCGACAAAGTGCCCTGTGCTGTTGCTGGGTGGCTTCGAGCTGGCTTTTAGGCCTGGAATCTTTGCAGTACTTGACTTCCAAGAGATAGATATCCTGCTGATTGGGTTTGAGATGACCAGGGTTCCGGACCCTAAACAAAGGCTGGTAATCTAATGCTGTTGCTGAGAGACCCCCATCCCCTCTACACCCTGCATTACTTCTTAATGCATACTGAGGGTGGGCATCTGGTGCATTTCTTTTTTTGGTAGGTATTTTTGTTGCTAGTTCAGCGTCTGGACGACTGGCAGTGAGCCTTTGCTTAGCAGGGAAGCAGCTAGGTAAAAACCATTCAGGGATGGTTCTTTAAGTTAATCCTTCAGGGATCTGTAAGTGTTGTAATGCCAGGCGATCTGCTGCCAGTATAATATCTATTTGGACAAAAGATCTCCCTAGGGAGCCTGCTTCAATAGCTTTCATGATAGGTCTGCAAGCAATATTATGGCATACAGTAATAAAAACGGATATGGTCTGGTGTTGACAAGCTGATAGAATGTGTAGGGCACTGTCTGAATGATGACAGAGGGGCACTGAAGACTGGTCGAGGCCTTCAAGCAAATAGCATGCTTCTGTTAAAAAAGGGAGTGAAAAATGTCATCTTGAAGGACAGATAGAGCATTTCCAGAATGCATTACTGGATTTTTGTGGGTTAAGGGACGTTAATCCTGGTGATCACTCAGGTAACTGAGTTCTCATGTGTAGCAGGGCAGGTAATTGGATGCAAATTGAGAGGGTAGAATGATGTCATCAATACGGCTAAAGGTGTACACTGTGTTGTTGTTGGAATTGCTGCCTGTTGCTTTTGAGTGCGTCCTGGGGTTCCTTCTGTGGGAGGTGAAAGTTTGGTGGAGGCAAGGAAATTGTGGTACATCTCATCTGCTGGGTAGTTTCTTTTGCTGGAGCAGTCTTCTATTTGTCCTGTTGCATTCATATTGCAGATTATGATGGCTGTGCATTTATTGTCTGTCTCCATGAGACTATGCTTTGCTATGGCAGGGGTAGCAGTACTGTGACTATTGCATTTGTGTGCCCATATCTGCTGTGTAGGCTCTGGCTTCCTGTATCCAGAGCTGCTGCTGCCACCTCAAGCTACCTTTGCGATCCACGGCGAAATTGACGTCAACCAAGCCCTTAGTCTCTTGTGAGCCAAATGCTAGAGGCATGCAGGTCCTGAACTGGTTCCAGGGGCCTAGGTAAGGTAAAATTGTAGATGTGGTCTTTTATTCCACAATCCTCATAACGCTAGTCAGTCAAATACGGGCTAGACCAACCACCATCTGGTGGTGCTGTTGTGTTTTAGGCATGGGTGCCTGCCATGCGTGTGCACACACACAATCAGAGACTACTGATATTAAATCTGGCCATTCTTGTGATAAATTAGCTAGTTCAATTTTAGTCTTTCAGGACCTGGATAATCATCGTTTTATATGAACGACTACGAGTTATATAAAACTGTGAAAAGCTAGTACTGGTTTCAACATGTGTATGGTGCCGTGTCCAATATGGTGCACCATAGTTGGAGCCTAGTGGGGGGAAGTTGGATCACTTAGGTGTGGAGCACTGGAAGCAACTGTGTTCCAGGTAATTTGGGGTCGTCTCAACACACGTACGAGCCGTTACGACCATGATTAATCTATAACACACTTGCAGCGCTCGCTACTGACCATCACTGTTTTTCTCCTTCCCTTCTTTGATATCCTGAGACATGATGTCCTCACATTTCAAACCTGATTCATTATGAGGACTAAAGACTTCAACTCTTCTGTATATGCAGCGCAGGCAAGGGCATGCCGCAGGAGGCCCGGGAAGTCCAGCTGCAGAAATGGGGAGTAGGGCTGAGGCTGTCTGGAAATATGGCAGCCAGCACTGCGCAGTACACTGTGGTTGCGTGTGCAGAGCTTGGAAAGGTTGGGCTCAGTTTTTGTATGCCTACAGTGTGCTAAATAGGCCTTCACACGAGTATCCGCACCAAGTTAGGCGTATTCAGTTGCACACATGCACGTGTGCACACACATACAGGCACACAAATGTATGCACGCACACGAAAACACACATGCACGCACGCGAACATGCACCCCCCCCTTACACACACAGGCGGAGGCAAAGGAGCACACTGCAGAGCTATTGCCTGCCGTCATGGAGCTCACCAACATCATTGAAGGAAGAAGTGCACCATTTCGCTCTGGACCGTCACCACCAGAAGCAAAGGGTCAAACAAGAGCAGAGTATAGTGCCAACAAGCGTATAGGCCCTGGACTTGCAAGGCCTCACCTGGAGCATGCCTATTCCCTTCTTTCAAAGTATTGCTCTAGGCACTCAAGTTCTACCATACCTCGCCTGGCACAGCAACCTCCATCTCCATCACCATCCTCTCTGCCGCTGTCCGGTCCTGTTCACGAGTCCGCAATCAGTGAGGTGTGCAATAAGTGGCTCAATCTGTTAGGCCTGGGGGTAAGAGCATAGATTTTGAGCCTCAAACTGGCACAAAGTGTGGGGATAATGAGAGAGGAATGTATGATGGAGGGAGGATATGTCTTGTGGCGATGTGTGCCTTGCAACGGTTGGGTGGGGGGAGGGGGATAGAAGGAGAGAGCGCCCTCGTGCAAGGAGATCAATGCACTCCGCGAGGCACACTTACTTTATCTAGACTGGGCTTTGCATATGGTGTAATGTAACATATGCCAAGCTTTTACATCTCAGATGCTACATGGAGTGCCTGCCCCATTTGCTGAGCCCAAGTGCGGCATTGCTCGCGCAAGATTGCAAGTCCATGCACACACTAAGCGTAGAATCGCCTGAGCTCCTCCAAAACTGCAGAATGGCGAGTATGTCCACAACGCAAATGAGACGTAGTGGCCCAAACAGCCAAAATGCCGGGTCCAAACTGTGCGGGCAAAATACCCCCAACAAAGCAACAGTCCTGTCCCACAAGGCATGCTGCTCACATCCGTTTCCATTTGGTCAAGGCTCACAGTATAAAGCACATGCCTCTTATCCTCAGGCAGATTCGCAGGAGCTGCATGTGATCTTATCCTCACGGAGGTGCTTTCTTTGTGCCTCATTTCTGCATTGTAGAATGGGACTGCCCTATGTGTACTAGGCTATGTGGCCGTCAAAGTGGCAACCCTCGTAGATCGAATGCACCGCATTCCAGCCATACGGATGCCATGTAACAAATCATCTCAGGTTTGTGAGCATTGCAGCTTACTGGACACTTGTGCATGGCCTCAGCTGCTTGTGCGTGCGTGTGTATGTGTATGTTGTATGCCTTGTTTGGGTGTGCCGCAGGCCACGCGTTCATGCACTGCAGGCCACGCGTTCATGCACTGGAGGCCACACGTTCATGCACTGCAGGCCACACTCGGTTCGGCATGATGCCGAGCTTGTTTGTCTCAGCCCCCAAATGTACGGGTATCAGAGTGGAGAAGCGTGACGCTGCTTGATGTCCTAAGCAACGGGTGCTTGTGCTTGCATGCAGCAGGCTCCAAAGCCACAGCGGCAACAGGTGGTGCGGGACCGCCTGATGCAAAGGCTGGCTGAGCAGGGGCGCGCAGAATGGGAAACTTTCATGAGGGGCTTCCAGGTAAGGGAATCTTGAAAGGTCTTTGTCTTTGGCCATGACTTGTGCGGGCCATGTCCTGCGTAACTGTCATTCTGATAGCGCTTGCGTCCTACGCACATGCCATTCTGACGGTGCCTACCATTTCTTTTCGACAAAAGTCTCGGTATCTGCAAGCACTGGTGCATGCCATTGCCTGCGCAGGGACTGCATGGTAGGTGCGATGGTCTCAACCACCTCGCTCCAATACCTGCAAATCCCCCTTCACTCCCTTATTGGTTCTCTCCAACTCCCACTTTGCACCAAGTAAACGTCAGCATGCATGCCTTGTTGCACTTTTAAGGTTGCCTTAAAAGGTAGACAGTTGGCGCGCAGGGATGTGCATGACAAGCCTATACCTGGGCTCATCTTTTGGCTTGTCTCGCTGTTTAATTGCCTTGAAGGCAGACAACAAGCACGTTTGGGAACATGCATCTGAGGTGCTTGGTGGCCTGCTCCGCCCATTTAATTCCCAATCCGAGCTCCTGTGCATGAAGCTGGAGGCCGACTTAGCAGCCAGCATGTGTATACTGATTGGCGAGGCTGCAGCCTCTGCCGCATCTTATGGTGCGTGTTTGTGTGTCAACCTGCGCATGCGTGCTCCTGCAAGGGTGTGTGTACGAATGCATGTGTGGGTGCGCATATGTGGGTGTGTGGGCACATGCGCACCAATGCGTACAAGCGTGTGAGCATGTGTGCATGTGCAAGCGCATTTGATTTGTGCCTCTGTGGGCATATGGCCACGTGTCTGCGTGCGTGCGCTCTGTGTGGTTTGGGATGGTCTACAACACTACAGGGCCTCCATTTTGAGCAGATGAGGAGGTTACAGATCCTGGAAGCACCTCTTGAGGTTTATTGCAGCATAAAGGGGGGCAAGGTATGTATGGAGGATAGGTAGGCTGCAGCAGCTTGCAGGGGGAGGGGAGGCGTGCAGGGGAGGAAAGGTGAGACAGCATGCAGGGGAGGCAAAGCGTTGCTTGATTTTTTACCCACACCTAGCGAGGGTCACATGTGTTGGGTCCTTTGCGTGTGGTCCTTAGTCCCACTCTGTGGTTGTTTGAGTGCGGTCCTTAGTCCCACTCTGTGGTTGTTTGAGTGCGGTCCTTAGTCCCACTCTGTGGTTGTTTGAATACAGTGCTTTGGTTGTGGTTGTTTGAGTGTGGAGTGTGGTCCCCTGAGTTGGATCCTTGGTCCTAGCATATGCTTGTTTGAGTGCTGTTGCTTGAGTGCAGTGCTTTGATTGTGGTTATTTGAGTGTGTTATCCTGAGTTGGGTCCTTGTCCGGCCTTGTCTTAATCCAACACACTGCTGCCCGCTGGGGTTGGCTTGCTGTGTTCCTTTATGCAGTGAACGCACTTCAAGAAGCACCCACTTTAGTCGTGGAGGACACAGTGCTGCTGCTGGCTGCACCTGACCAAAAGCACTTGGCTGGCGTCATATCACTGCAGCTGCGCTCAGTGGTGAGTTCTTTAATGTATGACCACCCTCCCACCCCCCGTGTCTCACTTGTACTTTCGTATTTTTCGTGAGCATGCACAAGCAACTGTGCCTACTTTGTGTTACATGCCCAGTAAGCAGGCCTGCCTTGCTTCACACAGCATGTGTGCGATAACATCCCACACGATAGAATCAGGATCAATGCCATGACGCAGAGCTGACATCTTTGGGCATGCCCTGTCGTTCGCCATTTGTGCAGGAGTGCATTGGCTTGCGTGCTTGTGTACTTTTATGGTGGACTCGCCTGGCGTGCGTGCAACTCAAAGCAGGCCTCTTTTGCATTGGCATGCTTCATGCCCATGCTGCCGAAAACAGAAGCGACAAAAATTGCCTGCGCTCTTACAGAGCTCGCTGAGCCTGCATTTTTGCCTTGGCAGATGCACATTGCATATGCCAAGGCATCCCAATTGTGCCATAAGTAGGTGCAATGCAGAGGTGCGCGCACGCACACACACATACACACAAGCGCTTGCACACCTGCAGGCCTCCAAGATGAGCATATTGATGCCGCCCCTGCGCCCAGATTGCCCTTCAGATGCATATGCCTGCACGAGGGGTGCCCAAGCTGCAGCCGAGCCGCCCCGCCCAGCTTCCTCAGCTCCCTCTCACTCACAGTCCACCCCACAGCCCTCACCACAGGCCTCACCACAGCCACCCCCACGGCCCTCCCCAGCTGCCATGCACACCCAAGGGCCCAGCCCCAGCAGCGCAGAGCCCCCCGGTGGCAAATCCTGCGGCAAAAGCCAGGGCAGGGGCGGGCTGCCCACGTATGTGCTCAGGTCCGCTCAACCTGATATTCTGGAGCAGCTCATCAATAGCGCAACGAGATGCTGGAGGCTTTCCGTCATGGCCTGGTGCTGTCCCTGTGAGACCCACAGCGCCGAGGACGGCAGCAGTGGGGGCCAGGCCAGCAGCAGCAGAGGCGGGGGCAGCAGAGGCAGGGCCGGCCCCTGCAGGAAGGGGGGAATTGAGGGAGATGAGGGCCTGCAGGGTGCCTCCCCACAATCAGAAATGGCCGACCAGTGCTATGCATGGGGCCATGCAGCTCATGCGTGCGCATGGGCAGTGCATGCACTCCTTGGCCGGTTGCTGCCCCCAACACCGCACGTGCCGACGGCCGTCCCCCGCTTCCTGGCGGGCAGGCGTGCTGTCTGCGACATGGAGTTCACGGTTGCAGCGAGGGCGCTCCAGGTGCGGCATTGCTTTTGGCGCCTGAAGGTGCGCGGGGGGTGAGCAACGCAGTCGCCTTCACCTGCCTGAACTGTGAGGTGTGGTCAGCTGGGTCGCATTTGTGAGGTTAGTGTCCGGAAGCCAGCGAGGTCTGTGAAGTGTGGTCGCATTTGTGAGGTCAGTGTATGGAAGCCAGCGAGGTCTGTGAGGTGAGAGCACATGTGAGGTCAGTGCCTGGATGCCAGTGAGAATTGGCAACCGCAGGACGTGGTGCAGATCAGCTGGCAAGGTAGTGAATAGAGGCAACAGGTATGTGGGAGGCAGAGGCTCCAAGAGCAGGAGACAGGAAAAGGCCTGTAACAAGGCCATCAAATCGGCCACATCATTACCAGGCGTGCTTCAAGATTTGTTTGCCCTCCCCTCAGAGAGGACAAGGCCAGCTACTGAGGATCATCAGCCTGGCTTCAGCGATGGGTTCTGCAGCAGCAGGGCTGGGGGTGCTTGTTGATTTATGCAGCTGGAAGGTGTTGTGTTTGTTTGCAAGTGTGTGAACGTAAATTATCATGTTCATGAGCTTATGCGTGTCTACTTCAATCTAAGTGTGAGCATGCATTCTGCATGTCCTCATCATTACGTGCACAAAAAATGTGTGTGCTGTCTTTGAAATGAACTGTGTGGCTTTGACTCACATTCACGTTGTGGATATGTGCACAGCATGTCACCTGCTGTGAGTGCACCATGCATACCTGTGTTCAGGCCTTTGTGCTACCCCTCACAAAGCCCTGCTTCCAGGACCTGCAAGATGTTTTTGTGATCGGCCTTACACATCAAAAGGCACCTTTTGTCTGCTGCTTCTTCTTTTCCCCTCCTCCTTTTGTTTTTGTGATCGGCCTTACACATCAAAAGGCACCTTTTGTCTGCTTCTTCTTCTCCCCTCCTCCATTTGTTTTTGTGATCGGCCTTACACATCAAAAGGCACCTTTTGTCTGCTGCTTCTTCTTTTCCCCTCCTCCTTTGTCTTCAGGAGAATGTTTTTGTGATCGGCCTTACACATCAAGGCACCTTTTGTCTGCTTCTTCTTCTTTTCCCCTCCTCCTTTGTCTTTTCAGGAGAATGCATGCATGCCTGAACCCCTATGTGACACTGAAAGTGCCCTCACGTGCTCTCTGTGCGTGCGTGCCTGCCTGTGCATTTGTGCCTGAGTGTCCTGCACAGATGGATCACGTTCCGGATGCGGCACCTTCATGAACACCCCAACGTGGCACGCATGGCACCCCACGCATGGCACGCATCCCATGCATGGCACGCATGGCACCCCACGCATGGCACACATCCCATGCATGGCACACATGACACGCATCCCACTCATGGCACGCATGGCACGCATCCCACTCATGGCACGCATCGCACGCATCCCACTCATGGCACGCATGGCATCCTGCAACGTGGCAAGCATGGCATCCTGCTTTCATGGGGCCAGTCCTTTGGGACATGTGTAAAACTTGGATAGGGCCAGCTTGAGGGCATGTTGTGACCAATGCTCACAAGGCAGCCAAATATGACCAATGCTCACAAGGCAGTGACCAATGCTCACAAGGCATGTGACCAATGCTCACAAGGCATGTGACCAATGCTCACAAGGCAGCCAAAGCCCACCTGCCAGGCCCACTAAGCCAATGCTCAAATGGCCCAGCCCGAGGCTCACACCAGTGCTTACAAGGCAGAGCCACTTTTGCTCTCAAAAATAGGCATCCAACCCAGACTTTTCTTGTTTAATGCGGCATTTGCATGCTTTTGCAGGGCTTGTGCTTCAGGGAGAAGCAGGAGGAAGCTGCTGGATGGGTGCCTAGCTCGCGGGCTTTCCTCTCAAGCACTGCTGCGACCGCGTCGGTAAGGGTGCACTTGCATGGAGGCACGAGAGAGGAGCGTGAAGCTGAGAGGGCCTTCAAGGGGGACAGATGAGGGGCTGTGCGGGATGCGTAAGCCATTAAGCTTGCTGCATACCACTGCACGTATGCTTGGGCAGCGTGAGTGATGGACTCCACCGGGGTCTGTGTGATCCGGCGTGTGTGCAAACATTCATCATTCCAGGCAGCCATCCTGGTGCTTGGGACCCCCTCCAGCACCACTGTCACACAGCATTGGTGTGGTGCTTGGGACCCCCTCTGCACCACTGCCACACAGCATTGGTGTGGTGCTTGGGACCCCCTTCAGCACCACTGTCACACAGCATTGGTGTGGTGCTTGGGACCCCCTTCAGCACCACTGCCACACAGCATTGGTGTGGCGCTTGGGACCCCCTTCAGCACCACTGCCACACAGCATTGGTGTGGTGCATGATGTGATGTGGTGCATGATGTGATGTGGTGCATGATGTGATGTGGTGCATGATGTGATGCGGAACACAAACAAGCGTGCTTACGTGCAACGGGGGGGGGTGCGTGTGGTATGGCACACCGAAATCAAGGCACACACACTCTTTGCGCGAGCCATGTGTTCTTGCTAGCTCGTGTGCTGTGTGTGTGTGCACGCGCCTGCACGCATCCTGGATTGTGCATGTGTGCACATGCGTGTGAGCACGCACGTACATAAATTCCTGCTCGTTTGCTTGCTTTGTTTCAATTCTACATGTGCGCAACCACTGATACATGCTTTGCATGCATATGGCTGCTTGCAGGCAGGGGCGCTCCTTGCTGAGTTTATCAGTGAGAGGAGCAGCGCCTGCACGCCCATGCAAGCCCCGAAACTGCTGCAGGCCTGCAACACCTTTAGCTCTGCCTTGCGCCTTCTGCTCAATGCCACGCACAAGTCATTGTGTAGTAACGCCAGCCTGGAGCAGCGTCTGCAGCATGAGGTGCTGGTCCAACCTGGGCAGCACAAGCAGCAGGCGCAGCATTCCCAACCCCTTCAGGAGCAGCAAGCACACCTGCCACATGTCCAGGAGCTCCCTCCTGCTCTTGCCACTCACAGCTTCAAGCCTGCTGCAACAGCAAGCAGTGGCAGCAGTAGCACAAATGATGGCGGCAAGGTTGACGGCAGGCCACAGAAAGCAAGCAGCGCGCGTGCCATGCAGCTGCGCGATGCTGCTGCGCTGCTGACCGCTGCCTACCGCTTTCTGCGTGTGCTTCCTGGGATACACCGCAGGTGAGAGCCATGCTTTGCAAGCACCCTCCTTGACCTTTCGTTGTGTGCTTATTGCTGAGATCTGCCCTCTGCTGTGTACTTTTTGCTGACCACCATCAGACAAGCTGAGAGAAGCTGTCCTTTCAGTCCTTGCCATGAAGAAAGGTGCTCAACCCAGCATAAAGCTGAGTTGTATGTGTGCGTACGCGTGTATATCTCTTCAGCTTGTTGGGCAGTGACAAACCCACAGATTGACGAAAACTCAAGCAAAACTGACATGTTTAATTGATCTTGGTGTTGCTAAGCATGTCCGCATGCGTGAGTTGTGGATCGTCGTGCATGCTTTACGGATTGTCATGCATGCGTCCTTGATCGTCGTGCATGCGCAACAAGTGCTCGTGCTGCAGCTCTGGTATTGAGTTGCAGACTGAAGCCCATCACCTGAACAATGGTGCATGGCCCCTTTCTGCTCATGAGCTCAGCTCTGCCATGGCCCACAGTACCCTTTTCTGCTCATGAGCTCAGCTCTGCCATGGCCCACATTACCCTTTTCTGCTCATGAGCTCAGCTCTGCCATGGCACACAGTCGTTCAGAGCAGAAAAGAACTGTCCTAAGCGGGTGGACAGTGACGAGCTCTGAGGGCATGCCACATTACCCCTTGCAGCAGACGTGGAAACGTGTCCTGTGTCCACCACCCCCATGTGCGGAGAGCACCCCACTGATGTGCTGCCTCGCTGTCCAGCTAGGCACTCCTGCCGCTGAGTGCACACTTGGGTGTGCCGGCATGCACACCACGGCAGATCTGGCTCAGCTCTTGAACACGCTGTGAGGTGCACGCTCTTACTCCTGCATCATGCATTGAAGTGCTCATACCTGTCTGCATGCTTGTCACTGTGCATGCGCACACATGCTCACCAGTCTGTACACACGAGTGCATGATCCAGCACATGCTTAAACGTGCATCCACTTGTGCAGGAACACAAAGTGCTAAAAAATGCGCACTATTTCATATGCAAGCACCTACAGGAATACAAATGCTCAACGAATGTTGTTTTTGCAATTATTCTGTTTTGACTGCTTCAAATCAAATTAGTCTAGGGTTTTGCTCTGCATACAACACTGCCTGGTGTGCTCAGAATCACCAGCTGCAATTTGCCTCTACCAGGATTATTATTCCAAGCCCATGCATACAGTCACAGCAACATCCATGCGCCCAAATACGTCTCACATACCCAAAACTCAAGACCCAGCCCAAGGAACAGAGGGAGCTCACCTTTACCTTTTTCCTCACTTTCATCTGTCGCACTTCTTGTGACCTCCTGGTTGTTGATACTTCCTTGATCTTTATAACTCCCGAATGTGATCTCCCAATTTTTTTTGTCATTTTGGCCATTCTTACAGGAAAGACTGATCAATGTGACTCACATGCGTACAGGTGCAAGGAACAGGACGGTGTTTTGTCTGGCCTCCTGCTCATGCTGCGTCTCAATATAGACATGCTTGAGGGGCCTTTGCTTGAGATGACGCACACCATCATGCGCGAGGCAGAGCAGTTGCCAGACTTGTGCGCGGCGGAGCTCCTGCAACAGCTGCTGCTGGTAAGAGGGCTTTTGCAGCTGCTGCTGTTGATGAGCATACATGCTGGCAAGAGGGCAGCTGTGGGGCTTGGCTGAGTGCACATGAGCCCAGGACTTGGAAAGTAAAAGTGATCTGAGGACCAAGTGGAGTCGGGTGCAAGTAATCTGAGGATCAAGTGGAGTCGGGTGCAAGTGATTTTAAGACCAAGTGGAGTCAGGTGCAAGTGATCTGAGGACCAAGTGGAGTCGGGTGCAAGTCTGGTCAGGCAAAAATGTGCGCTCAGGATTTGGTCAAGTCGGGTGCAAGTCTGGTCAGGCAAAATTATGCTCTCAGGATTTGGTCAAGTCGGGTGCAAGTCTGGTCAGGAAAATATGTGCTCTCAGGATTTGGTCAAGTTGGGTGCAGGTGCATTCGTGCAACACCTTGCACAAGGAGTCAGGGCCTATAAGGACAAAAGGACGGGCGCCTTGGGAGGTGCTTGATGGAGCACAGGGATGTGCATGCTGGTATGAAGGCGTGTGTATGACGTGAATTGGAGTTGCGCAACAGCAGCTGAGCAGCAGCAAACGGAGTCAACAGACATGCTTATTCCCACGCCCGCCCAGGGGTGCTCAGCAGCATACAAGCTGATTCATCATGCATTCAAGTCCAATGCGCATACTGCCCTGTCATGTCCAGCTTGCGCTCGGTACGTACCGAGTATACTTTGCATAGGGATGGATAAATAGGGTCTGATCAAAACGCCAAAGAGGCTCTAAAGAGGCTCGAATAGGCTCTAAAAAGGCTCAAATAGGCTCTAAAAATGCTGTACAGAGCCCTGACGAGGGTCTGCCAAACCCTATTTACCCATCCCTAACTATGCATAATGCTGCACCTTTCCATGGCGCTGTGGGTGGGCACTTCACCAAATGACCGGCACTTCGTGGATGGGCACTTCACCAAATAACCGGCACCTCAAGAGCTCTTGTGGTCCTTGAGCTACACCATACACGCCAATCTGCTCAATCTAGCTTTTGCACTCTTGCGACTAATGGTTTGCTTTGCAGCTGACACACAGCCAGGTGCTGAGTTTGCCGATAAATGGCAGATTAGAGGACAAATATTTGCGAAATACAAAGTGGTTTACAGCAGTGGGGAGGGGCTGGTTGGACGTGGTGCAAACCTTAGCCGAAACGTGCAGGTACGTCCTTTATAGCCCTTGAAGTCTGGTGCGCACATCTGTGTGCGCACCTGTGAGGGAGATTGTTGCCAAATGCTAGGCGCCTATACTCATTCATACGTTATTAGGTGATGCAGAAAGGGAGTGCGTGGAATGATGCATGCATGGGAAGGTCTGCGTTGATGTCTTGTTGGAGTTGAAGAGTATGCGTGCTGGAAAGTGGACAGGCGTGTATTGACAATGCAGCCACACTGCATGTGCGCAACATTCACAGTGCTTGGATGTGAGGAGCAGCACAAGCTCAACACTAAACTCAATTCAATTGTTCACCCCATATCTGTATGCCTGACTGCGTTCACCTGCCATCCCCTTCCCCCTCTCACCTACTCTCCTTTTCTTCCCCCCCCTCTCTCTCATTCTCCCTATCCCTGCCCATGCGCAACTCGCCCCAGGCTCCTGCTCTGCGCCACACCCAGCCCCACTAATGCCCGCCACCTGCTGCCGAGGCCCACGCTGCACTCATGCCCTCAAGCTCTTCCTCTCTCTTTCTCTCTCTCTCTCTCTCTCTCTCTCTCTCTCTCTCTCTCTCTCTCT
>LFCJ01001873.1_pt1 | contig 14983 bp, 12 predicted proteins | sample 643141 | NCBI WGS metagenome assembly LFCJ01 (sample SAMN03766243, study PRJNA286221) | soda lake metagenome | biome: soda lake; feature: Kulunda steppe; material: water; isolation source: sample B1-Br-g2 brine of Lake Bitter-1 | place: Russia: Kulunda steppe | collected 2010-07 | reverse complement strand
CTTAAATAAATAACTGTAAACTTTGCGAGGCCTGGATAAAAGTAATTTCTAAAGGCGGAGGTTTATTGCGAACCCGCTCTGGGGGTTAATTAATACCTCGCAAAGAAACCGGAGTCGGTCAGGTATAGTCCATAAATTAGCTATTTGAACCAAGCACGAGTTATAGCTTACAGTCGTGTGTTTCAGCACTCAAGGCTGCACCATCTCTACTTGGAAGACAGATTTGAGTGCAAGTGCAGTGTGCTGTAAAAGAACAATCCCTTTGCACCACTTGAGGCAAGTTGTGCAATTTCTAATTCAAAGATGCACAAGCAGAGCATCACATGCATCGTTTCCAGTGTCCCTGGCATTCATGCATCAGTGTGTGAGCGCAGCAGCACTCCTCTTTCTTGCTTCCTTGCTTTCCTTGCAGGTTTGATTCAGGGTAGACTCCTTGTATCATTGGACTTGGATCATTGTGGTCAGACGCCGTGAATTCACTTCGAAGTATGAATGGCCTGTGTGCTCGCGCAGCATCCCCATCCGCACGCCGCTCAACAATGGCCATGAGCTGTAAGATATGGCCATGGTGGATGGTCGTGTTTGTGGTAGCTTCATGGCTTGCTGCCCATAACGGCCCACACAATGAACGCTTGATGCCCTCCAACATCTTCCCTAGCTATTTGAGAGCCAAGAAGCATGTTGATTCTCCACGCTCTGAGGATGAGCAGCAAGCTCGGGCACAAATTGTGGGACACGCGCCTCAGCCTTCTCTTCTGAGGGCCCTGGCCCAGCGCTTCTCAAAAAAGAAGCTGCAGGGGCCCTCAATGTTGGAGGTATGTGCGCTTGAGTGGCGTGTGTGTGATTGTGCATGTATGTGGGTGTTTGTGGGTGGGTTGATGCACATGCGTGCGCCCGCATGTGTGTGTGTGTGTTCGTGTGTGTGTGGATGGTGTGGGTGTGTGTTTGTGGATGTATCTGTGTGGGTGGGGTGGTGCAAGCGCGTATGCTCGCATAAATTAAAATGTTTTTGGCCCCTTGCTGAGGGCAAGCGTCAGCGAATCCACGCTCCACAAAGCTTGGCAAGCTTGATGGATATTTTTAATGTTTTGGTATTGAATTGGCTACCAAACTTGCTATTGAATTGTATCATTAAAATGGCTGTCAATGTTGCTTAGAGGACTTGTGTGCACAAGAAGGTTGCCGGATGATTCAAGACAGATGGGACAAAATTATCTTCCTCTATGTGGATCAGACATATTCTTATGAAGAACAGGCATAGAGCTGTGGGGATCATGCAGTTGTGATGATGAGAGAAGCACAAAATTGTATGCTTTACAAGAATGTTTTAGGTAACGCATCCTATGGGAGCATTAGCCTGTGGGTTCTTGCACCGTTACAAGCAATAAGGAATGATTAAAATAGCCTGTGCTCCCATTTTGTATTGAGCATGAGTTTCAATTATGCTTAGGGATGATGATCCAGGTAAGGTTGACTATAGCTCCTTTCTACAATTACCATGGCAAGGCATCAACTTGTCCTGCAAGTACCGTAGTTGCATTTTTTCTAAGACTCCATGCACCTCAAGCTAAGAGATGTTCAAGAGGATGGTTAGGTGACGTTAGGTTACAAAGCTGTACCTGCCAAACGAGAATTCAAGCTTGAGTTCAAGAGGAAGGCATGCTTTGTAGGGTGTGTTGCTGCTGGTGAAGATGAGGAGTTTGCAGTCTGGCGTCCTTCCCCTCTCTTTAAACCACGCTGCCGAAGGATTCCTTGTGAGACCATGCTGCCAGAGGATCACTCATAAGACAAACCTTGTCCCCAACAGGGCCTCTGCAGTTCCCTGCAGGGCTTGAAGCGTCTTGAAATTCTTGCATTAATGCCTTCTTGTGCTCAAATATGGTTCCCGCTCTTCTTTGTTCTGTCTCCGCTCTGCAGCTGTTACCCAAGAATCGGCTGGCAATCTGGCGACTGGCACAGCTGGCCGATCAGATCATGCGCTGGAACAACACCAATATCAGTGGCCTGGAAAAGCCCACCCATCCCTCGGTCTCGACTTTTCCCGACCCACTTTCCGTCACAAAGCAGCAGCAGCAACAGCAGCAGCAGCAGGAGTCCATTGAGGTGCTGCAGCAACAAGCAGCTGTACTACTAGCAAAGCCACATCCTGAGGGGCACACGGTGCTGACTCCAGAGTTTTTGCAGAATATGTTTGGTGCGTTTGAGTTTCCTTCCCTCCGCTCGAGTCTGATGTAGATGCATATGCTTTGCTGTGAGCATGTGTGATACGCATAGTACGCATGATATGCATATGCCTTCCTCGCTTTGTAGATATCATGAATCATGATGGACCACCACCCTTTGAACAACAAAATGCTTTGCTGTATTTAAACCGTCTAGCACTTAAAGAGCGAGAGATGACTGCAGCTAGCAGCTCTCACTGGCCCTTGTTCCTCAGCTCAAAATCATTTTAAGGGAAATAATTCTCAAACCTGGAAGTTCATCCTGGGCACACAAGACAGTGTGTTCTTGTGCTTGCCCTCATTTTAGAAAGACCATGCTTTGAGGGATTAGCCTTATCTCCCCAAGCTTACCATAAAGCAAGTCTTTACATTCAGAGAGCATGTGGGCTAAGGCACATGGGCAGAGAAATGGTTTGACAACCCCTGCTGCCTAAACCGCTTGTTTGAGTGTGTCAGGGTAAAAATATGGCATGTAGCATGTAGCATAGGACACGGTAATCTACGTGCGTCCACGTTAAGGCTCACATGATGTAAAGCCTGGCACTAGGAATGGCAACATACCATCACTCTGTGGCTGCTTGAACTGTGTGCAGAAGCACTGGAGGCATGGGAGAACAGGCAGAGCGTCCTGCAGCGAGTGCGAGGAATTTTTACCTTTGGGACAATAATATGGTTAATGGGAATAGCAGGAATCCTTGTGACCTTCATTCCCTTTCTTGGAACCGTGGCACCTCATGTCCAGAGCGTAAGTGGCACCTCATGTCTAGAGTGTAAGTGGCACCTCATGTCCAGAGTGTAAGGGGCACCTCATGTCCAGAGTGTGAGTGGCACCCCATGTCCAGAGTGTAAGTTGCACCTCATGTCCAGAGTGTAAGTGGCACCTCATGTCCAGAGTGTGAGTGGCACCTCATGTCCAGAGTGTAAGTGGCACCTCATGTCCAGAGTGTAAGTGGCACCTCATGTCCAGAGTGTGAGTGGCACCTCATGTCCAGAGTGTGAGTGGCACCTCATGTCCAGAGTGTGAGTGGCACCCCATGTCCAGAGTGTAAGGGGCATGCATTTGTGCAATTGTGAGCATGTGTAATGCACAGTGTATACATGCCCGTGTCCCTTGCTACCATGTTCGTGCGTCTCCCTTGCTACTGCATGTGCGCGAGTCCCTTGCTACCATGTATGCGTACGTCCTTTGCTTCAACACATGCGCAAGTCCCTTGCTACCATTTTGATGCATCTCCCTTGCTTCTACATATGTGTGTCCCTTGCTACCATGTATGTGTGTAACCCCTGCAGGGCCTCGTGTCCCTTGCTACCATATGTTTACACACACATATAGTGTGTGTGTGTCCCTTGCTACCATATGTTTTCACACACATATAGTGTGTGTGTGTGTGTGTGTCCCTTGCAGGACCTCATTTCCAGAGCATAAGTTGTGTGCGCATGCGCATGTGAAAATATGTGTATGCGCATAATTGTGTGCTTGTATGTGCGCATCTCTTTGCGTGCAAATGTCTCCTCACGACCCTCTGGCCTAGTGGCAACTGCAAATGGACAAGCTGAGTGACAGGCAATGCAGACTAAATGCAATCACACACCAGTGCCTGCTTCATCTCGGGAAAACATTTATGTAAGGGATGCATGGTGAGCGGGCGTGCGAAGGATGCATAATGAGGCGGGCACATGGCCATGCGAGAGATAAATGGTGAGCCCATTTTGGACAAAGAAACTCAACCAATATGTGTGTACATTGTTTGCAATCACCTCTTTTCTCAGTTCGTCTGCTGGATTGTACCAATAATTAGCTCCTTGCTGAAACCTATGCTGAGGGCCATATTTTTTAATCCTGTGGCAAAGGTAGGGAGGGATGTTTTTGCTCCTATCTTGCTTTGTTCAGCTGTCTCACAAAACAAGTTCTTGACAGCTAAGCAAATCTAGCTGGCTTGTCCCAGTCCAATGTCCTGGTGCGCACAAGCTTTGTGATAGCACCTTAGGCCTGCAAGCTACTTAATGAAAATGAAGCCTGTCCTCAGGCCTATAAGCTACTTGAAGACCAATGTAGGACAACAGGCACCTCAGGCCTGTTAGCTACTTGAAGAAATCCAGTGGCTTGCAGACTGTATGATACAATTTGTATCAGAACGAGTCTCGCAATCACAAGAGATGATTTGCGCAGCTGCTTACCTTGCTGCTTGCCAGTCACTTAGCAAAGATGAATCGATTTGCCTGTAGCAAGACGAAGAGATGAGCTGGCAATGGTGCTTAAGAGGAGGGTGAGCTGGGCCCCATGGCTTGCTCAGCAGATTGCATGTCTGCTGTACTTGCAGGCTATCTACAGAATAGTGCCGGCTTTGTGGAATTTAGCAACGAGCATCTACCATCACCCCTGGGTCCAGGTGAGCGTTCTTTACTCACAGGCCTTAAATTCCGCATGCATGGAGATAGCCAATGTTTTATACTTTTGCTTTGCAATCATCTGCATATGATTGCATATGTGTGTGGTTGACCAGTTGTATTCCTGTCCGATGCCTGCTACCTGTAACTAGGATGGTGTGATGCTTATTGGTGGTGTGTCTGAGCTAATGATAATGATAAGCCTCAAGAGCGTATTCATGTGGACATCAGTGTGGAGATACCTGAAATCTTGTCAATCAGCCCGGAGTGCCCTCAGCTAGGGCCATGCTTGAGAGGTTACTGCGCATTGCACACATTAAGGTGCAATGCCACAAATCGTGCTCAGTTAGGTGCTTGTGCCTGAGTACCCAACAAGTATGCACACTCCCTGATTCAGCACGCACACACATGCAGGCTTCTGGCCCATGCAAACGAGGAAATCAACTGCAGCAATACATATGCACACATCAACGAATCCGCCCATGCCTGCACATGTCGAGGATGCTGCTTTGATTCAAAAAAGTGTGCTTACCAATTCACGCCCATGCACGTACACACACCCTGCACACATGCAGGATGCTGGCCCAATATTGCTCGTTGGTCTGCTGCGCCTACATTATTTTGTGCTGACGCCGTTGGGCTACCCTGGCCTCTATTTTGGGGTTTGCACTTGGATTATGGCTGCTGGGACACTGAGGACGGGGACCGCAGGCCCCTTGCTTGTGCTGACGGGCTTGGTGCCAGCAACTCTTGGTTTAGTGAGTGATGGTGGATATATCCATGTGCGTCCTGCACCAAAAATTGCACATGTCAGCATGATGTACAGGAATGCCTAGACAACTTGGCCTGACTTAAACTAAGTCAGTCTACTATCCGAAACAGTTGCTGCTCGCCTGAAGTCTTCAGCAACAGTAATATGCTGAACCGCTCAACTTGTATGCGCATTTGTGCGGGCAAGGGAGGCCGGTCCATGCGCAGCAGCTTTAATGATGTTTGCTTGCACCATTTCAGATCAGGAGGCTGCTGGTTTATAAGGTGTTTTCACCTGCTCGCTGTGCTTGCTCAACCCCAAAAAAGCAAAGGGCGTGCGGCTTGCTTGGAGCTTACCTTGTGACCGACTCCCTCTACAGCCATATTCCAATCCTCAAATGTAGCAACATCAGCAGCATCAGCAATTTTAGAAGCAGGGGGCCTCGTTGTGTGCAATTGCTGTGGTGATTGAATGAATAAGTGTGCTTGTATGCGAATGGAGACGATTCAAGTATTTAGCTCACCAAACTGTCATGTGCTATTAACCTCCATGCTTTTTTTACCAGTCTTTTACTGGTGGTTTGTATGCATAAGCTACTACTTGACTGCTGCATATACTGCAAGTTGCAGTCTGCAACTGTGCATGAAAGCTTCAATTCTGCTCAGCATCACCTCCTTTACATCTAACTGGGTCTCCTGCCTTGTACTTGACTGCAGTTGGTTATGTTGCACATATTGAGGATGACAGGATGGTGGCTCAAAATCTGGGAGCTGATGCAGGTATGAAACGTCTTGCCACCGCATTTTGAGCAGCAGCAACTTGCCTAGCTATTGCCATATTGCACTTGGGTTGAGGTAGGCAGTGACATGTAAACCAAAGCACAACTGTTTGCTGTGTGCTGTTATCCTGGAATCAAACCTGTAAGGCAGAATGATCAGGCTTCATCATGCCAGCCTGATGTCAGGGTCCCTAGACAAAACATCTGAATCCGTCAAATCAGCACCTTGACCAACAATGAACGATCCCTTGGATGCTTGTCTTGTTTCCTGAAGCCCATGCTCCTTGCCCTACCACCGGAGCATGCCCAAATGCTGGAAGAAGCCCACGACCAGGGCATCATTGACTTGGATCACGTCTGCTATGGTGGCTATACAAGGGACCAGAATGGGGTGTTTGTGGCCAGGATCAATCCCTCACACGCTGTGGCCAGGGAGAGCCCAATTTTGCATCTGCGCCATGGCATGCGGGAGATTGTGCAAAAAGCAGAGCCTTTCTACCTTGGTACGTGAGACTCCTTTGGGCGTACTGCATTCTAATTTCTGAGCTTGTATTGGAACTTTGCTAACGCTGATGCTCACAAGCTAGAGCAAAGAGGTGGCCTCACCGTTGCTGCCCCGCCAGCACCACCTAATGAAGCAAATGGACACAATCCCACCAATATAATCTGTTGTGGAAAGCTGTGTAGACTGCTAGCTGGGGGACACCTGTGCTAGGAACATCCCAGAAACGTCTGTCATGTGCCTTTTAGGCTGACTCCTTCTTCCAATGTAAACCCAAATCCAGGAACCGTTTATGGCCCCTTGATGCTGACCATTCTTATGGCAAGTGCATATATACCTTAGATCTTATATACCATGGCAAATAATTCCTGGGTGTGACCAGAAATTCCTTCGAGGACATCTCAACAGCTCTTGCTGTCATTATGCTGCAGGTCACTGTTTTACACCAGATTCCCCTCCTGCCTCGCACTCTCTTTGCAGCCTTGCAGGCTTGCACCACAATTTTGCTTGTTACCTTACTCCAGGCTCCCCTCTCGCTCCACACGCCCTTGCAGTACGCTCACTTGGCCCTCTCTTCTTGGGAGGCCCAGTACGATCCGCCAGGCTGCAGGCCTGCCTTAAAGACACTCGTCAGGAATCCGACGGCCCCTTGTGGCTCTTCATCGTCCTATCCTGCATAATGTGGTTGGCAGTGGCTGTCCCCTTTGCACGGCTGCACTCGTCAACAATTCTCGGCGCCAGCGCGGTCGGAGCTTTGTTCTGGTGCGTGCATGAGCTTGTGTACTTTGAATCACTAGGGGACGCGTCCTGATCTTCTATTCTAGAAGGCGTCCTGATCTTCTATTCTAGAAGGCGTCCCAAATCTCTGTGTGCTTTGGAACTCTGTATTTGGACCACCAGGGGAGGAGGCGATCATGTAGCTGATACGGCATGTGGGGAATACAGAGAGCAATGGTTTTTGACATGGTACATGAGCATTGCGTAGTGCAAAGCTGCGTGAAGGCACATGAGGAATGCAAAGTGCTGGTGCATCTAGCATTGTGGACGGGAGATGCCAAGTGCAAAGGCAGGCTTCTAGGACTTGAAGGCGCGATTGATTGAAGACAATCCAGGGAGAGCAACATCTCATGGAACATGTCATGTTCCCCTTACAATGCTTGCTCGAATGTTGGCCGTTCAGTGCTGTATTATGTATACGCATATAGCCTTAATTAGATGTCACAGATATATAGCCTGCATGGCAAACCCCGTGATCAGGCTGGCCTGTGATGTATTTCAGATGGGCGGGGAGTTATATGTCAATGATTTTTTTGTCCCAACTAAAAAATAATGCAGTTGCACAGATGGCCGGGGCACTGAGCTGCACAGATTCCCTGGGCACGGAGCCGTGCTGCGCAGATTGCCTAGATACTGAACCGCTGCTGCACAGAAGGTCAAGACACTAAGCTGCAGCTGCACAGATGGCCTGGGCACTAAGGCGCGCAACTGTAGTTGGCTCAGTGCAGATAAGGGAGGACGAGGGCCTGGCCATATCTGGCCAATTTGTGAACACCAATGGCTGAGTTCAATTTCTGTGTGGTCAAGAGCCTGATGTTGAGTCTCTCAATAAATCTCAACTTCCTGGTATTGGAACTGTTTGACAGGTGCATCCTTGTCATCTGCACTGCCATTGAACACAACAATGGCGGGCGTCAGCTGGAAAGCGTATTTCTCGAAGCATTTAGCTACAAGTCGGTGCTCACCGCTTCGATGCTTGTGCTATCTGTGAGTAATTGCTAGACACAGATGTGCAACAGACTGTAGCCTGGGCATGTCTTTGGCTTTGCAAAGTGTTGCTTGAAACTCATATCGTGCTTCTGTTCAAGCTGTGTCATCTTGCACTTCAAGCTGGGTCAGTTTGACTACTTTCCTTTTTTGTCTTGTATTGGAGTTTGCGCTCACCAGCAGGCATACACATACTTGACCCTCAGCAATGGTCCGCTCCAGCTTGTATCAGCCACAATGCTGTGCAGCTCTGCGGCAGGGCGATGAGGTTTGTTCAAGGCATGCACTACCCCAAAACCTCGCCTACAATGCGCGCATGTCCAAATATCACACGGCATTGGAACTGGAAGTTTAGGGTCTGTGCAGGTTGTCACTGTCTTTGAGTATTGGTCCCAACATCTGCCAGCACCAGCTATGGCATGGTTCTTCAGCCCGTGCTCAAGGCTTCAAGCATGTGCACAAACATTACAATGTTGTGCTAGTGGTAGCCAAGAGGGTGCCTCTGGTCCTTACTGTCATATGCCCGCTTGCATTGGTCCCAATTGCCACTTGTGCTAGCCAAACCTCTAGAGATTGAAGCAAATGGGAATTGCGGTTGCTGCTGGTAGCTCCGTCGCACAGATTGGCAGGCGGTCAGCCCTGGCCGTGCAGAGGCTGATTGCGTGCAGTGGCTGTGCAGAGAGTTCTGGCTGTGCGCAGTGGCTGTGCAGAGGCTGATTGTGTGCAGTGGCTGTCTGGAGAGAGTTCTGGCTGTGTGAATTGGCTGTTTGCAGTGAGCCTTGGCTGCCCTGGTAGCCCTGGTTGTGCGCAGTAGATGGCAGTGAGCCCTGGCTGTGTGCAGTGGCTGAAGGTGAGCTCCTCCACCTTGCCGTACACACAAGGATGGAATGCCATGCAATGTGTATTACGGCCACCCCTTCAGGCTATAAAGATGACGTCCATGCTTATTTGCCTGCAGATCCGTGTGACTGCGCACCTGCTGGGCGTAGGTCCTGCCCTGGCCCCTTTCCACACAGGCTTCAACGTTTTTGGCTGCTTGTCGTGGTTCCTACTGGGCGCTGTGTTTTCAACTCGCACAGGGTGCAAAAAGTGGGCACAACAGAGGGTAAGTTGCTGTGTTGTGGGCTCAGCATTCCTGCCACCATCTCCACGCATGCAGAACATTGTGTTCCGCAAATGCTTTTGTGAGTGCTTTTTGTGTAATGCCCTGCCTCTGACATCCTTCTTCAACCCCCGTACACAATTCAACACACGCGTGGCAGGGCTTCAACCATTGGAAGGTGTGGGCCAACGCCAACATCGCGTACGGCACTACCCTGCTTGCATACCTCCTTCTGGCTGCCACATGGGAGGGCCTGCACTCCTCGTTCCCTATAGCCTGCCTCTTCCTGGTGAGCCCCCACTGCAAGCATATGCTGCCAGACAGCCCCCACAGCAAGTGTGCCGTTGTACAGGCTGTTGTTTGTCCCCACGCTGCTGTGAAGGCCTGAGAGCTGAGTCGTGGGCTTCCTCTAGTTCCTCTGCTCATCACTTTTGACGGAATAGTGGAATACATGCGTGGGTGTCTGTCTGTCAATGGGGTGGCTATATGTAGTGAATGCACAAGGTGTGGGTGGGTGGGTGTAAGTGTGTATGCTCTCACTAATGCGTGGTTCGTGTGGACATTCAAGCTCGCACAAGGGCCCTCGACATGATTCAGGTCTGAGCTTCAGAGGTGATATCTTGCATGAATTGATTGGGCCCTTTGCTACAGGGAAATTTTCAGTCTCCAAACTCGCTTCTCCTGCACGCCTGCATTGAACTTTCTTTCTGCTCTATAGTTTGTCAGGCAGCCTGAGATACTCAGTGCCGCACTCTAAAAAATGTCTGGTTTTCCCAAATTTTTTGTTGCTTGCAGGTCATTTTATTTTGTAAGGTGCTCTACATCATCTCAAAGCCAACTATGACTTCTGCAGGGATGATGTGCAGCATTGTGCTTTGTGTGGCTGGGTGGTACGCGCACAAATATCCAGAGGTTTGGGCACGCTTGCTAGGCTTGAAGGATGTGCCGAGAGGAGTCTAAGAAGGAGCTTGGAGGGCCTGAGGTGCCCACACACTAATGGCTGCATCTGCTTTGCTATCAATTTGTGCCTGGGCATTAGAGGTATGAGGGCACCCACCCTGCTTTGCTATCAATTTGTGCCTGGGCATTAGAGGTATGAGGGCACCCACCCTGTGCACAAGTCTGCATTATGTGCACACCCACCCTGTGCACAAGTCTGCATTATGTGCACACCCACCCTGTGCACAAGTCTGCATTATGTGCACACCCACCCTGTGCACAAGTCTGCATTAGAGGTATGAGGGCACCCACCCTGTGCACAAGTCATGAGAGGCCGTGCTTCAGGCGCTAGAGGGAGCAAACTTAGGCAGCATGTGTTTTTAGGGTTGGCACAATGGAACCCAGCCTTAGATTTCTAAGCGATGTGTGTCATAAGAAGTGTGTACCTATGAGCTGGGTCCTTGGCTCCACCATGGTGTGTGCGTGTTTGTGTGTGTGCATATTTTCGTGGGCTTAGTTGGCAGGATGAATGGCATCATTCTATGATCTGATTGTGCATACTGCATTGCTTCTGTGTACGCTCTGTTGAACAAGTATGAATGGTATCATTCTGTGATCTGATTGTGCATCATACTATGATCTGCATCATTCTATGATCTGATTGTGCATACTGCATAGCTTCTGTGTACGCTCTGTTGAACAAGTTTAAGGTGCGTGGCTGCATTTCTTTGTCATTGAAACAACGAGTACTCAAGTGTGTACAGCTTCTTGTGAATCACAAGTTTATGAATGATCTGCATCATTCTATGATCTGATTGTGCATACTGCATAGCTTCTGTGTTCGCTCTGTTGAACAAGTTTAAGGTGCGTGGCTGCATTTCTTTGTCTTTGAAACAACGAGTACTCAAGTGTGTACAGCTTCTTGTGAATCACAAGTTTATGAAGTAGTAATGAACAAAAGTAATCTCCAGCTATATTCTGAATGATGTAAGATGAAAATGATTATGCTTGTGAAAGGCATGAGCATACTGGATAGGATGGGCATTCTTCATGCCGTGGACATGCAGCAAGTGAGCAGGATCGGCATGCAACAAAGTGGATAAATATGGCTTGCAGCAGAATGAGTGCAGTAAATGCGCACATGCACGCCTCTTTGAAGAGATTGCCTGAACAAGGTGGCAGCGCAGTAATGAGAAGGGCCGTATTTGATTTGGATATAAGCTCATTCTAAGAAAAGAAAACCACGCTTACTATGCACAAAGCATGGTAGGCTGCGAAACTTCTCTGTACATCAATTGAGGACGCGTTGCCCAGCCTCCTTGAGTGTATCCAGGATTTTGAGACTGGGGTTGATGAGCCCAACCTTTTGAATACGTCGGATCATTGGGCAATGACAGCCTTGCAAACTACCAAAGTTTCCCATTGTGAGTACTACTCACGAATGCGTAGTACGCAGATGACATTGCACTTACTACCAACACTGCCCACCACCTCCAGCTCCAACTCGACCGATTCCATACCTACACGGCTTTGAAAGGGCTGATACTGAATGTGCACAAGATCAAAACCATGGCCTTTTTTTGCTCCCCACCAATATCTCAAAACAGTGGCACTCCGCTTGAGAATGCCATGACAGTGTGCAAGAATTTAAATACTTGGGCACGACCCACAGCCACAGTGGAGGGATGACAAATACCTCAAACCAGATGGCCCGCAACTTTGCTGGTGCCATAGCCAGAGTGTGGGGGATTTGCTAAGAGTTGGGTATCAAGAACAGGAAGCATGCCATGCTCTGGATTTTTCGAGTCTTTGCACTCTTCACCGACCTATGTGTATGTCAAGTTTGGGCTACAAAGACTCTCACATTTATCTGCTATAACCAAAGCCCACTTCCACCACGTTTCCTTTCTTAAGATGTTGTTGGATGTGAAACGAAGCACAAACACACATTGCCTACTAAGAGAGACAGGTCAGCTGCCCCTATACTTCTACTGGTTCCGCCATGTAGCTCGCTTCTGGAAAAGCCTTTTGACAAGCACAACGCCTTACTAAGCAAGATCAATGAAGCTGATTCAAGGCTGGCTCGCAGAAAAAGAAGTTGGACGTTTGAAGTTTTATCTGCTCTTCACGAAATACCAGGGACAGATGTGCACGCCTTTGCTATCACGAGCCGTTCCAAAATCAACATGAGTGACTTTGAACTGTTGTTGTGTGAGCATACGATCCAAGAATGGAAAGATCTGGACCAGATACACCGACATGATGCACATGTTTCGAGCAGAGTCATGAGGACTTATCACACCCATTTTGGAGTACCCATAGAGTGTCAGATTGGCTTTTGGGGTGATCAGAAACGCGCAACCAAACCAACTTTGCCTTCATACCTACGACACAATATCCCAAATCATTTGTCACGTGCTCTCTCCAGACGAAGACTCTCTGGTCATCGCTTGAATATCGGGCAGCTCCGACAACAACAGCACAGAGTTCCCTATCATAGGGATGATGAGCTCAGAATCTGCACTAAACGCAACTGGCACTGTGTGCACGATGAAGAGCATGTGCTCTTAGATTGCCTAAGTGCTGACTTGTGGGTCAAGCACCACCAACTCCTCCGCTTCCCCCCTGGTAGCTCAAACAGGCTAAGAGACTTCATGAGCCAAGCAGACACCAAAGGCCTGGCCTTGTTTGTTTATGAGTGCTTAGAATGCTGTGCCTAGATTTCATATCACAATCTTGCCTGCCTTTTTGTTGTTTTCAGGTTGCAGCCCTTGTTCAACAGGTACAGCTTTGTAACCTAACTTAACCTAACCCAACCTTGACCCCAATAGGCGAAAGAAAACGAGGCTTGAGCCCATGGTGAGGTTGAAGCTCTACAGCGTTCTCTGTTGAGGCTGGCGTTCACTGCCACTGCTTTCATACCTGACGAGAAGCTCGCTCTCCTGGAATCATCAGGGCCGTTCAGTCTAGGCAAATGCAGTAGGTTTTTTAAACATGTGGTCAATAGGTTACCACAGATCATGCATGGAAAACCTCCTGGACAAGTTTATGCAACTCAGCCTACCCAACTGCTGCACAGCGGCATAGCTGGCACAACGCTTCTACAACACAGACATACGTGGCCATGCAAAAAAGAAATGGGAAGGATAGTTGCAATAAAAAATAGTCAATCGGGTAGAAAAGAGATGAGGGTTTCAAGACACTTTCTTTCGTCACACTAGGTATGTACATTGATTGCGACCCATCTTGTCTTTAGCTTTATCACAGGGCACAGAACAAACATTCATCAGGCACTGGCATGTGTCACATGCACACCAGCACACTGCACACTTGAGGCTACTGGACAATGACTATCAGGCCGCAAGTAAGCGGTGGGGTAAACTACTTGAAGGTTCATCATCTACTCATGCTCTCTCAGGCCTGTGTCAGTTCAGAATCAAATCATGAGTCATGTCATGTTTATCAACAGGAGCATCTACTTGTGCGTACTTGTTGGGTGTACACCCATGATGGGTGTCTATCACACTCTATGTACTAGGTGCCTGAGGCTGGGGCATGAATAATCACCTGCGCATCCCTCCAACAGCCCTAACCTAATGGTACAAAGCGTAAGCTGTGTTGCTGCAGCTGCACCTGCTGCTGCTGCTGCTGCACATGTCATCATGACTTCAGACAAGCGTCCTGGCATGCTGCGGCTGACCAGGTTGCCACCGCCGCTCGAGCGCTTGGTCCAAGAGGAAGGGCAGCCGGACAGGCAGGTTGTGATCCAGGGCATGCAGCGCAGTCGCGGCAGCCTGCTTCACCTGCGGCACAGGCGCAAAAGCACGCAGGTGCACACACACAGCGTGCCAGCCTGCCGCTCTTAAGTGCACGTGGTGGTCCCCACATCCCTCCCAGTCGCCTGCACCCCCACGCATGTGCCCACGCATGTGCTGGCATCCGTCTGCAAGCTTGCCAGCCTGTGCATCGCCTGTTACTGGCCCATACCCATATTCGCCAGAGGTTGGTGCTCTGTGCTCACCACCACCTGCCACACAGCTGCTTACCCCCCCCCCTCCTGGGAGGGCCTACCTTCCACACATGCAGAGAGCGACACTGCTTGCTTTGACCGCTCGCACCCACGGTGGATTATATCAGGACATGTGCACGTGCGCACACACACACACACGCACACTTACACGCATACACACATGCCCACACAACTATGCACACACACAACCAAACAAACACACATACACAACCAAACACACAGACACAGACACACACGTGCGCGCACGCGCTCACCTGCTCCGGTGCCATGCGCTGAGCGGGGTCTGGGTGCATGCAGCCGCTGGCCAGGTAGCGCAGCAGCAGCACCAAGTTGGGGCTCAGCTGCGGCGGCACCGGCGGCCCAGACCCCCCTGCGCGGTGGCTGCGGCGGCGGCGGCTGTGGGGGCCGCCATCAATGCGGCCCGCAAGGGCTGGCTGGGCGGCCAGCGCGCTGGCAGCGCTCTCAGCAGGTGCAGCCGGGCCGCTGCTGCTGCTGCTGCTGCTGTCG
>LFCJ01001872.1_pt1 | contig 14984 bp, 27 predicted proteins | sample 643141 | NCBI WGS metagenome assembly LFCJ01 (sample SAMN03766243, study PRJNA286221) | soda lake metagenome | biome: soda lake; feature: Kulunda steppe; material: water; isolation source: sample B1-Br-g2 brine of Lake Bitter-1 | place: Russia: Kulunda steppe | collected 2010-07 | reverse complement strand
TAAGTAAGGTCACCGAGAGAAAATGGGCAGGAACGAAGGAAAGGCCGGCGGAGGGGGGTCCGCATTTGAACCCGCATTTGAAACCGGGTATTTTCAATTCGCGAATTTTAGCCTTCTTTTTCAATGCATAAAATGCGATAAAATACGCATGACCCAACCCTGATTATACTAGAATAAATTAGATACATCCATACACATGAATACACTCTTGATGTGCAATTATGATGTGCATCTGTCATCCTCAGATTGCTGAGGGAGCATGTTGTGTTTTTCACTAGAGGGGATGCACAGGCATATAAGCACGTGCTTAGTATGTGCTTTTTCCTTAACTGTGAGTGTACTTTGTTGAGCTTGATCTACAATTGTTGTGCATGATCATGCCTTGTCTTGCCCCGAGTCTTGCAAGCCTTTAAGACTTGGCAAAAGTGCAATAACTTCCCCTCAATTACCTTTTTTGATTGTTATGTGTGAGATGCCACTCTGAGATCAGCCTTTCACTTGTGGTGCATGTGTGCCTGCAGGCTAGTGGAAGAATCCGACTTTCAAGCAGCAAAGGAATTATTTGGGGGGGATGATGAATTTAACTTGGATCGGTTCTTGCCACGGACCATGAAAGACTTTGAGCAGTTTGCTTCAGCTATTGTGAGCAGATACGTAGTAGTGCACAAGGACAGCAAGAATTATAAGGGCTTCATCAAGGCCTTGTTCAAGGTATGATGCTTGCTCTGCAGCTGCAGCATTTTCATTCGCTCCTTTCAGCAACTCTGTCTGACTTGAGACAGCGCTATATATGTTATTCATTGAAGAAGACGCTTGTATGTGTGGCTGATGTGGCCAGGCCTCGTGCGCAAGCTTATCTTCTTCTGACATCAAGGACGTGGAGACCTCAGTGGCAGGTGCACGGACTGAGAAGTTCAAGGCTGAGCAAGCAGAGGCCGCAGTAAGTAGAGGAGGGGGGGGGAGACATTCAGGTGATGCATCTGTGCCGCTGGCCACATGTCCACAAACGCATTTGTTGACAAGGCAGATAGCAGGGACAGGTGGGCTGAAAGACCCTGTTGACAATGGTCCACTCTTTTTCTGACTGACTGCAGGCCAGCAGAAGTAAAAACAAGAAGAACATTAATGTGGGCAAGGCTGGCGACTTGACAGGAGGCTTGGATGATTACATATACGATGATGCTGGAGACGCTGATGATGGTGAGTCAGAATACGAAAGCTTTGTAAGAAAGTCCTGTAGTGCGTCTGTGAACAGAGCATTTGTTGTGCAAGTGAGCACTTCTGCAGTTCGATTCTTGGGTTGGAGTTAAGCGGGAGATGATAATTATATTATGCACTTTAAGATTAGTTATTCCTTAAGGTGCTGTCCCCCTCGCCTTCAGTTCAGGGATGTACGTGAAGCAGCTGGGTTAATGTTCTGCACAATGAGGCGACTGGAGTGCGATTGGCGTGATAATGATGTCTCTCCCATTGATTTCAACCTTGCTCGCGAGCACTCTGCTCTGACTCACTAATTCCTTTATGCCTGATTTCGCAGATTTCATGTAACGGCTGCGCAGAAGACGTGGCGACCTGCCCACTGCCCCAACCATGATGGCACACACTACTACGTTCATACACATGACCTCACCATGCTCGCCAGAACTGAATCCTACTTTTTTAGCCTTGCTTTCTCACCTTTAGTTTTTAAGTTAACACAATCGGCGATTGATCTAGCTTCCGATACATAAAGATTAACCAAAGAGAGTTGTGGTGTGTTCAGTGCATGAGAGTTTACGTGAGGGCCTAACGTACATCTACTGCCACCCACACGCGGGAAATGGCGCTGCACTCTGGGGCGAAATTCCAACTCCAGGCGACGCCATCCCGATCGCAAGCGGGTGGCAGGCGCTTTGCTTCCTCCGGCCATAGCCAAACATTGCTTCCTGGTAAGCTAAAAGAAAAAGGACGGAGAACTCTGGTGAGACTGTAGTTGTGGCAATACTTGCATGCAAAATGTGCCAACATATACATCAACCACTCAAGTACGTGCATAAGAACTAGGTACTTGATCAAACAAGCATACACGTGGAGAAGCATGTAAACACACACACACACGCAAACACGCACACGCACAAACACACACGCGCGCGCACACACACACATACACACACACACAGACACACATACACACAAACACACACACACACAAATTATACACATGCAAATGTATGCACACAAACATACACACTCATACATGTGCAGGCGTATGCAAACAAACACAAACACACATGCACACCTACACATACACAAATACGCACACTGTGTGCACAATGAACACCCATATGTTAACACACATTGAACATGCATAAACACGATCTCACACAACACACTTATGCACACACTCACACATGCACACACACAACAAATCACACATAAACACAAATGCATCTATATACATGCACTTAAACAAACGACACACAACACACATGTTAACACACTGCACATGTGCACAATAGCACTCCTGCTTTCATACTCCCTGCTAAGATTTAGAAATAGCCCTGCACGGCTGCACACATCACATATGCACATGTGCATTTGTGCACGCATACATGCACATACACATGTGCACACATTCACCTGTAAACACTCGCACATGGACACTTGCATGTACATTTACACACACATGCATTCATGTGTGCATGCACACATAGACCCGCACCTAGACCTTCACCCTCATCATCAGTTTATATCGTCTGCCCCTTCCCGTGACATCCTCTCTCAGGGTCCCAGCGCGCGGCATTGTTGCTCCCTAGAGCAGGCAAACCCAATGCAGGAGCTGCCAGCTATGTGCCTCTTGAGAAGGAGGCACTCATAAAGCATATTGCTGCGGGCATGAAACCGCGCAGCCAGTGGAAGTGAGTGAAGTAGATGTTGGCTAGCCTGGGACAGTCCATGCAAACAAAATGTGCTGGTCCGATGCCCTCAATGGGAGCGCCGTGAGCACACCGCATTGCTGTGGCAGTGCTTCCTGAGGTTTGCTCCTTTGACACGTGTGCGTGTGCACGTGCGCGTTTGGGCGCGCGCTCTCACGAACACTCTTGGCCCTTCATTCATGGTGCAGTTAGGGGCTGCCAATTCCTGCTCAGCCACCCCGGCGCCATTCTACATGGTGGCCACTGCTCCACTTCCAGCGTGCAGAGGCACGCCCTGGCCCCCAGCGTGTGCTCTCCTCCTCATGTCCTCCTGACACCCCTGCCCACTGTTGCGCGCACCCTTGCAGGATCGGGACGGAGCACGAGAAGTTTGGTTTCCAGCATGGTAGCCATGCTCGCCTCACGTACCCCCAAATTCAACAAGTCCTGCAGGTAAGGTGGGGTGGAGTGGTATGGGGAGGAGGGCGGGCTCAAGCGCCGCCTTTGCCCCCAACTGGAGGCCTGGCACTCTGCGCTGCCTGCAGCAGCATCGGCAGCTGTTTGCCAGGCATGCACATCCAGGCAGGCAGGCAGGCAGGCAGGCAGGCAGGCAGTCAGCTCCTGTGTAGTTGGCATGCCCGGCGATTGGGGGTGGAGTGGCCTATGGGCCACTCCACTCTGGGTGCACTATGGGTGATTGGCTTACACACACAATGCTCCCCAAGCTGCACTCATGCGCAGGAGTGCTTCCGTGCGTGCACCCTGCGTGCAGAGCCTGGTGTCGCGCTTTGGCTGGACGCCCATGGAGGAGGAGGGCCGCATCATCGGCGTCACGCTCGACGGCCAGAGCGTGACCTTGGAGCCCGGCGGTCAGTTTGAGCTGAGCGGCGCGCCAGTTGATACCATTCAAAAGACATGCGCGGAGGTCAACAATCACTTGTACCAGGTGAGTGTTCGGAAGGAGGAGTGGGGGCGGGCGCACCCGTGCGGCGCAGGCTCTGTCCTGGGCGTGCCTGGATGGCCTAGCAGCTCTGGCTGTGTCCCTTTGTGTGTGTGAATGCGGTGCGAGGCCTCTGCGGTCATTGGGCTGGAGACGGTCTTTGGTTGGCACACCGCACACCTAGTGAGTGAACGGTGTGCGGTGGCCAGGGTGAGAACGCAGGAGGCGCACTAAGGACAAGCAGGCACAGCTTGTTGGCCGCTCCCGCTGCAAGCACGCAGTCCCAGGGCGGCAGGCGCCATGGCAGCGCGCACCACAGTGCTCCAGCGTTACCAGCTCTGCCTTTTGTGGCGCGTGCGGTGACAAGCGCCAGGACAGGGTGCCCAGCTCGGGGCCGTGGTGCGAGGGGGTTGCAACCGCAGGGTGCGCAAGCACAGCACACACAGCGCGTTGCTGTGCGCGCACGCCAAGCACCAAGACCGCCCCACCTGCCACAGCTGCGGGTCCCAGTGTCCGGTCGTCCAAGAGGGCCAGGGCTGTGCATGGACGTGCGCAAGGCCCCCCCTGCCGGGCTGCAGCCCCCCTGGGCAACAGGCAGCTCATGGGCAGAGGCCCGTCTGTACAGGCTGGCGCAAGCTGCAGCACTCGGGGTCTCCTGCCAACCTGATTGTGTACAGGCGCCTCAGCTCGCGCTTTCTCAGCGCGCTTGGGTTGTGTGTGCGCATGTGCGTGTGGGAGCGCGGGTCAAGACCATCAGCGAGTACATACTACATACCGAACCATACCATACCATACCATCAGCGAGTACATACTACATACCGAATTATACCATACCATACCATCAGCGAGTACAGCGCATGTACATGTACAGGTCAAGACCATCAGCGAGGAGCTGGGACTGGGCTTCATGGGGTCGGGCTTCGACCCCAAGTGGGGGCTGGAGGACATCCCCCTGATGCCCAAGGACAGGCGAGTGGTGGGCGCGAGCGCCGATGTGCAGCCCAGCCCAGCCTCGAGCCTGTAGCCAGCGTCTGCCTCCCTCTGCGGCGCACCCTGCTGATGCTTTTGGTGTGGTGGCCCTAGGCCCTCAAGGCGCGCATGCGTGCCTGCGTGCGTGCATGCTGCATGGCCGTGCAGGTACAAGCTGATGACCGCGTACATGCCCAAAGTGGGGAGCATGGGCCTCGACATGATGCGGCGGACGTGCACAGTGCAGGTGAGCACAGCAGCGCACGCGGCTCCCGTGTGCGCACGCACACCCTTGCATTCCCGTGTGCGCGCATTCCCACCCCCTCCCCTTCTTTCTGGCTGCCTGCCCCCCCTTGGTGGACCATAGCGGTGCAATCAAGAAGGGCCAGAGTGGAGCTGAGATCACTGCAGGAGGATGCATGGGAGGAGGAGGTGCTCGCGTGAGGTGTGGCATGCCCCCAACCAACCCCTGCGCGACCTCGCGACCCAGGTCTGCCTGCTACTTGCCCAGCCTCTTGTGTGTGGCTTGTGCGTGCTCTTCAGAGCGTCGCTGCGCTTACGAACAGGGTCAGCTGCTTCATCATAACACCGCGTGGGCGCTGCACGCACCTGATGGTAACAATCAGCCATGACGTAGGCGCTGCCCATGCACCTGCAAGCATGGCCCTTTTTTGTTGAGCCGCGTGTGGCACGTGTCTTGTCTCCCTCATGGCCCTAGCTCTTTTGAGTCAAACTGAATGGCGAGGCACCAAAAGAGTCAAGAGTCAGCAACCTGAACATGCATCGCGCATGCGCGCAAATGCGCGCCCTTGCGTGTACGGACCTGAGCAAGCAAGCAAGGGAGCACGGAAATGCAACCCCAGCAAGCTGCGAACGCTGAGTCCAAAGCCGAAGTCGTTGGCGCCACCCCGCCTGCGCACACTTGCGTGTGCGTGCGCAGGTCAACTTGGACTACGAAAGCGAAGCGGACATGATTGAGAAGTTCCGGATCGGCCTGGCGTTGCAGCCGGTTGCCAACGCGCTCTTTGCCAGCTCGCCCTTCAAGGAGGGCAAGCCGACAGGGTGGGTGACAGGGGGCAGATCACAGAAGCCCTTGCAAGCCTCCGCCCAACATTGCTGCCTCACAGTATTCCATACGTGTGTGTGTGTCAGGCACGTGCACGCCCTGTACACGCGTGCTCACACACACACACACACACACATGTACGCACGTGTGCTTGCGCCGCTGCCTGCGCTGCTTTTGGGTGTGGAGACTGGGGCATCACGCGCGCACAGCATGCGCGCGCTGCTCGGGTGCTGCGCTGCCTTGGAGTATGGGAGGGGAAGGGCAAGCGCCTCACCTGCCTGTCTCACAGACGGCATCAGCCTCCATCTCACACACAGCTGCATGAATTTCCCACAGAGCCACAAATGTCTGCCGCTGTGATGGTCACCGCAGCGCTGCACAGCAGCCGCTCTGCTCTCCCCTCCCCTCATACATCCCCACACCCTCTGCCGTGCCATCACACACGTCCCAACGCGCGAGCAGGTACCTGAGCATGCGCGGGCATGTGTGGACCGACGTGGACAACGCGCGCTCAGGCATGCTGCCGTTTGTGTTTGAGCCTGGCATGAGCTTTGAGCGCTACGTGGACTACGCGATGGATGTGCCCATGTACTTTGTGTACCGGTGAGAGATAACGTGCGGGCGCTCACGCGATCAGACGGGAGGGTGCACAGGGTGCTGTCTGTGCTTGCGCAACCGAATGGGTTTGCGCAACTGGGTGGGAGGCGCGCAGGGTGCTGTGCTGGTGCGCATGCCAAGCAAGGCCTGGTACCTCAGAGGGGCTGCGCGCAGCTGAGGCCTGGGGTTGCCATATGCCGCGCCATACGCGTGAGTGCGCTCTGCAGCGCAGAGCCAGAGGCTCAGCCACGTCCATCAACCTTCAAAATGTAGGGCACGCGCCTGTGCGCACCGTGCGGCCGTGTGGCCTTGGCTTGCTGGGGTAGAGAGAGCTGTGGAGCACGCTGCATAGTGTGCCAGTGCGTGTGCATGTCATTGTGCAATGCCGGGGGGGGCTCTGGCCTGCTGCCCTTGTTCTTCCATGCTGCACATGTTGCCCAAGGTCAACCACTTGCCAACTGCGTATTTCCCCCCCGAGGGCCCCCTCATTGGGAGTCCAGCCACGGCCGCAGCTGCGCGGCGCTCTCCGCAGGGATGGCAAGTACGTCGATGCGCTGGGGCAGTCTTGGCGAGACTTCATGGCGGGCAAGCTGCCTGCGTTGCCAGGTGAGCTGGCGGGTGAAGCCACAGCAAAAGCAAGCCCTGCCGACACTGTGTGCCCTCATACCTAGGGTGCACGCACCGCCGTGCCTAGGACAGCCGGTGCACTGGGCTGCATGCTTGCACCTTCTGGCAGAGGTCTCCCTCTGGGCTCTTCGGCGGTGGTCTGTCCTCAGCAGCTTCGCCTGCAGGGCACCTCCCCTGCCTTTCGCTGTGCTGCTCCTGGGGCGCGCACACGCGCACACGTCCATGCGTACACTTCCATGCGCACACGCACGCGCTCCCTCACGGCCGCACAGTCACGCAGGCATGCCTGCTCTCATGCCTCCTACCACCGCCCCCTTGTCCCCCCAAATGCACCAACACCGAAGGTCATTCTCAACACACGCACACATGCACCTGCGCACCCCCAAATGTGCCTTGTGAATGCGCACCCTGCGCAGGCCAGTACCCAACAGTAGGCGACTGGGAGAACCACCTCACCACCATCTTCCCTGAGGTGCGTGCAGAGAATCTGTTCCTGCGGTATTGGCTGTGCTGCCGCTGTGGGAGACAGGCCAGGGGGTGTTCGGTCACGGAGTATTGCAGTACTCATGTGTGTGTGGTGCACTGCTCTCTGACGCACGCGCTGCAGGCTTCATTCAAGTTGTGCTGGTGCAGTGCGCCTCAGGCCGGGGAACCAATCTCTCTCATGTCCACCTTCCAACAGCGGAAACTACTTACCAGCAGGAATACTTCCTTGAAGGTGGTGTCTACAGAGCATCACCACATGGGGACACCACCTGCCGGGTGCACTGTTTGCCATGCGCATGGGCTGCTGGCTTGCGCGTACCCCCCTCATGCGCTGGGTGCACCCCACTGGCCCTGTTCATGCATGCAGGTGCGCTTGAAGCGCTTCCTGGAGATGCGCGGTGCGGATGGCGGCCCTTGGCGGATGTTGTGTGCGCTGCCAGCGCTGTGGGTGGGCCTACTGTACGATTCACAGGTATGAGCTTCGGGGGGGCGCATAGGAAGAGTTTGTCTGTTCAGATACAGGGCAGCAGCTCCCAGACTCCATGAGCAGAAATGCTTGCGCATGCCGCACAAAGGCCCCTCTCTTTTCCTTGTGGACATGGACGTGCATGTTGTCATTCATGTGCATGCGGGACCGCATGTGCGTTTGATGCACAGCCCATCGCTTCTTGCAGGATGCATCGCACACTGCACAGGTGTACATGCAGGTCTCCCCAGGGCACGCACTCATACATCACTCACTGACTGTTGACTCGTTTACAACACTGCATCCAGCTAAGGGCAGCCCTGCTGATCTAGGCTGTGTATCTGTATGTGCGTGTTCAAGTGTGTGCAAGTGCGTGTGCATGCGAGCATGCCATACTAGGTTTACTCCCCCCCTCCCCTTGATGATGCATACCCACCATCGCTGTCCCTGCAGCGTAGATGGCATATGTGTAACCCATGCACATGAACTCCCGCCATGCGCATGGCGCCGTGCGCATGCATGCATGCTCAGGCACAATCGCTCGCATATGGCTTGTGTGCAGGCTCAGGCTGAGGCGCTGGCTTACGTCCAGGACTGGACAGCAGAGGAGCGGGAGTACCTGCGAGCAACGGTGAGCAAGTGCAAAGCAGCACATGTTTTGTACTGACGCCTTGTTGGACAGTACTGATGCTCCGTTGGATCTTGCCTGCACCGAATGGAAACCCAACCGTTTCAATCCAAATTGAGCAGGTAATGTGGTCGACTCTGCACGAGGCCATTTCATTTGATTAAATGGTTTTGGGTCATAGGACAATGACGGCTGATTGCAGCATTTTGCGCGCATTTGGGCATAGGTAGGGGCTTGGCCAGCACTGCATTCAGGTGTGTTGCCCCCGCCCTGCAGCATCTCCTCCTGCAGGCCTCCAACGCACAGTTTGTTGCTGTCCATGTCTGCTGTGGTGTTTTGGTGACAAGGGTGGATGCGGGGGGGGCAGGCATGCTGCTCCAATGCGAGCTCGCACAGGCTCTGTCCCTCAGCTAATGCACACAGGCGCCGTGCTTGCAAGGGGAGGGTAACACACCCCGTTGCCCTCCCCCCTTCATGTGCTCAAGCCCCCCCGAGCCAGATTGTTTCTGCTCAACATCATCGCTCCAAATCATTGAAGGTAGACGCCTCGCCCCTGCCCCTCTACCTGTCGCGCTCCCTCTCTCCTCTCTTTCCCCCCTCCCCTCTCTCTCCCTCTCTCTCCCTCTCTCTCCCTCTCTCCCTCCTTCTTTGCCTATACATGTATAAGATCTGCACTTGCACGGCACAAATCGTGCCTCGAGCAGCTCGTGCATCGCCTGGCAACCAGCTGCACTTTCTCCCTGCAGCTCATCTGCTCTTGTATTGCACCCTTCACCCCTCACCATGTCTTGCTCGCGCCCGTCATCCTGTCAGCAGTGTGCAGGAGTTTACTTTTTCGGGTGGCAACCCTCCATTTGCAGATCTGATCCGGCAAGGAAATAAAAGCCAATCAAATGGGGTCCGCTTGCCTCAGGTTGCAGGCAGTGCTTCGATTAAGGTTTTGGGGGGTGTCGCCTAATGGCGACACAGGGTGCTTTTGCTGAAAATGTGTGTCGCCATTGCGATCCTAGCAGAATAAACCCGCCACATTTTTGGCAGATTGAACTTTAAAAGTAGATCATTTACAATGCAATGATTTTTGTATATACTAGGCACAAGTTGTTTGCACCCCTCTTTCCCTCCATTCTTTGCAGTTTTGCTTCAAGTCAGATGTCAGGTCTAGTCACTGTCACTATCCACCACCTCCATGATCTCGGGCTTCTGCTGCTGCTGCTGCTGCTGCTGCTGCTGCTGCTGGACACACGCTGCGCAGTGCCCAACATGCTGGGCGGCGCTTCTTTGCCGCAAACCACTTGTTGTATGCGTTGAGGGAGGGAAGTTCTAGATCTCCCAAATTTGTTGGGTTGCCAGTTCTAGGCAGGCATTCAGGTATTGTGCTTGCAGGCACTTGCAGCGCTCCTCCCACACAGAGCCAGTCACTTGCACCAAAATGCCTGCCATGGCCACCCACTCGCTGACTGGGAGTGCTGCAGCAAGGGCCTCAGGAAGTGCAGGAGGGGAAACAGGGGATGCTAAAGGCACTGCAGCAGGGGGTGCTTCAGTAGGGGGTGCTGCAGCAGAGGGCGCTGTAGCAAGTTGTGCAGGGAGAGGTGTTGGAGGGGCTGTTGCTGCTGCTGGCACTGCTGCTGCTGCTCCTGGTGCTGGTGCTGGAGCTGGTGGTGCTGCAGCTGACACTTCTGGGAGAGGGAAGGATGAGGAAGTGGGAGACCATGGGGATTGGGTTTGCTGCAGTCCTTGGGGAAGGGCCCTTGGGCCCCCTATGTGCGTTAATGCGCTGTTGCGTACAACTGATAAAATCAGTACGTAAGAAATTGGCAACGCGGGGTGGTCTACGCGCATTCCTGCTGGGCGTTGCAGTGTCGCCACACAAGTAACCAAAATGCGACCATTTGGCGACGCTTTCATGCCAGCGCCAGCTGTTGCCCGACCTGATCTCCCTCAGGCCCTCCTGCCATACTGTGCCTGAGTGCAGGCGCCGCGACTTGGACTACGGACGCCCTTCCGCGGGGGCACCCTGCAGGACCAGGCAAAGGTGGCCGTGGGCATAGCACACAGGGGCCTGCAGCGGCGCGGCTTGCAAGAGGAGACCTTCTTAGAGCGCCTGGAAGTCATAGCCAACACTGGACTCTCACAGGTGCGCGGCAGTGCGCACCAGAGACAAAGGAGCATGGGTGGCCCTCCACCCTCATCTGACTGAGGTGGTTCACGAATTGAATTGACTTCGTAGTGCAGGCTGTGATTCGTCGTGCTAGCCACCATTGGTAGTACCACCAGGTGCTGATGGCCACGTATTTCGACAATCGTTATAAGAATATAGTGTTGACAAGCCTTGCTTTTCCTTGTGTTCCACAGGCCGATCACATGCTGGCTTTGTATGACACGAAGTGGCAGCGCAGCGTGGACCCCATGTATGAGGAGTTCGCTTACTAACCGTCTAGTACTAGCTTCAGCAAAGTCAGACTGCGTACGCGTATCTTGGTAGACTGGTAAAAATCGTGACAACCATTTTGAATAAGTAGGTGATAGGGAGACTTTTTGAAGAGCAAGGATATGAAACGTGGGTCAAAGCGGAAAACAGAGCCCGTCGTCGTCATTGACGATGTCGAGGAGGATGGGGATACGTCCATGGACGAGAAGGAGCCTAAAGCATCTGCAGCAAAGAAGAGTGGTTCTAAGGGCGGAACAGACAAGAAGAAAAAAGGCAGGTGGCTTTCTGGACAGACCGTCTGATGCCATCTGTCGCTGCATCTGAAGTATCTCAGGGTGCATTTGCTGAGCACACCAATGTACATTAGTGAGGAGGCCCGTACCGGCTACACCGTAATCTAACATGACTGTGAAGAAACCCCTTGCATATTTTGTCTTAGTGATGCTGGAGCATGAGGAGATGGTGCACACTAGTGACATGACAAGAGTGCGCCTCTGACGAGCACGCATTACAGCCTAGTGCTCGTTCATGCCTTCCTATTTCAAGGATATTACGTCAGCAGAGAAGCCCAACACGTGTGTAACATAAGTGCCAATGCTTGGCATAAACATAAACAGTCACGCTTGCTTGAACGCACCATGCTCCGCGCAGAAGTTTCTGTCTCCTCCTTTACTGATGAAGAAGTAGCTCAGGTTGGTGCTGCCCAATTACAGCAGGATGGGCTTGTAGTGTAGATAGCTTGAGAATCATTAAACTCGTGGGAGTGTGGTCCTGCTATGGTGCTGGGGATCACATTCCTTCAAGCAGGATGAAGGCTTTCCCAAGATTGTGAGCAATGTGAGAGGAAGCGTGCCGTTTGTTGCATATGGAAGGTGTATTTGCAATAAGGGAGAGAAGAGGCACATTGACGCGCGCGCACACACACGCACACGCACGCACGCTCTCACGAACGAACGCAGGCACGCGTACACACACACACACGCACGCACGCACGCACGCACGCACGCACAGATAGAGAGAGAAAAAGAGAGAGAGAGAGAGAGAGAGAGAGAGACAGACTTTGTCAGACACAGTTCCCCTTGAATGAATGGTCAAGGGCAAGCGGGGCCATGGACCAGATGGTTTCTGATCTTCTCCCCGGCTTCACAGGCGCGCTGCTCGCCTCCTCTTGGTGACCTGTGTGATTGACCGTGCAGGCTGCCGGTTTGTGCGTTGACATGCAGTATACCCGCTCACGCTCACACCTGCAGCTGCGCACCAGCCTGCTGGCATGGTATGATGAGCACCACCGGGTCCTGCCTTGGCGCCGCACGCCACACAGCCGCAGGTCTGCGCCCGCCCCTGCTGGTGCGTGAGGGCATGTGTGCATGGTTATCCCTGAGATGCTCATGTGCATAGGGATGGGTATGCGCACCTTCAGCCTGCAGCTACAGCTTGCCTGGTCCAAAACATGCCATTCAAATCATCAAGGCCATGCGTTCAGGTCCGCGCACGCTAAGGCTGATGGGAGCCATGCATGGCCTAGCCCAGCCCACAAGCAGGTGTCACTGCCTGCCCACCCGCTTGCTTGCCCACCTGCCTGCCTGCCCACCCGCTTGCTTGCCCACCTGCCTGCTTGCCTGCCTGCCTGCCTGGCTGGGCGCCTGTGCTCGCATGTCCCCACCTCCCAGCATATGTGTGCACATCCTGCCGATGACCATGTGCGTGGTTGCTGGCTGGCTGCGCTGCACATGCAGGGCCTCATGAATCTGAGCATCCCGCGCCTGACTCGCTGGACACCCAGCAGTTTGCGTACCACGTGTGGGTGTCGGAGATCATGCTCCAGCAGACTCAGGTGGGTAATGGCCGCCAGGCCTACTGCTGCTGCTGCTGCTGCTGCTGCTAGGTCGCATCTACTTCTTCGGTGTTACGACATGTGCGAGGGAGACACTTGGTGCCGTGCTTAGCCTTACCCTAACCCTGGCCTTACCCCAACCCTAGCCTTACACTAACCCTAGCCTTATCCAAACCCTAGCCTTACCCTAACCCTAGCCAGTCCTGTCGCTGAGATGGTACAGAGGCATGGCATCCAACATGCCTCTGCTGCAGCTGTCCTGAGCAGGGCGCACGCAGCAGAGCGGGCAGCAGCGCCTTGCCTGCCCATGCGTTCTTTGGTCACCACTGTCTTTTGGCTGCTGGGGTGCATTCACAGGGGGCATGAGGGGTTTGATTGGCGCTGCCTTTGCCTCTGCATGTACGCTAAGACTTCTCCCTCCGGTCTTTATGTTCGCATGCGCATGTTGCTGCCTGCAAAGAACAGCAGCGCATGGATGCCAACCCATTGGGCACACGCACGCGCAGACACATTCTCACACACACACACACACACACACACACACACACATGAAAAGCCCCATGCACACATGCTGTCTGCGCGCCCGCTGCCCGTTAGGCATACGTCCGACTTCTGCCCTCTCACCCCCCCCTCCGTCTTTTTACCTCGCGTCGCATCCACCCCCACAGGTGGCCACAGTGCTACCATACTTTGCCCGCTGGGTGGCGCGCTGGCCCACCGTGGCGGCGCTGGCAGCCGCAGACATGGAGGAGCTGCGGCACGCATGGGCAGGCCTGGGGTACTACAGGTGCAGGGTGGCACTATGGGTGCGCTGCGCGCGCGGCCACGCGGGGGCTGTGAGTCCAAGGGTCTCGCTGCTGTGGGGCAAGCATTCCGCCCCGCCCCTCATGAGTGGGACGGTGTGTGTATGTATGCTGCGGCAGCGGCCCCTGCTTTGCTGTGCGCCGGCTGTGCCTGCACAATCGCGGCGCAGCAGGGGTGCGTCCCTCCTGCATCGCCACGTGCATGCACGCCCCCTGCATGTGGGCCGTCCCATGGGGCACAGCACATACTGCTTTGCTTGCCCAGAGGTCGACCCAGCCCACCCCAGGCCGCGGCCTGGGCCTGTGCCTCGCACACAAGCAGGCACATGCGTGTGCTGTGTCTGTGCTGTGGTGTGGACACCCCCACAAAACGTGTCCATCTACCCCTGGCTGCCCCAGGCGCGCCAAGTACCTGCTGGACGGGGCCCGTCATGTCATGGACAACCTGGGGGGCAAGTTCCCCGAGACGGCGGCCGGCCTGCTGGGCATCCCAGGTAGGCATGGGTGTCTGTGTGTGTGCGTGTGTGTGTGTGCGTGTCTGTGTGTACGTGTGTGTGAGTGTGCGTGCCTGTGTGTACGTGGGTGCAAGCGCAGGGGGGCTGAGGTCAGAGGAGGGGAAGGGGCAGCCCTGACAGAGGTTTGCCAGGCAGGTGTTACTCATCCCCGCAGGTGCCAGCCTGTGCGGCTTCACTCAGAGGGATGCATGCGCACCACGCGAAGCTGTGTGCGTGCGGCACGGGCAGGGGGTGTGCCTGCCGAGGTGTGCTCAGAGCGGATGGGACATGGCATATGGCAGACTGCTGTGACCGTGGAGGGAGTGGCAGTCCGCGCAGCCTGAGCCGGCTCCCGGCGGTGTCCATGTGGCCGAGGGCCGTTGCATCAGCCGAGCGATTGAGGCCTGCCTGTCCATCGTGCGTGCACCCGCGAGCCCCCTGTGCCATGTGCAGCCCAGCCCTGCATGCCCCTGTGCTGCCATTGCAGGTGTGGGTCCCTACACCTCTGCCGCCATCGGCTCCATTGCCTTCAACGACCGGGCGGCTGTTGTGGACGGCAACGTGGTGAGGGGCAGCTCGCAGCCTTCCCTAGACCTGCAGAGAGGCATGGTCTAGCCACTCACGCGCACACGCGCACAGTGCATGCACACACACGCGCTTGCACACACACACGCGCGCGCGCACACACACACACAGCACACGCACGCACACACACTGCTTGCCTGCCTTGACACCTTCCCTGCCCCCTCCCC
>LFCJ01001870.1_pt1 | contig 14987 bp, 17 predicted proteins | sample 643141 | NCBI WGS metagenome assembly LFCJ01 (sample SAMN03766243, study PRJNA286221) | soda lake metagenome | biome: soda lake; feature: Kulunda steppe; material: water; isolation source: sample B1-Br-g2 brine of Lake Bitter-1 | place: Russia: Kulunda steppe | collected 2010-07 | reverse complement strand
GTAGCTACACCTCTTGCGCCAACCATTATAAAAGTTCGTGATATACAGCGGGCGTGGTAACTGCTCTCATCACCCACACAGTCAAGCCGATCGGTTTTGGGGATCGGCCCCAACGATCGGGTATGACCACAGTCCCATCAGAGGCAGCACAGTTGCTCGAAAGCGAGCCGGTGATGGCCCATCTCGGCACGTGTGCCGACGGACGACCCCACGTTGCGCCGGTCTGGTACCGGTACGAAAACGAGGTTGTCGAGATCGTGACGACAGGGAAGAAACTGGACAATATCCGGGCAAACCCCCGCGTTGCACTCTCCATCCAGGCCGACGAGGGTGGTGAGACGAAGTGGATGGTGTCGCTGCTCGGCACGGCAACGATCGTCGACGACGAGACGGAGACGGCGCGTGCTCGTGAACGGATCAACGAGAAGTACGACGCAGCGCACGACGCCTACGCGGAAAACAAACTGGTCCGGATCGACATCGGCTCGGCGACGTATCAGACGTACTGAATGAATTCGATCGGCCCCGCGATGGGTCGAAAGAGCGTGGACAGCGCTGCACCGACGAGGGTACTGAATCCGAATCGGTCGACATACCGACCGAAACGGGCACAACGCCAGCTATTTCACGGCCACAGCACCTACAAAAACGCCCGACACCGTGCCGGAGCACTGACCGAGAGACTCCCATGAATCAGAACCCGATCGTCAGGAACCGATGACGCTGACACCGCTACTCGTCGATATTGGGACGACGCTCGAGGAGACGACAGGATTCCTGCAGTACGTTCTCGTGTTCGTCTTCGCTGCGGTTCCGGTCGTCGAAGTGCTCGTCGTCGTCCCGATCGCGATCGGGGTCGGACTCGATCCGGTTGTGACAGGCATCGTCGCGTTCGCCGGCAACGTGGGCTCCGTCTACGTACTCGTGTTGTTTTACTCCCGAATTGCAGATTGGTGGTGCGAACGCGAGGACGCCGAAACGGTATCGAACGATCGGTACGCAAAGACACGCAGGCTCTGGGACCGGTACGGACTCCCCGGACTCTCACTCGGTGGCCCCGTTCTCACCGGCGTTCATATTGCCACCCTCGTCGCCTTGCTCGCGGGGAGTCGCCGCCGGGCTGTCGCAGCGTGGATGACGATCGGGATCGCGGCGTGGACGATCGTGCTCGTCGTCGGCTCCGCGTTCGGGATGTCGCTGCTCGGTCTCGCGTAAGCAGGGCTCGACCGCACAGGTGCCACGGCAACTCGGTCGCTACTGTTCTACGCGCTCCCGTGCAGCGGCGATCACGAGCGGCAGCGTGATCGATGCATCCGCATAGACCGAGACGTTCTCGGCGTCTTTTTCGAGTTTGCCCCACGATCGGGCCTCGTCGAGTGTCGCTCCCGAGAGCCCGCCGGTCTGTTTGGGGTCCATCGTCAACTGAACGGCGTAGTCGTAGGCCCCGGGCGTGACGAGCATCGTCTGGAGCGTGTAGTTTTTCGGAACGCCGCCGCCGACGAGGAAGGTTCCCGCTTGCTCTGCTTCATGAGCAATCCCGGTGAGTTCGCTCATATCCGACAGCGCATCAAGCGAGAAATCGGAGGTCTGGCTGTACATCCACGCCTGCAGGCCAAGGACGGAGTCCTGGATCGCCGGACAGTAGATCGGGACGTCGTGTTCGTAGGCTGCCGCGGCGATTCCGGCCCCCTCCTCGACGTCGTCTCGATCGTTGACCGCGGCGTTTGCACGCCCCAGTTCTTCGGTGAACCGCTGGATTGAGACGTTGCCTTCCTCCGCTAAGATGGGGAAGACGTCCTCACGCAGATGTGACTCAAATGTCGCGAAGAACTCCTGTGGCAGATAGACGTTGTAGATCCGATCGACGCCCTCCTCACGAAGCGTCTCGTCGTGTTCGCGCTCGGTTTTGCCCTCGGCATGGGCACAGCCGTGGTGGTGTTTCCCACCGATCGCCTCGATCGTGTCGTGGGTGAGGTTCGCGCCCGTCGTCACCAACACGTCGATGTAGCCGTCGCGGATCAGATCGGCGACGATCCGGCGCATCCCGATCGGGACCATCGCTCCTGCAAGCGAAAAGAAGACCGTTACATCGTCGTCGAACATCGCCTCGGTGATGTCGACTGCTTCGTGAATCGTCGATGCACCGAGTCCTGCGTTGCCGTACTCGTCGGCCAGTTCGCCGACGGTCATCCCTGCACGGGCCTCGGCGTGCCCGATCGGGTCGTGAGAAAACGTCTCCCGATCGGGTTCGTGGTGTGCGTCGTGGTCGTCAGTCATGGATGGGAGTCCGTAAGCCAGCGGTTTCAACGGCGCGGTTTCCCCACACGACGTTCGAGGCGCCACAGTGCGCGGTCCCGCCCGCGTCGGGGACTCGGCAAGGAACCCTCCACGCGTCACACTGGAGTCGACAGCTCCGGGAGACCAACGGCGACGTCGACTGTTCCCGTTCGCTGGGAACGGCCCGAAACGACTAGTACTGTCTTATCGTTGACTTATGTAGGGTCATGGCAGACAACGTACTAGTCCCAATCGACGGCTCTGAACAGTCGATGAACGCTCTGGAGTACGCCGTCGATGAGTATCCCGACGCCTCGGTGACTGTCCTCTACGTAATAGAACCCGGATCGGTCTACGACGTCCAGCTCGCCGTCGACGCCGTTCCGCGTGGCGATCCACCCGAAAAACCGTTCGAGCACGCTGAAGAGCTGCTCTCAGAGGCCACGGAGCTGGCCCCCGACGCCGAGACGGTCACCGCCTCGGGGCCGGTCGCGGGGACGATCGCCGAGTACGCCGATAAAGAGGGACACGACCTGATCGTCATCGGCAGCCGCGGGAGAGACGGCGCCGCCCGGACGCTGCTGGGAAGCGTCGCGGAAACGGTCGCCAGGCGGGCGCCCTGCCCTGTGCTGATCGTCCGCTGACCGCTCAGAGCCCGGTCGGTACTTCGAGATAGGTCGTCTCAAGCCCCCACTCGTCGGCGATCCCTTGCAACGCGCGAACGCCAAACGTTTCGGTCGCGTAGTGGCCCGCGAGGACGACGTGGATGCCGGCCTCGCGTGCTTCGTGGTAGACGTTCTGTTTTCCCTCGCCGGTGACGAGTGCGTCTGCGCCTGCGTCGACGGCCTCGTCGAGCCAGTCGGTCCCGCTGCCGGTCACGATCGCGACCTCTTCGATCTCCTCGGGGCCAAAATCAAGCAGTTGTACGGGCTGGCCCCCAGTCTCGAGAGCGCTCCCAAGCCGGTCGCGGAGCTCCGCGGGCGTGTACGCGTCGGCTGCAACTCCCCGCTGACCGATGTACTCGGGACCGAGTTCGCCGAACGGCGCCCGGTCCTCGAGTTCGAGGACGTCGGCCACGCCCGCCGCGTTCCCGAGTTCCTGGTGGCCGTCAAGCGGAAGGTGCGAAACGTACAGCGCGAGGTCGTTCTCGATCAGCGGCGCGATGCGATCGTAGGTGCGCCCGGTCACCCGATCGAACCCGCCCCACGAGATCCCGTGGTGGGTGACGAGTGTGTCGGCTCCAGCGTCGATCGCCCCCTCGATCGTCTCGCGGACGCCGTCGACGGCGAAGGCAACGTGCTCGACGGCCCCCTCCTCGGGGCCGATCTGTAACCCGTTTGCGCTCGCATCGAGGTCAGCGTAGTCGTCGGTTCGTAGCTCCGTATCGAGTCGGTCGACGAACTCCGGGAGTTCCATACGCCACGTTGTGGCGCTGCTGGTTTGTATCCTTACGATCGGGGAAGGTCCGTGACACCGATCAGGGACGCCCACGCTACTGATCAGGCACACGGGCTCACCCTGTGGCGGGCGGGATCGATAACGTCGTCCTGTGAACGGGTGCCGGCTGGCCGGGGTTCTCAGGCTGGCTCGGGTTCCTGTTGGAGGCGGTCCCGTGGGTCGTCGGTTGCATCGACGACGAGCACCGGAACGGTCGTATTCCGTGTGACGCGTTCCGTAACGCTGCCGAGCAGTGCACGCTTGACACCGCCGCGTCCCTGGGAGGTCATCACGATGAGATCGATGTCGTTGTTTTCGGCGAACTCGGTGATTTCTGCGTGGGGAACGCCGGCTTCGATCACGGGATCGACGTCGATCGAGGGATCACCGATCTGCTCGCGGGCGCTGTCGATCGCGGCTGCCGCCCGCTCGTGGAGCTCTGTCATCTCACTGAACTGCCCCGCGTCGAGCCGGTCGACCTGTTCGGCACCAAGCGCGTGGCTGAGTGCATCGGTGTCGACGATGTACATCGGGAACAACGCCGCCTCGAACCGCTCGGCCAGCTCGGCGGCGTACGGAACCGCCAGTTCGGATGTCTCGCTGCCGTCTATCGGAACGAGGATGCGGTCGAACATACGGTTCTAGCTATGGTATGAGACAACATACTACTACGGATATGACAACGACAGAACTCAACACATATCGAGATCGGCTGGCTGTCACCCGAGACGGAAACGGTAGTACCCCCGCGAGGATCCGATTTACTTGCCCCCGCCACGAACCGTCATCCATGCCACGCCAGACGATTTCACACGAGAAAGGCGCAATCTACGAGTTCAGACCCGATCTCGAGCCGATCGCGACGGTGGAATCAGGTGCCGAGTTGACGATCGACACCCGCGACAGTCTCGACGGCGCGGTCCAGAGCGAGTCGGACGTCATCGAGTCCGTTCCCGACGAAGTAAACGCGGCGACAGGACCGATCGAAGTCGAGGGTGCTGAACCGGGCGACGTTCTGCGCGTCGAGATCGAAGACGTCCGGGTCACGGAGGATCGCGGCCGCGTGATCACCATCGACGGCTTCGGCCTGCTCGACGAGTACGACGAGATCGAGGCGCCGCGGAGCCGAATCACGCCCGTCGAGGACAGTTCGATCGCGTTCGATACCCCCGACGGCGACCTCGAAGTGCCGATCGAACCCGTAATCGGAACGATCGGCGTCGCGCCCGAATCCGAATCGTACACGACGCTGGTTCCCCACGACCACGGCGGGAACCTCGACACCACGGACGTGACCAGTGGGAACGTGATCTACTTCCCCGTCTTCCAGGAGGGGGCGATGCTCGCAATGGGCGACTCAAAGGCCGCCATGGCCGACGGCGAGATGTGCGGGACTGGCTCCGAGATCGCTACCGATATCGACGTGACAGTCGAGGCGATCGACGATCCCGACGTCGACCTCGAGCGCCCGCTGATCGAGACCCCGGACGCCTGGAAGCCCGTCGCAAGTGCCGAGACGCTCGAAGAGGCCTGCGAACTCGCGAACCGCGACGCGATCGAGTTGCTGTCGGCAGACCACAGGTTCGACACGACCGACGCCTATATGTTCTCGAGCCTGGTCGGCGGCCTCGAGATCAGCCAGGTGGTCGATCCGCTGGTGACGGTTACGAACGCGGTGCCCAAGGAGTACCTCTCGGATCCGTTCTAGCGGGACTGTTCTTTGTTCCTGTTCACGCCGATCGCACCACGACTGTGCGATCGGATCTGCACCGACGGTCAGTGGCTGCGATACCCGCTAGAGGTCCCGGGCGACCATCTCGCCCCAGTGGTCGAACCCGTGGCGATCGTAGAACGCTTGGGCGCGCTCATTGTTCCGATCGACGTCGAGGACGAGTCGCTCGAGCGGAAGGTCCTGCTCGCGGGCGGCCTCGATGGCGGCGTTCATCAGGTCGTCCGCAACGCCAGTCCCGCGGTCTGCCTCGCGAACGTAGAGTTCGTTCAGGACTGCCGCGTCCCAGATGTAGGCGTGGGTTTCGGGGAGGAGGAAGACGTAGCCGATTAGAGCCGCGCCACCGTCGTCGGCCACCGCGACCTGCACGCTTCGCTCGTCGTGTTCGAGACAGCGCTCGACCCACTCGAGGTATCCTTCACGGTAGTCGTCGGTGAGCTTCGCGGCGTACGCGGCTTCCTTTTCTGCACCGCCAGTCCCGGAGCCGAGTTCGGTCTCGAAAGCGCGTTTCAGCTCCCAGAGGGCGTCGCTGTCCGACGACGGATCGTACGGTCTGGTCGACATACAGTGGTGAGTCGTGGGAGCGGAAATAACGCTGGTGATCCCGGCTGCATAATCGACGACGATCGACGTCGATGCGTTACACCGGAGACGCGCCCGCGGCGTTCGAGTAGACAAACTCACGGAGGAGTTTCCCCGCGAGCGAGGCCGCCTGGCCGCCGTCGCGGTCATTGACTTCGACGACGTCGAACCCCGTCACCTGCGGGGCGACCTCGCGGACGATCGCCCGCATCTCGCGGGGCTCGAGGCCGAACGGCTCCATCGTCCCCGTCCCTGGAGCGTACGCGGGGTCGGCTGCGTCGATGTCGACGCTGCAGTAGACATCTCGTCCCTCGAGTCGATCCCCGAACGACCAGTCGCTAACATCCTCGGGAGCCACGACGGTCACGTCGCCGTTGGCCGCCCGTTCCCACTCGACCTCGCTGCCAGTTCGGGCACCGAGGACGATCAGCTCCTCGACAGTATCGACGTCTTCGAGAATTCGCCGCATCACGCTGGCGTGGCTGAGTCGGTTCCCATCGTACTCCTCGCGCAGGTCGAGATGCGCATCGAGCGAGACGACGACATCGGGTTCGACTGCACGAGCACCCGCCAGCGAAACGGTGTGCTCACCACCCAGTGTCAGCGGAATCGCGTTGTCCCAGACGACGTCACGCAGCGTGCCGGTGAGAAACTCGAGGTACTCCGCGGCATCGTCCCACGCACGGACGTCGCCGTAGTCGGTGACACCGAGCTCGGAAAAGCGCTGGTCGGTTCGACGATCGTAATCGTCAAACGTCTCTGCAAACGTTCGGATGCGCCGGGGGCCAAACCGCGTCCCCGGCTGAAAGGTCGTCGAGACGTCCAGGGGCGCACCGACGACCACGAAGTTCGCGTCTCCAGAGTCGGCCGTGTTGCCGGCTCCGGTGGACCCGTTCGTCCGGTAGTCAGTCGCCCCGGGAAACATTAGACGATTTTGCGCTTGTCTTCCATCTCGAGGTACTCGATGTTCTCGTCGGGGGAGGCATCGACGTCCTCGGGAACGCGCATCGTGATCGTCTCGTACGTTTCTAAGTCCATGACCTGCATGTCATCGCCGTCGACGGAGACGACCTGGCCCTGTTTGCGCTCGATGATCGGGACCCAGATCTTCGCGTCGACCGGCTGGGAGAGCGATCGTTTCTTCCCGTCGAAGACGCCTTTGGCCTCGATTCGTGCCTTCGCGCTGCCGTGTTTGCCCGGCTTCGCTGTCGAGTAAGCGTTGATTTTACACGCCGCATCGTCGATCATGACGTAGCTTCCTTCCTGGAGATCACGAACTTCTTGCTGCTGTTTCGCCATGCCTCGGGGTAATCAACCGATCGGTATAAACCGTTTGGAACGGCGTCGGACCCCTTCAGGTGTTCGCGATTCACATGCGGGCGGTCACGCTGTGGCGAAACGCCGGCGGCTGTGGCGTAGTCGAAACGACCTAGTTGCGAGCCCCCGAAGCGGGAGACGATGACGATCGGGGTGGCACTTGCAACAGCGGCACTCGTCGGCCTCGGGATCGCCGGCTTCGTCGTCTACTACCGATCGACGGGGCCGAAACGGGCGCTCGCAAACGATCTCGACGAGCGACTCGCCGCGGCGCTCGGGCCAGGAACGGGGAGCCACCTCGAACAGGCGCCGACCGTTCGCCGGCTCGCTGTCGTCGATAGCCACGATCGCGACGAGGAGCCGACGATCGTGCCGATCATCCGGATCGATCTCAGAACGACGGATGCGCCGGGGATGAGACTCGTGTTCGAGTACGTCGCGGACGCCGTCGAGGCGATCCACCCCACCCTCGCCGAGCGCGGCAAACCTGTCCACCACTACGATATCGAGTTTACGTTCGGACCAAGCGGGCTCATTGTCGCCGGCGAGTGTCGGCGCGTGTCGGTTCCACCGGCGCTGGCCGATCGGCTCCTCGAGGACGATCGGTACGGCGCGTTCGAACTCTGGCAAGACGTCAAGCGTGGCGATCGGGAGGTGGGAGCGATCACGACCCTGTGGGGCGAGTGCACGGACGGCCGTCGGATGTGGGCACGGTAACGACGCGACCGAGGCGTCACGGCTGGATCAACCGGAGGATGAAAGCGGAGTGTTCGAGCACGCTGTCCCACAGCAGGTACCGGTCGGCTACCACCGGAACCCGTCGGCGTCGACCGGCGGGTCGAGGGGACTCTCTGGCAGTCCGTCCCCGATGTCGGGGTCGTTGTACGTACTGGGTGCGACGTCGTTCGGAGAGTCCGGGTAGAACAGCGCGGCGAGCAACTGGACGTGTTCGCGGCCGACACCGAGTTCGAACTGGCCGCCGCCGTACAGCCGGATCCCGCGGCGGTCGCAGTAGTCGATCGTCTCCAGCAGCGACTCGAATGAGCCAAAACGGGAGGGTTTGATGTTGAGCCAGTCGGGTTCCCACGGAAGGGCCTCGACGTCGTCGACGCCGTGGATCGGGTTGTCCCACGAGACGCGCGAGCGAACGTCCGGAGCCTCAAACAGCGGCTTCGTTTCGGCTGTCAGCGCCGGGTCCTCGATCACGGCGTTGGGGAACGACTCCAGGACGAGGCTGTACAGTTCGGGGTCAGCTGGCACGTCGACCTCGGTCCCCTCGTACTGTCCCTTGAGATCGAGGATCCGCACACCGCCCGGATCGACCGTCTCGACGATCTCTTCGACGAGGGCCGCGTCCCACTCGGGGATTGGATCGAGTTTGAACTGCAGGTCTGGCACCTGCTTGCGGAGTGCAACGAGCCGATCGGTCGTCGGTGGCTCGCCCAGTCGCGTACTGGCGACGAACCGAACCGGGTCGAGCGATCGATCGAGCGCGCTCGCAAGATCCGTCCCCTGCTGTCCCAAAGCGAGGTCTAGGGCCGCACTCTCGACGCCCCAGCGGCGGTAGTTCCGGAAGACCTCGCGATCGGGTGCACCTGCTGGGAAGAGATCGACGGTGGCGAGTCGCTGGGAAAACGAGTCGAGGGTGTACTCGCCGATCACATCGGGGAGGCCATGATCGAGCAACGCCTCGTGCTCTTCTGTCTCGTACGTGACGTCCTCTCCGATTCCGGCGATCGATTCGCCGTCCTGACCGGGGCCAGAGAGCGCAATCTCGGTCGAGACGCGCGTGAAGTCACTCGATGTCTCGCGTTCGAGACGGGACAGCGATACCGAATCGATCGTTACTGGCAGGTCGGCGATGCGCTCGTACTCCATACGATTCGATCGGGAGCCAGTGGGATGAACATTGAGCTGCGTTTCGGACAGTGGAGCGATCGGAACCGACACGGGGCTGTCGTTGACTCGACTCCGTCGTCGACTCCTACTCGTTCCCGCGGCGCTGTCTGAGGTTCTGTCGGGTGAACTGTGGCTTCGCCCCGATCGATTTTGGCTCCCGGAACGAGCGATAGAGCAAGACGATGACAGCAGCCGAGAACACGGCCGCCACGATCGATGCTTCGGGTGCCTCGAGGGCGTAGAGCACTCCCGTGGAGAACAGCGACATCGTCAGTAACAGGCCGTAGATCAACCGTTTTGCGAAGGTATCGATGACGCTCTTCGAGTCTTCGAGCCCGATTCTAACGTAGAGATCGTCCCGATCCAGCCGATCGAGTACCCGTTCGGTCTTGGGGGCGATTCGGGTCAATGATTCGCCCGATCGGCGGATCTGATCGCCAGAGGCCTGGATGTACTGGCGGATGGACTCCTCACGATAGCCCTGTTCTGTCAGGTAGTCGGTCGCGGTCGTGATGAAGTCGAACTCCGAGTCGAGTGTGACACAGACGCCTTCGACGACGGTCGCCACCCGGAGTACGAGCGCGAGGTTTTTCGGCAGGCGGAACGGGAACTCGTAGATCGAGTCCTCGATCTGGCCGACGATCTGCTGGACGCGGTACTGTTCGATGTCGTCGCCGCGAGCGTCGGCGATCGCGAGCTCCATCACCTCGGCCATTACACCCCGATCAGCCTCGGGACTCAACGTGCCGATCTCGATCAGCGCATCGAGAATCGCGTCGATGTCCTGGTTGGCGACGGCGATGTAGAAATCGACGATCTTGTCCTGGACGAACTCGTCGACGCGGCCGGACATCCCGAAGTCGTAGAAGATGATCCGGCCGTCGTCTGTCACCGCGAGATTGCCCGGGTGCGGATCGGCGTGGAAGACGCCGTCGTCGATGATCATCTGAAGATACGATCGCTGCAGCGTCTCTGCGAGGTCGGTCCGGTCGATCCCTTTGCGATCGAGTTCCTCGACGTCGTTGATCTTCGTTCCGGCGACGTACTCCATCGTGAGCACGCGTGGTCCCGAATGGCTCTCGATGACTCGCGGGATGACCAGCCGGTCGTCGTCGGCGAAGTTCGATCGAATCTCCGAGAGCATCGCCGCCTCGCGCTGGTAGTCCATCTCCTCGCGGATCGTCTTGCCAAACTCGTCGGCCAGGTTCTCCAGAGAGAACGCGCGGGATTCGCCGACGAAGTACATCAGGATCGGGAGCGACCAGCGGATGACCCGCAGATCGGCCTCGACGAGTTCCTCGATGCTCGGGCGGCGAATCTTCACCGCGACGTCGTGGACGACCTCTCCCTGTGGCCCTTCGCTCGTCTCGGGCTGGCCGTTGATCTGCGCTTTGTACACTTGCCCCAGGCTCGCGCCGCTGATCGCGTCGGTGTCGAACTCGACGAATCGGTCCTCGACGGGACCCAGTTCGTCTTCGACCACCCGTTTTGCGTCCGCCCAGTCTGCCGGTGGCACCTCGTCCTGGAGGGCGGCGAGAACGTCGATGTACTCCGGCGGAAGGACGTCGGGCCGCGTCGAGAGCAACTGTCCGAGTTTGATGAACGTCGGACCGAGGGTCAACAGCGACTCGAGCAGTACTTCCGCACGGTGGCGATGGGTCTCGGGACCGACCTGGCGCCGCCGGCCGAACAGCAGGAACCGTCGTCGGTCACGTGCGTATGCGAGCAGCAGTGGGAGAAACTGCCAGGCAACGATAAGGAACCGTTTGTACGCGCGAAGCTGAACCAGTCTCGGTCACCTCACGTTAGTTGCCACCGTCGACGACATCGATCGTCGTTTCGCTGGTTTCCGGTCGCTTCGGTATCATCAGCCTGAGGACACCACGCTCGACGACCGCCTCGGAGCCCGAGTCGGTCGCATCGGCGGGCAGCGGCAGTTCGATGTCGAGAACGTGCGATCGATTCTCCTCGAGGAAGTCGTAGCCCTCGACAGACGCTTTCTCTCGGTGTGCGTCGATCGAGATGGTTCCGTCGTCGATCGACAGATCGAGCGTGTCGGCGGCCACACCCGGTACGTCTAAGACGAGCAGATAGGCGTCGTTGCTCTCGAGGAGATCGAAGAAGACGTCTTCGGAGAGGTCCCGCAACGCGTCACGGAGCGCTGACATAGCTATCGGTTTGAACGCCGATACGAAAAAGGCCGCGGTAGCGGTTGTTTCCGAGCGGCGAGCGTACAGAGTGCTGTCAGCCGACCGGTAGCTGCAGACAGGGCCGGCGAAACCCAGCCGTGCCCGAACGGGCAGCCCGACAGGGCGACCACTCGCCGCTTCTTGTCCCGTACGCTTTTGCCGCCCGCCGACCCGAATCAGAGTATGGAAGGTGCCGATCGGGAGCGAACGGAGGCCGGGTTCAAAGTACGAACTCCCGTCGACGAGGCGCGACGGATCCTCAGGGAGGCCATCGGGGACGAAGAGAGGTGTCGGACAGGGGTCGAAACTGTCGACGTCGAGCGCGCAGACGGGCGGACGCTCGCCCAGTCGATCACTGCCGCACGAAACGTGCCCCACTACCAGCGGGCGGCGATGGACGGCTATGCCGTTCGCGCGAGCGATACGTTCGGCGCGAGCGATCGATCGCCGGAGGTGCTTCAGATTGCGGCCCCACAGAAAGACCGGACAGACGACAGCACCCACGAGACTGCCGATCGAGTCGAGCCGAACACGGCAGCACGGGTCCACACCGGGAGCGCCCTACCCGAGGGAGCGGACGCCGTCGTGATGATCGAACACGTCGAGGAACTCGAGGCGGTTGGCGAACTCGAAGTCGAAGACGCCGTCGCTGCGGGCGAGAACGTTGCCCCCGTCGGCGAGGACATCGAGGCGGGACAGACGCTGTACGAGGCGGGCTACCGGCTCCGGCCCTCGGATCTCGGGCTGGTTCGATCGGCAGGCTACGCCCGGGTCGACGTCGCCCAGCGACCGACCGTCGGCGTGGTCCCAACGGGCGAGGAGCTCGTCGACGCCGACCCCGATCCTGGCGAAGTAATCGAGACGAACGGGCTCACCGTCTCTCGGCTGGCACAGCGCTGGGGCGCGCGGGCGACTTACCGCAATATCGTCACGGACGATCCCGAGTCGCTGCGGGTCGCGATCCAGCGTGATCTGACGAAAGACGTGATCGTTACGTCTGGGGGATCCTCGGTCGGGGAGCGCGATCTCATCCCAGAGGTGATCGACGACCTCGGGGAAGTGGTCGTCCACGGCGTCGGTCTCAAGCCCGGCCACCCTGTCTGTCTGGGGATCGTCGAGGAGACACCCGTCCTCGCGCTCCCGGGCTACCCGGTCGCCTGTATCGTCAACGCCGTCCAGTTCCTCCGCCCGGTCCTGCGCTGGCTCGAAGGGACGACGCCCGACCCCCACCCGAGTACACAGGCTGAACTCGATCGCAAGATCGCGAGCGAACCCGGCACCCGAACGTTCGCCAGGGTCCAACTCGAAGCGCGGGACGCCGAGGACGGCCCCAGATACAGGGCGGTCCCAACCCGTGCCAGTGGTGCTGGCGTCCTCTCGAGTGTCGCGCTGGCCGATGGCTGGGTCGTCGTTGACGACGATCGAGAGGGAATCCCAGCCGGTGAGACGGTGGCCGTCGAACGCTGGGAGCTGAATCCGTAGGGCACCCTCGATCGGGTAGGTGGCCGAGTACCGCAGTCAGTGCAGGGTTCCTTCACGATGGTCGACGTCGTAGGCGAACAGCGCGTAGCCGACCTCGGCGGGCGAGTAGCCGGTCGTCGACGCGATCTCGCGGATCGGCTCGATCATCGCCACGTAGTCGGCGGCGTCGAACGACTCCTTGCGGCCATCGAGATAGTCGAACCGATCGAGCGTCGCCCAGACGCGGGTGTCGACGACGGCGTGAGCCGACGGATCAAGCGCGGTGAGTACACAGGAGGCTGTCGGGGCCTTGAACCCGGAGAGGCCGGCGAGGAGCTGGATTTTCGAGAAGTCGTCCTCGACAGCGAGGACGTTCGCGGTCACCTGTCGGCAGCGATCCTCGGGGTTCGATTCGACGTGATAGGCGCTTCGCGTCGAAGACTCGTAGGCGATCTCGTACAGTTGGGCGCGGGTGAGATGTCCCTGTTCGCGGTACCAGTCCCCGAACGTGTCCAGGCGATCCGGCAGGACGCCTTGTGTGTCGGCGTAGCGGTCCAGATACGTGGCGACGAACTCGCGATCGATCTCGGTCATGGGTACTCGATACGAGCGAGCACCGGCCCAAGAAACGTGGTGTCTTGGCCACAGCTAATCGAGGTGGGAAAAACGGCTCCAACTGGGGCCAACCGACTACCCCTACTCGAGCGCCAGTCGAACCGCATCCCCGATCGCAGCCGATCGGGCCACGTGCTCGTAGGTACCCTCCCGAACGCCGTTCGTAACGTATGCAAAGCCAATATTCGCTTCCGGGTCGGCCCAGCCGACGCTACTCCCAAGGCCGGCGTGGCCGAACACTCGCTCCGGCGTCAGCGACCCGTACGGATCCGCTTTCGTGCCTCCTTTCCAGAACCCGAGGGCGAACCGTGCTGGCCGGGAGAGGGTCCCGTCGGCGTCCGTTTCGGCTTCGATCGTCGTCATTGCATCGACGGTTTGGGAAGAGAGAATCCGCGTCCCGTCGAGTTCGCCGCCGTTCGCGAGGCAGGCGTAGAACCGCGCCATGTCCCGCGCAGTGCCGATCCCGCTCGACGCCGGGATGACGGCCCGATGGAACCGCTCCTCGTTGAATAGCGCCGCGATCGCGGTATGATCGGCACCGAGCCCCTCGCCGGGGTCGCGACACCGATCGAACGCGTCGAAACCGACCAGCGTCGCCACGTCGTCGGGTTCGTCCTCTCGAAGCCCGATCCCGGTGTTCTCCATCCCGAGCGGGGCGAAAATTCGATCCTGGGCGAGCGTCTCGATCGGCGTTCCCGACACCCGGCGGGCGAGTTCGCCGACCAGCCAGCCGAAGGTAAGTGCGTGGTAGGCGGGCTCCTCGCCGGGCGGGCTCACGGGATCCATCGCCTCGATCGTCTCGACGGCTGCGTCCCAGTCGGGCCACCTGTCGGGGTGGTCGTTGATCTCGCCGTACTGAAGGCCCGCGGTGTGACTCAGGACCTGCCGCACCGTGATCGCCGCCTTCTCGGACCCCTCATCGGCGAACTCCGGCCAGTGCTCGACCACCCGATCGTAGTACGCAAGACGGTCGTCGTCGACCAGCGAGTGGAGCGCGACGGCCGCGTATGGCTTCGTACACGAAAACAGCACGTGACGCGTTTCGGATGTCGTCCGATCGCCCTCCGGGCCGGTCACGCCACCCGCGAGATCGAGCACACAGTTGCCGTCGACGGAGACGGAAAGCTGTGCGCCGTGGTGAAGTCCCACATCGAGGTGGCGATCGAACAGGGCAGCGATCCGGTCTCGGTCTCGATCGGCGAGGCTGGGCATAGCGCACGTACGGTCGCAAGCGAAGTAGTGGTTCGGCCGCGTCGCCGACCACCGTTTTTATCTCCGGCATACAAAGAGCCGGTATGGACCGCAAGGAATTCCGCGATCTCGCGACCCCCGAGGAAGCACGGGAGGCGATCGACTCGCTCTCACTCGAAGGTGGTGTCGACCGTGTCCCACTCGGTGAGTGCCGTGGCAGAGTGCTCGTCGCCCGACTCGACGCCGAACTCGACGTCCCCGGCTTCGATCGGGCGAGTCTCGACGGCTAC
>LFCJ01001869.1_pt1 | contig 14991 bp, 16 predicted proteins | sample 643141 | NCBI WGS metagenome assembly LFCJ01 (sample SAMN03766243, study PRJNA286221) | soda lake metagenome | biome: soda lake; feature: Kulunda steppe; material: water; isolation source: sample B1-Br-g2 brine of Lake Bitter-1 | place: Russia: Kulunda steppe | collected 2010-07 | reverse complement strand
GGTGTCCTTGCAGGGTGGCTAGCCTGCAAGGACACCCACGCCCGCCCCCACCATGCCCCTGTGTGCCCACGCGCCTGCGTGTGCGGCATTCGGTACGTCGGCCAAAACGCCCACCCCATCTGTGTCCTTGAGTCCCGTGAAAGGCTTACCAGATTGTGCGCTGCTGGCAGCACATCTGCCCCCTCCACAAGCATTCAGTGCGCCACAGCATTCAGAGGCCAGGGGTGTGGAGGGGTACGGAGGGGTGTGGAGGGGAACGGGACGGCGCAGCAGGGTGTGGGGCAGGGCAGCGTTGTGGGTGCCACACAAGGACAGGCACCTGCTGGTGCTCCCTGCGCAGGCCAAGGCCTCCGCCATGCAGCGCCCTCTCAGCCCCCTCCCCAGGCCATGCGCGCCAACACGCATGCTGTCGCGGGCATCAGGGGGAGGGACAACTTCATATCCCCTTTGCAGGCCGCCTTGAACACCCTGCTGTTGGTGGCCTGCATGTCCACCTGGCTTTAGACAGTGCTAGGAAGTTCAACTGCGCATCATCTCACCAGATGATGCCAGTTGCACTTCCTAGCACTGTCTGACCAATTGAGACACTTGGCACTGTCTCAATTGGTCAGAGAATTACAGGGTGCGTTGGACTGGGGTCGCTCGAGTGTGTAATAGTTCGTGCTTCTTGTGGTGTGCGTGCTTGTGTGACAATGTCCTAAGCGCACTTGTGTGTGTGTACATGCGTTCATCAACGGAGGAGGGGGTAGTATGAGCGCAGTGGCGCGAAAGCGTAGGGTTGACTTTACTAGGGTGTGTCCATACAAGGGCTCTCACCGGCATTCGCACGGGGTGGCATCCGTGCCCATGCCGGATGCTCTGTCAATGGCGCTGCGCTTTTCGGTTGAGCACATGCGCCCCTTAGGGGCTACTCTGCAGCTCAATACCTGCGAGCGGCAGGCCGAGCACAGCATCACACCCCGAGGTCAGCGCGTGCACGTTATTGAGGCACATTTCCTTACGGACGTGCTTGGGCCTGTCCAGACGCCCAGCGGGGGCCTTTTTGAATCCCAGTCGAGCAAGCTCAGTGGGTTGGGCCTAAGTACCCTGGGGTGTGTGTGGGACTGGTACCCAAAGCCGCTGAGGGAGCGGGCGCCTGGTCTTGCAGTGCCAGCAGGCAGCCTTAGTCCCGGCGTGTGTCCACCCTTTTTGCAGCACTCCCACGAGGAGCCGCTTGAGGTGGACAAGTGCCGCCCAACCTTGAGGCCTGCGCACTGGGCGAACTGCCGCCAGTTTGCACAATGCGCAGGCCTCAAGGTTGGGAGGGTCAACACCCTCCCGAACTGGACAGAGATGCGACGTGTCGGAGGGACAGGCCTCTTGATCTATGGTCCTGGCGGGGCAGTAGGCAGAGGAGCACCCTTGCCAGCTGTGCAGGAGTCAGCGAGTGGGACGCCTGCAGGGGTTGCTGCAGGGCACAAGCTGGGCACGGCCAGCTCCACCTTCCGTTGGCTGTCAGGCCATCGTGATGCGCAGGCGGTGACTAGTCACTACCTTGTGTACAATCGCATCCGGCAGGTCTACACAGAGACGGTGGGTGTGCAGCCGACAGCCATGCAAGCATGCGCGTCTGGATGACCCCATGCGGCATGCACAGTCACCCGCATAAACACGATGCAAAAGCAGGGCTTGTATGCTGGCAGACTGCGCATGTGTGCAGCGGTGTGCGCACTCTCACACGCCCTCAGCCCCACATTAACTGCCTCCCATGCGTGCACGTGCTCTGCGGCAGGTCACCACAGAGAAGGTCCGCGTGCTCACGGCCTGCATGGTGGAGGACCTATACGAGTCTACCTGTAGGACTGCCACGCAACCACCATCGCCTGACCCCAGATCAACCTCGCCTGGAATGAGTTTTGTACTTGGGCACACGCACCTGTGCATCCAAAACCTTAACCCATCCAGGGCCACGACAAACAAGTTGCTGTCGCCTAGGAGGTGCAGGTCCTGGTCCTTGGGCTCAGGCGCTGTGCTGATCAGGCCGGCAGCTCCAGGGGGCAGCTGGCCGAGTGCCAGGATCGCGCAGCCAGAATCTGGCAGCCATTCCACGTGGTGAGCGCTCCCAAGGATCTTCAGGGCACCAGCCAACGCGCCAAGGTCGTCCGTGTCAAGATCCTTCCAAAGCCGGTCTTGCCCGAGTTTGGCTGCCAGCGGGGGGATTGGCTGCAGGGGAATTGTGGATAAATAAACGTATCTCTGTCCCCTGCTGCATTTGAAACACAGAATGACTGCAAGATACCAGGCAAGATACGCTCTGCCTGTCATGATCGGCCTGTCCTAGGACAACTCAACTTTTTGCAGGCACATGTGATGCTGATCTCAAGCTTCTGCTTGCTCATATGATAATCAAAGCTCACAAGAGGAACATGTAATCTAATGTGTGTGTCAGCCAGCCACCCAGAGTCACTGCAAGATCTGGAGCTGCTAGACCAACCTGCTGGCCCTTTAGAAATGCGCCTAGAACATCCAGCAAGTGTCTGCAATGAATTGGTTGCTGGATGATATTCAAAGCTTACAAGAGGAACATATTTTCTAATGTGTGTCAAGATCTGAGCTGCTAGACCAACCTGCTGGTCCTTCAGAGATGCGCCTTGAACATCTATCAAGTGTTTGCAATGAATTGGTTGCTGGAGAGCAAGCTTTGATGTGGGCAGGTGACTGAGCTTAAAGATGCTGGATAGCAGAGTTTCGTCGATGAGCCATTCACTGATCGGTGCCATGGCAACTTCAGCGACAGCACTGATTTCCATATACATACATATATATATATGGTAAATAAGATACGTTTAATTTTTGGTATAATTTCACACCCGTGTGCGATCATTTAAACGCACCCCTGTGCGTTTGCAAATACCGCGCAGCCTCCTCTGCAGCTACTTTTAAGTGCACTTTCTACGCAATATGCTTTCGTATTGGATGATGTGAGCAGTGCACATCTTAAGCATCTCGATAATTATTCTTCAAGATAAGTACGATCAGACCACGAAGCATTTTCCAAGCTAGCCGTGCATCACACATCTGGCTGCCGGTTTGACAATTTGAGAGAACATGGCCAACAATTTTCCAAACAAAATGTTATTCACTACGTCACAGGCACCTTCATCAATCAGAAACACGCTGTTCGCTTCAAGCAGTCAACTTGCCTTAAATGCCCACTCTGCCTACAAGCAGACATTGCTCTCCACATTCCAAGTATGAGAAAGTCTTTCAAGGTGTCAATACAAGAATACCTCTGGAAAGATCACTCATCACCATAATGTTGCATGCAGACTCATCATGAAAGCCATAAAAAAGGCTCTCTGGCAGAATGTTTGGTTCATGTGGATGCGGGCAGTACATTAGCATGCTCAGGAATTTAAACGTTTTTGGCTCAACAAAAACATTTAAACTCCTGAGCATGCTAATGAAATGACATAATCTAGTTGGATTTTTGTTGCTTGTTTATTTGGCAGAGACAGGCTTACCTCCAGTTGCCCTGATGACTCACTTACCAATAAAGTCCAATCACCTTCCAATCTCCACTTGCAACAGTTGTAGCACGTTGATGACATGGGAGTTGTGCAGAAATTACATGCTGAAAGCTGATAAGAGGAAGGTGCACCTGGTAGAGGTCAAATACTGTTAAGGCACCAGGCCTGGACACCAGCTGGAGGCCTCAGCAAACAGCATGAGACTTTATGCGAGAGCTTGAAAGCTAAACAGGTTACACCTTCCACCATCCTTCTTGGTGCGAGATATTTTATTCATACTTCAAACACTGTGCGTCATCTTAAAGAGCTCGGCCTCGATCCAAAGAGGGTTCACAAGACAGCTCCCCTTGAGATGCATGCTCACTCTGTGCATAACGCGCGTAAACTGACTGCAACTAGATGTGCATGCACTTGAAAAAAGGAAATGATTTCAAGGTCTTAGTCGGGGGCTGCCAACCAAAATCCCCACGAGTAATCGTTCTCCTTTGGTGGAGGTCAATGTGTCTTCTTTTCCTTTATGGAAGCAGGGAGTGTTTGTTGCAAGCGTAGTTCTTTATTTTTTTAGTTTGCGCAACAACTTGAATTGTGTATTAAGCTCTAGTGTACGTTTTCTTACTTCATACTCATCCAAGCCAAGCATACTTAGTACTTGGAGCGGGCAATCCAAAAGGCATTTATAGATAGTTATCATCGCTCCAATTAGGATAGCATGTATAGTGACTCACTATTAGTGAGTACTTTGTGGCATTGCCGTGCAAGTGTGTGTGATTCATAGCAGTACCCACAATGCCTGCAAATTTTGATGTAAGGGTTGCGTAGCAGTACTTGCTGAATGAGAGCAGTTTAGCTGAAACTGATGTCTGTAAGTTGAACCTAGTTGTGGGAAGGTCTACTTACCTACTTCTGCTATAGCTAGTAGTGAGGGAATTTTTGTCTCATCTTTTTTAGGGTCAACGCACTGGTACACGCCCTTGCACAACAATGCCACAAAGTGAGCCTACATGCCATCCTGATTGGAGTGATGGGGACCACATTTTAATGTCATACTGAGCTACCCCTCGGTAAGCTTGGCCAAGACCGGAGTAAAGTAAAAAAATTACTCTTGATCTAAACACTCATTATATTCAATGTGCAACAAAAATCATAAACACAAGCAGGAGGTTGAAAAATAACATGGAAAGAACAGATGGCTCTTTTCTGAACCCTTCGATTCTTCCTAGTTTGATGGTGGAGGTACACCTAAACTTCTTCCCTAATTCACTCAAACAGTATTACCCTGTTGGCGTAGTCTCTTCTTTTCTTTTCTTTTCTTTTCACCACTGAGCTGACTACGTTAAGATCATAAAGACATCTAAATTCTTTACAATTAAAAAATTCCACTCAGTGGTAGACTACTTCTGTGAAAAATGCAATTAAGATAATCAATGCTAAATGGATACTGTCCTTGATAAGGAAAGCAGCCACAGGGCAGCCTGCCCGAGGCTGTTTTTTTTAAAAATCACCTGACCCACTGTGGTCAGGGGTGTGTGAGATTGAATTCCCTTACTTCTCCTTTGATGTTGGAGGGCTGTCTGGTGCTTGAACCGGACAGACGCCTCTCCCTTAACATATGCAGCGCATGAAAAGCTACGGCTGGCAGGGAAAAGAAAGAAACAAAGAAAAAGGAAAGAAGTGTGAGGGGGTGCCGTTAGTAACCGCAAGTTTGCCTCTGCAAGGCATTCTGAGCTTTTGCGCATTGTAGGTTTGCCTATGCAAGGTATCCTGAGCTGGGTCAATTCTGCAGATTGCACACATAATGGCCTGGGATCAAGCTTGAGCTTTCCGCGACTTGCCATCAATTATTTAGAACTATCATCATTGATCAATGAATTTCATTCATCAAACATGTTATGTCTTCAACCAAAACTCTGTCACTACTTGCACTACTAGCACTGTTCTGGTGCATCATTCAAATTACCCCTACTCTTCTTTTGTACCAAGTGCAATTTGTTGTTTTACTATTTCTAAGGTCAGGTTGAAGGCCTGATGAGCTTCAGCTAAATTGCCCTCGTTTGGCAGATACAGCTTTCATATCATATCATGATGCAACCCAAATCATGCCTTCCCTTTTCCAAGTTGTGAAAGGCACATACGTTCTGTCACATAGAATAGTACAGTCACTGTACTACTAGTGGTGCTACAGAAGCGCTCGACTTAAATGCACCACAGCCTTTCCCCTGAATGTACCCACATGAGTGGCCCTGCCAGCAGGCCGAGAGAGTTCTTGAGCCAATCAGTTACCAAATAACTGGCTTTATTTGAATAAGCCATATACTCAGTGAGTGTGTGCCCAAGGTTCCAACACACCACCTTGCTTCTTGTGCCCTTACTTTTTGAGTTGGTTTTGGTTGCAGGCATGATTGGCTTTGACAAAGCTGCCCATATACCTTACCTTACCTTACCTTACCTTACCAAAGCTGCCCATATGCAGCACGTTAAGCTATCCTTGCACTTACTAAGTTAGTACTGGTAGAAAAACCACTAGGCCCATCCCGAGACAAAAAGAAGGCATAAAAGGTCTCAGGGATCTCAGGGGGAAAATGGCACCAAGGCTTCCCAGGAGTTTACAAGAGCTCAAGCTACATGAGCAGTGTCATGGTCCAACCAATCAGCCTTACGACCAGGCTGGCGTCAACCCTAATCTGTAATTAAAGTCACATGAGTAGTGTCAGGAAAAAGAGGACCCGCCAAACAAGGGCAGCTAAAACCTTCAGGCTTGTGTCTCACACTTGCATGGAGGCCTTTGACTAAACAGTGATTCGCGTGAGCAAAGTTAGAAAATATATAAGAGTTCACGGATCAGTGATTCTGTGATGTAGTAGGCAAGCACAGATCCAAGAAGCACAGTGATCTGTGGCGCCACACTCTCTACAGGACTGCTTGGCCCATAAATAGCACCCAGACCTTTAGGAGGCCTGCAAGCAGTGATAAGCGGGAAGGCAAGGTTTTCTCAAGGGAGAAATCACGCAAGCAAGAAAGAAATCCTGGCCCTCAGGTATTGCCTGTGTCAATGGATGTGGTGTCAAGGGTAGCTTGGCGCCTTTTTTTTGCTCAAAAATTCTGCCCACCATGGTGTTACCCATGCAAAGAACCAAATTTCCTGAGGAACAACGCTTTCATATTTCAGCCGTGGGCAAACTAGCTGTTTTGCATGCTCAACATGAAAGCTCAAGCAAGCAAGACAAATGTTGCAAGCTTGTGCTTGCTTCCTCTGGCAGCTTAGCTAAAGTAAGATGGTACACAAACAAAGCAATAACTCAATAATCAATGACCAATGTCATGGCACGATTTGAGTTATGCAACTCACACATGCAGTCATCAAAACTTGTTAAGCAACGTGAGCAGCAGATGGACTCTTCAAGGTAACTCCACAGAAGCAAGCCAAGCAGAATGCCTCAGTGAGGATCGTCCTAAGTGAGCCACTGAAAAAGTTGCAAGGCTGGGCTTGTAGCCGACCAATGGCTCAAGCAGAGAGCCAAATTGGAAAAAAAACCTCAGTGAGCACGCACGGCATCCATGTAAGGCATTCCAAGAGCATACCAAGGGCATTTGCTCAGTACCAATGGCATACCAAAAGCATTAGCTTTGAGACAATCTATGCCTATAAACTGCTTCAGAGCACATGGATTAGACTGACGTCAAGCAACAGCTTTGCCTTGCAAATGTATACATTTCACTCACACCTTGATTCACCAGGTTCCTGTCCCTGATGGTGGAGTAGTCTCCCAAGTCTTTCTAATTTTCAGCAAGAGCCACATGCTTTACCTGCTCACACAAACAAACTAACCTTACAACCAGGCTGGCACTGCCAGTGGCAGTTATTCCTAAACTTGCTGATTTTGACCTGCTCGCAGCCTGAGGGCAACCAGACCCGCCAAACACTTTTGAGGAGCACTGCCTGCATGAAAGGCATAGAGGCCATGCACACTCAGGCTAGGGAACGTGGCATGCCAAGGGAACCTGCTCACCATTCTGGGGGATCGTAGCCTGAGCTCCCGAAGGGGCTGCACCTCAGCAGGCGCCAAGCAGTCAGGACCGTCCCTCTCCACACTCCTGCCGCACATGACAGAGGTCGGACAGCAAAAGCAACTGCAGTCTCACATCAGCTGCGACAAGGCTGTCCAGCATCAGGGCCTCCGCGACAGGCCTGTTCAGCATCACACCAGCTGCAACAGGGCTGTTCAGCATCACACCGGCTGCGACAGGGCTGTTCAGCATCAGGGCCTCTGTGATAGGGCTGTTCAGCATAACACCAGCCGCGACAAGGCTGTTCAGCATCAGGGCCACCTCCGCCTGTGGGCTCATCAGATGAAGAATGTGCTGAGGACGCCCAGCGCCAGCGACCTGATGGCGATCCATGTGCTCACTGGCACTTCATCGGTGCGAGTGCATGAGCTGGCAGGCTGCATTGTTGCTGGACCACCACCAACATCAGTATGAGCCACCTCCACCCCCAGGCAAGCACACACGTACCAAATTGTTTGTACGAAATCATACTGTACTCGCTGCACGTGGGCAGATAACGGCAGGATGATTGCATGTTGGGGCTCAAGTAATTCTTGTAGAACCTCAGCATTGCCAGTGCGACCCTGAGGCATGTCAAGGAGGAGATCAAGTGAGGGTCTTAATAGAGATCAGGGGAAGCCAATGTCCATCAGTTTCTTGAAGAGGTAGATGGCGTCACAGGGGCAAACCTCATTAATTTCAAGGGTATTGGTCCTAAGAGTGGATCGTAAACTTCCATATCAACCATCTGGAAGGCCATCGACATCTGCTCTCTCTGCAGCTGCCTTGTCCACCCAGATCACGCAATGTTTCATGCCTACCGCTTATTGCACCAGGCACTTGACTAGGAGGGCAGAGCCAGCCGAGAATATGTGCAACCAGGAAGTTTAAATCTCTAGAATAGATGATGGCGTGAGAAAGCCGCTGCTGCACTTCGGAATCCTTTCAGCTTTTCTTGCCAGATCAAACCTCCTCACCCACGGCACAACTTCACAACACACTTTTGGGAAAGGGGGGCAATCCGTGCCAAAGTGTACCTTATTCCCAAGCTCTCAGGTTCATCGCCATCTGGCCTCCCAGATTTTGAGGCACCACCACCAGGCCGCATCTTCACTGTGCCCTCCTGTTGTTGCTCCTGTTGTTGCTCCTGTTGCTGCTCCAACACTGTGTCACATGGCCTGTCTGCTGGATTGTCCTTTCCTTGGGGTGATCTGTCATCTCTTGCCCCAGAATCAGCGCTGTCCTGCCTCAAGGCTAAAACATGTGGGGTCCAGCATGGGCCAGGCACAACGGGGATGGCAATTAGAGGGGCTCCAAGAGGTTTAGCCTGCGGTGCATGATCATTTGCAGAAATGCGTACGACTGCATGCACAAGTGTTGCAGCTCAGGCACTGCATGCGATTCAGACAAGCGCACCTGTGCTTTAGGGCATGCCCCATGGAGCAAGTGCCTTTGGCAATCCAAACAGGCATGCACGCACAAAGAAGTCTTTCGCAAACTCCGGCCTCTAGACCTGCTAACTGTGACAGAGATCTCGGTTGAGCCTTGCGTGTTTATGCATGCTGCTGGCGTGGACAGCTGCATGGAAAATATTATAATTATTTTTAAATAATGATTTTTGCGTTTGAATTGTGATCCAATATTACGCGAGGCAGCCTTGTCTCTCATGTTGCCATGGCCACAGACCCAGCCAGCTTTGCTGTCATTGACCTCAGCATATCATTCCTGTCATTTGTGAACATCGAGCTGCGCAGTCAGGGGTGAGGACAACTATTAGTTGCACTGCATGCTTGCATAGGAGGTCGCGCACGCTGGCACGCCGCCTGGCATGGCTAGCTTGACTGGATCTGAACTGCAGGCATCTCATGTTTCAACCTGCTCCTTTTCTCCAGGTGGTATGCAGTACGAGTTCGTTTGCTCCCTGATCCCCGCATCAAGGCAGTTTGGCCTTACAGGACTGCACTCAGTGGTGCGTTATCTCTATGACCCAACTTGGCTAAAGAAACAAACCTTTGGGTCTGTAAGGCTTGTCAGAGCATACGCCATGGCCCCCTAAGTAAAGCCCTTAGGCCAATGTCTTGTGCGCACGAGCCTACAGCTACTTCACAACTTCATTGACTGCTGACAATATGTCCTGCGAGCGGTACGAGGTGCCACAGTCATGAGTGCTCATTGTGATCTAACATAACCAACATGTCAGGCAAAAGTGCATTGAGTCGGCAGCACAACGTGGCGAAGAGGATGCATGCATAACATTAAGGAGCTGCAGCCAAACAAGCCAGAGTTTCCCTCTTAAAGCCAAGGACTTGGTCCTGAGCCGGGTCATAATCACTGTGTTGACCCCCTGGCGCCATTGCAGCATCTTTAACAATAACATTGCCTGCTGTCCTGGAGGGTCACACCAGCTCGCACCTACGGCCGTCTGAACCACAGCCCAGCCAAAGCTGCGCTTTGGACTCTTTTGCATGTGCATGCGCAGAAGCCGCTGAGCAACAGCTCTCAGAAATCCAGGTCGGCCAGGTAGAGGAGGGATGGTCCTGGCACAGCAGAGTGTTTTCAGTGAGGTACACGCTGGAGGAGATCGCCCTCGGGGAGTCGCCTTGCTTCCAGGTGAGGGCCTGGGGCCTGGCCCTGCCCCCAGCACCACACATCGTTCCCAAATGCAAGGCTTTCAGCAGGGGGCCACCGGGATCCTCACAAAATCCTGCATTTGAACTGTTGAGGCCGAAGGATTGGGAGGCCCACGCACGTGCACACTGCTGCACTCCTGATCAACTCATGATGCTGTTCAATTCAACACCTAGAGAGGCGGAGAAATTAACCAGGGCAGTATACCATGAGGCCATACACACAAGGAATACCATGAGCGCAAGCTCCAACTCACGGACTTGAAAATGGCATGAATCAAGCACGTACCTGGTATGATACATTGATCCCAATTCTTTGTCCTTGAGATCTTTGCTTCTCAATACAGGGGTTGATGACCCGCAGGTTGTAAACATCAGAGTGCACAATTCAGGCGGTATAGCTTTGAGGTCTGGCCAGTAGAGATTACCCGCATGCAGTGATTTATGTTGCGTCCATGTGCAGGTGTTCCTCCGCAACCCAACTGAATCCCTCTCGACGGCAAGCTTGAAGATCGAGCTCCAGCTTCTGCACCAGGAAGCCGACATTGTCAGGTGCTCTATAGGAGGATGTGCGCCAAAGCCGCTTAGATGATTGCTGTTCTCACGGTGCTCCCATATACCTTCCCTTGATGAAGGCTTTTGTTGAAACAGTAGCTAGGACTTTGAGCCTCCTGTGCAGAGTGGCATCAGTCATGCCCATGCTTGTTGCCTTGGGTTGACAACGTGTGACGCGCATGCGCACTGCTTGCTCACGTGCACGCAAGCACGTGCTTGATTCTCCAATGCCTGTCAAGCTCTCCGTGAGCCGTGTCCCTGCCCATCCCGTCGGTGCTCGTTGCAGCCAGCCAGCGCCTCCGAAGACCTTCCACCTGAAGCCTGTGGGCAGGGACACCATCCGGCTCACACGTGTGTGCGAGGGCGCGGCTGTGTACTACCCCATCACCTGGGGCCCCGCCCACTTCGCGCTGTGCCACACCACATTCTACACCTTGCTGTCAGGCTTTGTGCCGGCGCGCACGCTCTACAGGTGTGCTGTGCAGGTCCCCTCGTGGTTGCGGGCCCAGCAAGCCCCATGCCCCGCGCTAACCTGTGTGCTTGGCTCTGCTCAAGCGGAAGCTTCTGAATGCTCACAGTGCTCAGCTGTGCAGAGCCATCGCCTCCCCATATACGCCTCTCTTGGACAGCATGCATGCGTGCTAGCCAAACAAGGTCTCAGGGGTATCTCCTGGGCACCAAACTTCAACAGAGGCAGCTCACCACAGAACCACCGGGGTTGGGCTGGCGCACCTCAGCCGTCCTCACCAGCCTGATGTCTGCCTCCATCCCCTGCATCTACACTGAATGCACACACACACACACACTGCTTGCTCACCACCAAACGCGCGCATCTGCCATGACCTGCACACGAGTGACACTCGCGCAAAGCCATGACATGCACACGAGCGACACTTGCGCAAAGCCATGACCTGCACACGTGAGACACCCGCGCAAAGCCAAAGCAGACACTCCCTGCTGGCTGCCTGGGCATTGTCGAGGGCCTGGGAGCTGGGCTACAGTCATGGAGGGCACGCACCTGTGCCGCCGACTGTCCAAGCAGCCCCCGTGCCGTTTATCCCGCGGCCAGCCTTGGTGCACCTAGTCACCTGTGTTGTTTCTGCCCTGCCTGCGCAGCTTGCGCGCCACAACAGGCAGGGACCTGCGCCGCCCGTTGTCCCGGAGGGTGCCATCGGCAAAGTTGGAGCGTTCGCTCAGTGTGGCCAACAGCGGCCAGCCGCCCAAGAAGAGCGGGTGGCGGGGGCTGATGTGCGGCAACATGGACACTGACCAGGTGGGCGCTGGTGTGCAGCAAAATGGACGCCGGCCAGGTGCAAAGGGGGCAGGGGCTGGTGTGCGGCAACATGGAAGCTGACCAGGCAGGCAGAGGGTGGGGCGAGCCAAGGGGTGCGCTGGGGAGTGTGAAGGGGAGTAGAGTGTGGCAATTGGGGCGCCGCCCCTAGGTGCGTGGATGGTGGTGGGTGGCACGTGTCGTGGTGTGCGTGAGTGGGGTGCTTGTGGTGGGCATCGATGCGCGGCAGCGTGGGTGCCTTTGCAGTGCCTTTGCGGTGCCTTTGCAGTGCCTTTGCGGTGCTTTTGCAGTGCCTTTGCGGTGCCTTTGCAGTGCCTTTGCTGTGCCTTTGTGGTTCCTTTGTAGTGGCTTTGCAGTGCCTTTGCGGTGCCTGCTTTGCATGCAGAAAGAGTGGCAAAAGTGTGGTGAGCGATTGAGTGCAGCGGGACTGGTGCGGATGTGCTGTGGCGCGTTTGACAAGGCAGGTTGCTGCTGTGCATGCAAGGGCACCGTCAGCAGGCACGACTGAGTGCCCACAGCTCTGTGCCTGTGCAAGGCTGGGTGTGCTCAGCATAAGTGGGGGACGTGCCTTCCGACTGCGTGTGCCTTCTCTGACCTGGATCCGCTTGATCACAGGCGCGTGCGCCTTTGCTTGCATGTGCGCTGGAGGCATGTTTTGCATATGAGAACGGGAGTTTGAGCCTTTCATTCAGCAAGCGGCTCGGTTATCTTGAGCCGCGCTGCTTGATGCCCTACGCTGCTGCTGTTGCTGCTGCTGCTGATGATGATGGTGATGGTGATGATGCTGATACTGCTGCTGCTGCTGCTGCTGCTGCTGCTGCTGCTGCTGCTGCTGGCTGCATGTGTGCATTGCCATGAGTAGTTGCCTGTGTATTTGGCTCGCTGATCTTTATCATTGGAGATTTGGCTGCACACTGAGATCTTCCACAGTGAGAGGCACACATCCGCCTGGCTGCCCTGCCCCCCAGCTGTGCCCTTACATGTTGCTGCGACAGAAGGCTTGGGAAGCAGATGTGCTGCGATGCACATGGCCTGCGTACTGCTCTCACCCTCATACCCCAGCCATCATGCCATGCTGCTGCACGTCTGGTGTTGCCAGCTCAGCAGCTGCACACCCTGCAGTCCTGCAGCGTGCCGTCGGCAGCCTTGTACCGTGCTGCTACGAGTCTGGCAGCATTATTCACTGCGGCTGAACGGCTCAGGAGCAGCATCCTGCATTCCTGCAGTGTTGTGGACGCCAACAAAAGGGATCCGTTTATGAGGTAGCCAGGGAACAACTTCAGTTAATAAAGCCCCCATTTAGCCCAAATCTGGACCTGATGGTTGGTCAGGCAGTTGGCGGCGATCTGGTGCCACAAAAAGCCTCTGCTTTTGTCACAGGCAGAGCGTCGTCAGCTGCCTTGTTCTGTGTCGCTGCAGGTCTCGGCGCCCTCTGCTGTGCCAGCCAACAACCCCAACAGTGGCAACAAGGAGGACACTGCATCATCCAAGGCCAGCAGCCACCACGGGCCACCCCAGCAGCTGCTGCACGGCGCGCACACCCTCCAGGGCGTGCTGCAGGCCCTGGTCCTGGGTGATAACAATGTGAGGGGCACAGAATGAAGCGGCAGGCGTGAAAGGATTCGGCAGGCAGTCGTGCCGTGCTCCAGTCGTACCTGCAGAGGTTGCTTGCAATACACTGCTGCTGCCTCCGCTGCTGCTGCATACGATTGCTTTTGTCCTGGTACTCCTTTCCCCCACCAGGAGTGTTGCCATGGCTGATGTGGCTCCACTATGCGCTGCCCCAAACTCTAGCTGCTGCAAAGTGTACTGCACACGCACCTGCCCAGCAACTGCTTCTGTGCTTGCCACACAGAACCCAGAGGCGGAGCTGTCTGAGCCGCAGCGCGTCCGCCTACTGCGTGTGTACGAGGCGTTTGTGGTAGTGCAGCAGCGCGGGATCACCAACTTGGGCCTCCTTCTTCGGGGCCTGCCTGCAAGCTGCTACCATCCCCAGGTCTGTTTTCTCTTTGGTCTGCTATCACCATGCCTGGGTCCGATGCCGCTGCCCGTGAGCGGGAGCCGTGCTTCCTGCTGCGAGACTCTCCCCATCCCAACACACGCGCGCACGCACACACAGACACACCACAACCGTCAAGCAACCATGCCCTGTCCTGGCCTGCTGAGGCTGCGCCGGCAGGGGCTAGTGGGGAGCCTGTGCAGGCTGGGCAGCAGTGCACAAGCTCGGCAGGGACGGGGGCGGGCTGGCAGGGGCAGGGCCAGGGCCAGGGGTGGGCCGGCAGGGCCAGGGGGCAGGCATTTGGGCCGGCAGGTTATGGGGCAGGCATTTGGGCCGGCAGGGCCAGGGGCAAGCTCTGCAGGGTCATGGGCAGGCCTGGCAGCAGCCCTTGTTGCACTTGAGTGGCAAACCAGGCGATGCTACAGGTGCAAGGGGCACTGCTCGCACGCGGCGCGCCTCGTGCAATGGGTCGCGTGCGGTGGTGGTGCCGTGCACCCGAGGGAAGGTTGGTGACGGTGTTGGGGGGGGGGGCGTGTGAGGCCGTAGCCACTTGCTGCATGCCCCGTCAGAAAGTGCAGCTGCCGGCGATGCATTTGCGCACCGGCTGCTGGCCGTGCATGTGCAGCCGGGGAGCTGCATGGTGAGAAAACATCCGAACACCCTTAAACTAGCAGGCGTGACAGGCAGCCTTCAGTCGCCTGCATTGTGTGCGATGTGCCTTCAGTCACATGCACTGTGCACCTGCACCTATAGTCTCGTGCATCATGTGCTGCGTGCAAAGCTAGTGGGGAGTTTTGACAGCAGCGCCCTGCCTGGCCTTCTCCAGGCCCGAGCTTTGTGCACACGGGTGATGTATTGTATTTGTACAGGTGCGGCAGACAGCTGCGCAACGTGTGCATACCGGTGGATTCGTGTGTGTGTGTGTGTGCGCGCGTGTGTGTGTGTGTGTGTGTGTGTGTGTGTGTG
>LFCJ01001868.1_pt1 | contig 14999 bp, 19 predicted proteins | sample 643141 | NCBI WGS metagenome assembly LFCJ01 (sample SAMN03766243, study PRJNA286221) | soda lake metagenome | biome: soda lake; feature: Kulunda steppe; material: water; isolation source: sample B1-Br-g2 brine of Lake Bitter-1 | place: Russia: Kulunda steppe | collected 2010-07 | reverse complement strand
GCCGTCGTCCGTGGCTTCGCCGCGGACACGGACCACGTGGTCGGCTGTCTGGAGCCGGGGACGATCGCGACGGAACTCACCGGCGGCCACGGCCGGGAGCCGGAGTCGGTCGCCGGGATGTTCGTCTGGGCGGCTACCGAGGCCGACCCCGAAGCGCTCGACGGCGGCGTCCTCGGTTTGCGGGAGTGGAAGGTGGCGACGCGATGACCCGCCGTCGGCCGACGGGTGCGAGCTGATGCACGATCGGATCCACGCACGACGGCCGAGCCACGCCGTCGACGAGTGGGCGGTCGGGACGGTCGTCGCCGCCGAGGAGCGCCACGGCCACTGGGTCGTGACCGTCGAGCCGGAGACGGACGTGTCGGGCGGTGAGCGGATCGAACTCGTCGTGACCGTCGCCGTCCGCGACCTCGTCCTCGGCAGGCTCCCGATCGAGGAGGGTGCGTCGCCGGTCGGCGAGCGCGTCTGGTACCGCGAGCACGGCGGCTGACCGGGCTCTCGTTTCTGAAACCGACTCACCCGCGGTCCGGCCGCTCGACGGCCCGTCGCAACAGCCCGAGCACGGTGGTGACCTCGCGTTCGGTGAGCTCCGCCCGGCCGTAGATCCGTCGGAGCATCCGCATCGTCTTCTCGCGTTTTTCGGGCGGGTGTTCGATCTCGGCGAGCAGCTCCTCCCAGCTCCCGTACAGCCGGTCGACGAGCTCCGGTGGCGCTCTGGCCCGCTCGACGTCCGGGAGCTGGCTCCCCTCGAGGGCCAGCCCGCGCAGCTCGTAGAGGACCACCGTCGCGGCCTGGCCGAGATTCAGTACGGGGTAGTCGGGACTGGCGGGGATCGAACAGAGCTCGTCGATCCCGGCGAGTTCCTCGTTCGTGAGGCCGATCCGCTCGCGGCCGAAGACGAGGGCGGTCGGCCCCGCGACCCGGGGGAGCCGGTCGGCGAGTTCGGCCGGCGTCGAGAACGGAAATCGGACGTGTCGACGGTCGTCCTCGCCGGTCACCGCCGTACAGCCGATCGTGTGGTACTTCTCGGTCAGCGTCCGGAAGTCGAGCTCCTCTGCGTTCGGCAACACGTCCTCGCGGGCGTGGCCGGCGAAGCCGTATGCCTCCCCGTCGAGGTCGAGTTCGGGGGGATCGACGAGCAACAGTTCCGAGAAGCCGAAGTTCTTCATCGACCGGGCGATCGTGCCGACGTTTCCCGGACTCTCCGCGCCGACGACCGCGACCGCCGGGGGGGTCCGATCGGGGTCGCTCACGTCCGATCACCCCCCGTGGTCCCGGGGATCACGGCTCGCCCCACCGCCGGTCGTCGTAGCTCCGGTCGGCCGTCGTCTCGAACGCCGCCTCGAACGCCTCCCGTAGCGAACGCTTCTCGGGCCGGCTGATCCGGGCGAGCTCGTCGGCCTTCCCGACGACCGGCGGCGGGCCGCCACCGACGGCGACGTCACTGAGCAGCTGTCGGGTCACCGCCCGCCTGCACTCTGGGTCGCGGGTGAACGCGTACGGCGCTTCGACCCGGTAGAGCAGATCCTCGCGGGGGTCGTAGATCACAAAGAAGGTCACCTCGTAGGCCTCCGGCTCGAGCCTGCGATCGATGCCGAGGGCCTCGCCGTCCCGCGAGAGCGGCCGGTCGACCCCGCCGAGCGAGCGGAACCAGCCAGTGTAGGTGAGCACGGAGGTATCCCGCTCCCAGCGCTCGCCTTCGACGTCGTCGACGTACTCGCCGATCTCGAGGACCCGGGTGAAGAAGGCGGCGTCGTCGACCCACGGCGCCTCGACGCCGGGTTTGCGCTTGAGTGTCCGACAGAGCACACGCGTCGTGGGATTCTTCACGAAGCCGACCAGCGGGATCCCCCGATCGACGAACTCCTCGACCAGCCGGACGTAGTTCTCGACGACCGAAGTGGGCTGGGGCTCCTCGCGGAGGATCGTCGCCAGCTCCGGGTGCTGGTCGGACCACCGGAGCAGCCCGCGCGGGTAGAGCGGCCCGTCGAGGATCAGCAGGTCGGAGACGGTCTCGGCGTGCTCTATTGCGTGTTCGCTCTCGGCGAGGTAGAGCGCGAGCGCGTGGACGACCCCCTCGGCGAAGCGGGGCAGCCGGGGGACTCTCACCGCTCGGCTGTAGCTGTAGCCGTCGTCGAAGCGATCCCAGCGCTCGTCGACGGTCGCGGTCTCGTCGTTCGAGTGGACGGTGGCGACGACGGTCCGCGAGCGGTGTACCTCGAGGTCGGTCGGCGTCGCCGCCATCGCGGCCTGGGCGACGTCGACGACGAGCCCGTTGCGGAACGTGGTCGGGTTTATCGTTCCGGCGTCGAGGGCGTGTTCGGTCGGGAACGGCGCCGCCGTCAGCGCGGCGTCCTCGCGGTCGGCCACGTGCCGGGAGACGTCGTCGACGGGTGCGAGGACCGTCCGGCCGCGGTCGTCGACGAGCGGATCGAGAAACTCCTCCCAGACCGTCTCGGCGAACGCCCGGCCCTCGCGCTCGTCGGCACCGCCGTCGATCCGCCGCGCCAGCCTGGCGATGCCGTCGAAGTGGACCGGATCGAGGGTCATACCGAAGCCACCGCCGGAGGGCGCAAAAATCCCGCGGTTGCGGCCGATCAGAGCGTATCGAGGATCCCGAGCACGCGCTCTTCGGCCGTCCGTCCCGGGTCGTGGTCGCTCCCGTCGCGGTCGCTCGCCACGTGGTCGTCGACGGCCCGTGCCGTGGCCTCCGCGGGCGGGGTCGACTCCCAGCCGAGCGCGGCGAGTTTCGCCGTCGAGTGGACGTGGGGGTACTCGCGGTACAGCGGGAACGCCGCCGGCGAGAGCCCTCCGGCGGCGAGCTCCCGCGGGCCGGCGTGGACCACCTCGACGTCGGTCCCTATCGCCTCGGCGATCAGCTCTAGACTCTCCGCTAAGGTGACCAGTCGCCGGTCGCCGGCGTTGTACGCCTCCCCCGACTCCCCACGCTCGGCGACGAGCCGCAGCGCCCGCGCGAGGTCCTCGACGTACACCCGGTGCCAGAGACAGTCGCCGTCGCCGGGGACGACCACGCGATCGAACCGCCGGACGCGGTCGATCCAGTAGTCGAACCGTTCGGTGTAATCGTCCGGCCCGTAGACGATCGGCGGCCGGACCGAGATCGCGTTCACGCCGCGGTCGGCCGCGGCGAAGACCGCCCGGTCGCCCTCGGCCTTCCGCGCGCCGTAGCTCCCCGGTGAGTCGTCGACCGCCTGCTCGTCGGTACACGGTTCGAGCGGCGTCTCCCCCTCGCGTTTGGGGACGTCCTCGCGGCCGTAGGCGGAGCCACTCGAGACGTAGACGTACGCCTCACAGTCGGCGAAGACGTCGGTCGCGACCCGGACGTCCTCGGGGTGGTAGGCCACGCAGTCGAAGACGGCTTCGGGCTCGACCTCGCGGGCGGCGACCGAGAGCGACGCCTCGTCGGTCCGGTCGCCCGCGACGTGGGTGACCCGGTCGTCGTCGGCGAAGGGGTTCTCGCGGGTGCCTCGGTTGTACAGGGTGACCTCGTAGTCGGCGGCGAGCAGCTCGTAGACCAGGTGGCGGCCGATGAACCGGGTGCCGCCGACGACGAGTGCGGTGTCCATGGCCACCGTCGGCGTCGCCCACCGAAAACGCTGGCGGAGCCGGCGAACGGTCCCGATCAGACGGACCGGGCTCTCAGCGCTCGTCCTCCCCGAGGACGTCCGCCCCTCCGCGAACGCCGACGTCCGCAACGGCCTCGGCGAGCGTCGTCCCCGCGGGCAACGCCAGCAGGTGGCTCTCACACCCACAGTCGGAGGCCCCGAAGCCCGCCACCGGCTCGCCCGGCAGGGTCCCGGCCAGCTCACACTCCCGGTCCTCGCCGGGGAAGGTCAGCGCCGACGCGAGCCGCGTCGACGGCGCACAGAGCAGGTAGTCGACGTGCCAGTGACGGGCCGTCCGGTCCCCGCGGGCCAGCTCGCGGTGGCGGTCGACGCGGGCGAACCCCCCTGGTCCGAACGCGCTCCCGACGTAGGCGTACGTACCCGCCGGGAACCCGAGGCGCCCGAGAGCCCCGACCTCGACCGCGAGCTCCCGGGGGACGTCGATGCCGAGGACGTAGCTGCCACCGTCGGCCATGGCTCCGGTTCGTGGCCCCTCTCACTCCTGGCTTTCGGATCCGACCGGACGCGGCGGTGGCCCGGGGAGCCGACGTCCGTCCCGGCCGTCGGAGAACCGCCCGGATCGGTTGGGTTCGGCCCCGAAGCTGTCGGTCCGGACGGAAACCGGCCGATAGCCGACCGAACGTTTTCGAACGTTCGACACAGGTGCCGATTGAGAAACAAACGGTAAGCTCTACCACGTCCTGCTGGACGAACATCAGAACGCTTATCAGTGGCTCGGGCGTCCGTCGAAACGCAATGGCGAAAGGCAACGTTGATTTCTTCAACGACACTGGCGGTTACGGTTTCATCTCGACGGACGACGCGGACGACGACGTGTTCTTCCACATGGAAGACGTTGGCGGCCCGGATCTCGAGGAGGGACAGGACGTAGAGTTCGGCATCGAACAGGCCCCCAAGGGCCCGCGGGCGACCAACGTCACCCGACTGTAAGTCGGCGTCTCCCGTCGATCGACGGGACTTCGATACTTCTCAGAGAGGTTCCGTCCAGCGGCGAGACGGTCGCTACGCGTTGGGAACCGGTCGCGGTCCGTGACGACCGCCAGGTCGGACGGCGGATCAGTTGGCGAACGATTATCTGTTTCTGTGGTGACTGTCGGCTATGGGCACACGGATCGACGAGGAGGGACGTCCCGAGCCGGACGCGATCGAAGAGCGCCTCGAGTACTACGAGGAGATGACCGTCTTCCGGGTGCCGGTCATCGACTGGCCGATCTCCGTGAACAAGGTCCACGCGGTCGTCTACGGGCTCGTCGGCTACTACGTCGGGGCGCTGTCGATCCACGAGCCGGTGACGGCGATCGGGCTGGCGATCGTCCTGAACCTCGGCGCGCTCGGGCTCTGGATCGTCGACGCCGAGCGCACCGACCGGATCGGGATCCACACGATCAAGTACAAACCCCACTACTTCGTCGTCCCTTTCCTGCTCTCCTTTCTCGTCGGCCGTCACCTCTTCTGACACCACCGGGCGGAGCCACGCGAGAAGCTCCCCTTCTCACCCGTCGTAGCCGTACCCCCTGGCGAACAGCTTCGAGAGGTAACTCAGGACGAGCAAGACGACGATCAGGACCGCCAGCGCGGCCGGATCGAAACCACGTATCATCTCCCTGACGCCGTGGGCGACGGTCAACGCGCCCATGAGGATGGCGATCCCGCCGGAACGACGGGCGACGTAGCCGGGGTCGACGCTCTCGTCGTAGTCGGAGTGGAGCTCGACCCGCCCCCGGACGGCGATCTGGTAGGCGAGATAGAGGATGGCGATCCCACCGAGCGTCCAGACGCCCCCGCTTATCAGGTTGACGTCGACCATCGGCCGGAGTCGGTCCGCGGTCGGAATAAACGCGGCGGTCGCCAGCGACGTTCGGTTCCGGTAACACGAACCCAGAAACCGAACGCAGGGACCGGAGTTGGCGGTGTCGTGACGGGATTTACGGATACAAAAGATATTTTTCTATCCGGGCAAGAGATACGGGTATGAGCAGCACGTCTACGGAGTCCCGTATCCTCCAGGTGCTCGAGGAGAACGCACAGGCATCCTACGCGGAGATCGCCGAGCGCGCGAGCGTCTCGAAGCCGACGGTCAGAAAGTACATCAACAAACTCGAGGAGGAGGGGGTGATCGTCGGCTACTCGGCCGACGTCGACCCGAAGAAACTCTCCTCACAGACGATCGCGCTGGTCGGCATCGACGTCGCCAGCGAGCGGTACGTCGAGGCGACGAACGCCCTGAAATCCCTGGCGGAGATCGACGCCCTGTACAGCTCCAGCGGCGATCACATGCTGATGGCCGAGGTCCGGGCGGCAGACGGCGACGAACTGGGGGAGATCATCTCCGGGGACATCCTCGAGATCGAGGGCGTCACGGCCGCTCACCCCTCGTTCTTACAGGAGCGGCTGAAGTGAGCCCACGCTCGCAGGCGTCGACGTTTTGACCCCGCCGGCCGTAGGCGCTCACGTGCCCGAATACGAGCGAAGAACGCGGCTGTCGGCCCCGCTCGATGATGTCTGGGCGTTTCACTCGACGGCCGACGGACTCGAGGCGCTGACTCCCGACTGGGTGGGCCTGCGCGTCGAGCGGACGCTCGGCCCGGACGGGGAGGACGATCCGGAGGTGCTCGAAGCGGGCTCGGAGCTCGTCCTCTCGGTCCGCCCCCTCGGGGTGGGTCGACGCCGGTATCTCACGTCGGTGATCGTCGACCGCGAACGGACCGGTGGGACGGCCTCGTTCACCGACGAGATGGTCGACGGCCCGTTCGACCGGTGGCTCCACACGCACTCGTTTTACGCCGACGGCGACGGGACGGTTCTCCGAGATCGAATCGAGTACGAGCTCCCGCTGGGCGGGCTCGGCGACGCCGTCGCGCCACTTGGCTGGCTCGGCTTCGAACCGATGTTTCGCGACCGCCACCGGCGGACCCGCGAGCACCTCGAGTGACGGCCGTCACGGAACGACGCCCGTTCCCTCCAATCCCGGGATGACGCCGTTCGATACGCACACCGCACGGCTTTTGATCGTCGCTCCCCTGAATCTACGGTATGTACTCCGGTCGACGCCGGCTGCTGGCCGCCACGGCGGCCGGAGCCGCCGCCCTCGCCGCGGGCTGTCTGGGCGAGGACGACGGCGACGGCACCACCGACGCCCCGGTCGAGAGGGGCTCGGGGAACCCCGCGGGGGAGGACTCCCCTGGGGACGACCACGGTGATCCGTCGGTCGAGTCCGGCACCGACGTGCCAATCGACGAGATGGCGACGTTCCCCGAGGACCGGTCGTGTGAGCTGTGCAATATGTTCCCCGCCCGTCACCCCGACTGGAACGCCCAGCTCGTCCACGAGGACGGAAAGCGGCGGTTCTTCTGTACACCCGGCTGTGCGATCGGCTACCTGGTCTCCCCGGAGACGTTCGGCGGACCCGACGAGCCCGTCGCGAACCTCTGGGTCAACGACTTCGAGGCCCGCGAGTACGTCGACGGCTTCGAGGTCCACTGGGTGCTCGAGGACGACGTCAGTCGAGTCGACGATCCGATGTACAACCCCTACCCGTTCGCCGAGGGGGAAGACGCCCTCGCGTTCGTCGACGACCACGAGGACCTCGACGCCGACGACGTGGTGACCACCGACGCGATCGACGTCGAGATCGCCCGCGAGTACCGCGGCTGGGAGCTGCGAAACGCCGACTGACCCGCTCTGTCGGTTCCAGAGTCGTCCGACCAGCATCGGAATCGCCCCGTCGGTTCCGGAGTCGCCCTACTATTCCGTGATCGCCCCGTCTGCTCCGGAGTCGTCCTGCCGGTTCCGGAACCGGTTTGAGCCGACCCCGTCTCCTGACGGCCGTGTACGGCCGGTTCGACACCGAGGTGACGCCCCTGGCGGCGCTCGCGTTCGCCATCTTCGCCTCGAGCACGAGCGCAATCCTGGTCCGCTGGAGCCACGCGCCCAGCTCGGTCGCCGCCCTCTACCGGGTGCTGTTCACGACGTTGCTGGTCGCGCCGGTCGCCGTCCTCCGGTACCGCGAGGAGTTTCGCCGGCTCTCGGTCCGGGACCTGGGGTTCGCGGCCGTCGCGGGCGTCGCGCTGGCGATCCACTTCGCGGCCTGGTTCGAGAGTTTGAACCACACGAGCGTCGCCGCCAGCGTGACGCTGGTCCAGAGCCAGCCGATCTTCGTCGCGGTCGGGGCGGCGCTCCTCCTCGGCGAGCGGATCGATCGGCCGACCGTCGTCGGCATCCTCGTCGCCGTCGTCGGCGCCGCGGCGATGTCCCTCGGCGACGCCGGCGAGGCGCCGGTCTCGGATGCGACCCTCTATGGCAACGCACTCGCCGTCCTCGGGGCGGTCACCATCGCCGGCTACGTGCTCGCGGGCCGGTCGATCCGCCAGCGCGTCTCGCTTTTCCCGTACGTCACCGTCGTCTACGCCGCCTGCGTGCTCACGCTCGTCGTCCTCGTCGGCGGACAGGGCCACGCCTTTTTCGCGTACCCACCCCGCGAGTGGCTGCTCTTTCTCGCTATGGCGATCGGTCCCGGCGTCCTCGGTCACACCGTCGTCAACTGGGTCCTGCGGTACGTCGAGTCCGTCGTCGTCAGCGTCGCCTGGCTCGGCGAACCGATCGGGTCGACGCTGCTCGCGCTCGTCCTCCTCGCTGAGACCCCCGACGCGATCACGATCGTCGGTGGGCTGGTCGTCCTCGGGGGCATCTACGTGACGACGGTCGGCCGCGAGCGCGGCTACGGCTGACCGCCCTGGAGCTGCTCGATCTCATCCCCGACGGCGATCGTTCCCGACTCGACGATCCGGACGTTGAGCCCGCCGCGGTGGACCAGCGCGGCCAGCACGCCCTCCTCGGTGAGCCCCTCGAGGTACGCACACGGCTCGCAGATCTCGACGCCCTCACGGACCGCCTCGCCGATCCGGAACCGCTCGTCCAGCAGGTGATCCACCGCGACCCCTCCGGTCGTCACGTTCCGCCGGTGGTCTGCGGGCTCGAGTTCGATGCCCTCGTCCCGTTCGACGATCTCGAGGACCTCCGCCTCGAACAGGGTGAGCGCGCGGTCCTCCGGCGGGAGCGCCCGGCCCCCTCCGCCGGACCACGAGCCGGCCGCCTCGAAGTATCGATCGCCGCGTAACCCCTTTCCGGCGACCGCCTCGACCGCCGCCCTGGAGTGCATCTCCTCGCCGGCCTCGGGGGCGACGTGTATCGCCTCGACCCGGCCCCGATCGGTAGACATGGACTACCACGACGGCCGACGGGGTCAAAAGTGTGCTGGACGGTCACATCCCTTGTCGGCGTATCGGACGGTCACATCCCTCATCGGCGTATCGGACGGCCGCGCCACGGGTCGGCGAGACGACTGCGCGGATCGGCGAAACCACCACACGGGTCGGCGAGACGACAACACGTCCCTCAGGAGACAGCCGACGGGGTCAACAGATCGGTTTGGGGTCGACGCCGAGCTCGCGGAGGCCGTCGGCGTACTCCCCGTAGGCGGCCTCGATCGCGCCCTCCGCCGCCTCCCTCGCCCGCGCTACGCGTGTCGTCTCCTCCCCGCAGTGGTCCTCGAGGAGGGCCGTCGCCCGTTCGAGCTGTCCGTCGAGGTCGGCACCCATCCCCGAGAAGAGCTCCGCGAGCTCGGTCTCGCCCTGTCCGGCGAAGAAGCCCGCGAGGTGTTCGTTCGACCGACCGGCCACGACGGTCCGGCCGACGAAGGCGCCGAGCCGTTCGGCGGTCCCCTCCCGGCCCCTGAGATACTGATGTAGCGCCGGAAGCTCCCCGGGCTCGTGGTCGCCGAGCTCGGCGACGACGGCCTCGTGGTGGTCGCGTTCCTCCTCGGCGGCTTCGGCGAACGTCGCCGCCACCTCGCCGTCCTCGCTCCCCGCGTACTCCTCGAACGTCTCCGCTGCGGCCAGCTCCGCGGTCGCGGCCGCCCGGAGGACGGTCTCCGGGGAGACCTCACCGCCAGTGTCGGCGTACAGGGCCCGCGAGGAGCCGAGTCTGGAGAGTTCGGTTTCCATCCCGTCCTCGACGTCGGCGACGAAACTCTCGGCTGTCATCGATCCGGGAACGGACGGCCGACGGCTTGTAGGTGCCGGTCGTGGCAACCGGGGTGCCGTGGCCGGGGACGGCGGATCGGACGGTTCGACGGCGGCTGTGGCTCCGATCGAGCCACGGGGGCACGGACGTGACGACTGGAGTTATTACGGGGTCGGGCCAACGGGGAGCCATGGCCGACGTCGTCGTTTCACCGGAGTGGGTCACAGACCGCGAGGCGCTCGTCCTCGTCGACGTCCGTGACGGCTGGGAGTACGACGGGATCGGTCACCTCCCCGGTGCGGTCAACGTCCCGTTCGACTCGTTCCGTGCGGACGAACACGGCGAGGGGGAAGCCGGGATGTTGCCCGGCGCGGAGAGGTTCGCCACCCTCGCCGGCGACGCGGGGATCACAACGGACGACCGGATCGTCGCCTACGACGACGACCACGGCGTCTTCGCCGCGCGATTTCTGGTCACCGCGGAGCTGTACGGCCACGATCCGTCGCGACTCCACCTGCTCGACGGCGACTACACCGCCTGGAGCCGACGGTACGGGACGAGCCGGGAGCCGCCGGCGACCGGACCGGCGAGCTACCGGGCACGCTTCGATCCGGACGGCCCGCTGGTCGGGCTCGAGGCGGTCGAGGTCGCGCTGGCGGACCCCGAAACCACCGTCGTCGACACCCGCGAGGAAGGGGAGTTCGCCGCCGGACACCTCCCGGGGGCGGTCCGACTGGACTGGCGGGAGCTCGTCGACGCCGACACGCGCGGGATCGGTGCACTCTCGACGATCCGCCCGTTGCTGGCCGAGCGGGGGATCGTCCCCGAGCGCCGGATCCTGCTCTACTGTAACACGGCCCGCCGGATCAGCCACACGTACACGGTCCTCCGTGGACTCGGATTCCCACGGCTCGCGTTCTACGAGGGGAGCCTCACCGAGTGGGAACGGGAGGGGGGCCGGATCGAGACGGGCAACTGACGCCGTCTGCCGCGATCGCTCCCCGTACGAACGAGAGGTTCGTGCGGGAGACGTCCGTGTGAACGAGACGAGCCGTTGACGCTCGGCCCGTCGACGACCCGCTCTCAGTGGGGGTGTCCGTGTTCTTCCGGAGGGGCGAGCGCCCGCTCACACCGGACGTTCGTGTAGTGTGATTGAAACATCTCGACGAAGTCGGCTTCGGGGTCGAACTGGTGGCGCTGGATGCAGCCGACGTCGCCCCCGAGGAGGTGGATGCTCACGCTCGGCACGTCAGAGGAGGTCTCGACCCGGTGGATGTCGTTGTTCGGGGGGACGAGTTCGTAGAAGTCCCCACGCTCCATCTCCTCGGTGCGAACGTGTTCGAGCTCGGCGTGGCCGATGTGGGCGCCCCCGTCGTCGACCCGTCGGTAGAACTCCTCGGTCTGGGTTCCCGAGTAGATTCCCACGAGCCCCCACGCGAGGTGGTCGTGGACCGGGGTCGACACCCCCGGCGGGAGCGCGAGGCTGAAGATCGTGAGCTTCTCCGGTCGCCGGTAGAGCAGCCACTGAGCGATCTCCCCGCCCATCTCACCCCTGTCGTCGTACCCCTCCGGAACCAGCCCGTCGTACGGCTCCGAGAGCCACCCCTCGTCGGTCAGCAGCTCCCGGAACGGCTCGTAGAGCGCCTCGACGAGCGCCGGGATCTCCTCGTGTTCGTTCGCCACCTCGTCGACCGTGTCGACGAACGAGCGGATTCGCTCGTTGTCGAGGTACCACTCCTCGTCCATAGCCCGGAGGTAGACTCCGGGCGTATTAAATCACTGTGGCGAGCCGGACGCCGGGCCCGCGACGAACCGGAGTCCGGGGGTGGCGTCGGGGAACTACCGCTCCTGTGAGATCGGGTCGAACTGGTCGACCGGCGTCACGGAGTAGTCGACGGTGAGGACGTCCTTCGTGGCCCGCACCTTGCCGACGAACGTCGAAATCTCCTCGAGTCCGCCCTCGAGGACGAAAAGCTCCATACAGTAGTGGTCGCCGACGTGGCTGTGGAAGTTCGAGGCGACCAGCTCCTCGTTCTCGTGGCGCAGGTGCATCATCCGCTGTTCGACGCTCGTGGTCTCGTAGTCGAACAACACGGTGACGATCCCCATCAGCTCGCGGTCCTCGAGTCGGACGTCCTCGAACTCGCCGAGGAGGTTCCGCGCTGCCTCCCTTACTACCTCGCTTCGGCCCGTGTAGCCGTGTTCCTCGGCGAACTGATCGAGCCGCTCTAACAGCTCGTCCGGCATCGAGACGCTGACGACTGCCATGTAATAACTGAGGCGCGTTCGACTATTAAGGCTTATCATCGGGGTCGGCGGCGACGCCGTCTTCGGCGAGCCGATCGGCGATCCGCCGGGCCTGCCTGAGCCGCCCCGGGAGGCCGATCCGGGAGGTGTAGTTGCCCGCCAGCGTGATCCCCTCCGGGAGGGAGACGTCCGCCAGGGCCCGCCAGGAGGTGTCGAACGCCGGGATCACTTCCGGGAGTTTCGTCACCTCGAGGACGTCGGCGTCGGCGCCCACGACCGTCCGAAACTCCCGGCGGGCCTGCCGGCCGAGCTCCGCCGACGATCGTTCGAGCGCGTCGGGGTCGGAGCTCCCGCCGAGGTAGACGGTGTAGAGGTCCTCCCGGCCGAGGAGGCTGTGGTTGAACGTGACCCCGCGGGTCCGGAGGGGCTCGTTCCGGCGTACCTGGTAGCCAAATCCCTCCCGGTCGGCCGCCGAGTCGAGGAAGGCGAGCGCGAGCGAGTTGTAGTGCAGCTGCCGGAGCCCCTCGGCGTTCGCTCCGTCCAGTCCCTCGAGAACGGTCGCGGCCGCCGGTGCGGGCACGGTGAGGACGACCTCGTCGACTTCGACGCGCCGGCCACCGGCCTCGAGGACGTACCTCTCCCCGGCCCGACGGACGGCACTCACGGTCGACGAGAGGTGGACGTATGGGCGGTGGCTCTCGTACAGTGCCCGGGGTAGCCGCTCCATCCCGTCGTCGAAGGAGACCGGTGGCGGCGACTCGCCCCGAACGAGCCCGTCGACGGCCGCCCGGAGCAACGAGCCTTTGCGCTCCTCTACAGCGAGCAGCCGGGAGAGGGCGTGCTCGGCCGGCATGTCGGCCGGATCGGAGCCGTACAGCCCGCCGAACAGCGGCTCGACGACGTTCCGGTAGGCCTCGGAGCCGAGTTTGCGGGCGAACAGACAGGCCGCCCGCTCGTCGGCTCGTCCGGGGGCCGTCAGCGGTTCGGCCAGTAGCCGCAGCTTCCCCCCGGTCGAGAGCAGATCCGTCCGGAGGAATCCACGGACGCTCCGGGGCACCTCCCGGAGCCGGCCGTCGGCGTAGACGTACAGCGGGAGGTCCCCGTCGGCGATCCGTAGCTCCCGCCAGAGGTCAAGCTCCGTGATCAGCTCCGCGAGCTCGGGGACGAGCCGGGTTCGCTGGGGGCCGTACTCGAGAACGCGTCCCTCGTGATAACCCGAGCGAACGACGCCGCCGGCTCTCGATCCGGACTCGAAGGTGACGACGTCGACTCCGCGGTCGGCGAGGTAGTGGGTCAACGCGAGTCCCGTCGTCCCGGCACCGACGACGCCGACGCTCATCGACGGACGAACACCCCCTTCCCCCGGCGACGGGAGGGATCGACGCGGTGACGGAGGGGGCCGACACGATGACGCTCACCGGCCGGTGTGTAGTCCATACGACCGGCTTCGGGCGCTCACACCTACCGCTTTCGGTACCACGTCTCCCGTCCCCTGCCGTCGGTCGCGTCCGTCCTCGTCGTCGGTCGCGTCCCGATCCCCGACCGTGGCTGTCGTGGCTCAGGCCCGTTCGGCGCGTCCCCTCCCCTCCGAGAGCCGGGATTCGGCGACGGCGAACGCGAGGGTGCTGGCGATGCCGAGTAAGGTTCCGGCGGTCAGCGCGGTCGCGAGGTAGGCCATCCCGACCTCCTGGAGAAAGAAGGCGCTGACCGCGTGGAGCACGACGGCCATCGCCAGCACGTAAAACGGCGCGTTGAGGTAACGCAGCTCCAGGCGACCCGCGATGTACTCGTCGGTGATCTGTCCGAGGCTGGTGGTGACGCCGGCGGCGGCGAACCACTGGATCGAGCCGTACACCAGCGCCGCGAGCACGATCGGCGCGTCCAGGGCGCCGTCGGCCGCCGCCCGCTGGCTGTCCAGGGCCTCGACGCCGCTGACGCCGCCGATCGCGAGCAACGCCGCGGCGACGACGTAGGCGATGAGGGTCATCCGCCCGGCATAAAGCGAGCGGCGGGCGTACTCGACGGCGTCGTCGAGGCGTTCTCCGAGACCCAGTCCCCGGGAGATGAGATAGAGCCCGAGCAGGGCGGAGGTGGTGCCGATGACGAACCCCGGGAGGTCGAAGAACGTCCCGATCAGCGCGAGCGGGTAGATCAAAAGGAGGATGCCGAGCGGGATGAGCACCGTTCCCCGCGTCTCCGGATCGTCGAGGACCTGTTTTATGGTGTAGTACATCGACTCGAGGTTCTGTGACTGGCGGACGACGACCCGGCGAACGCCGTCGACGGGGACCCGCGAGCGGATCACCGGGATCACCGATTCGTCCTGGGCACCGTCGGTGATGACTATCGCGGTGACGTCCTCGCCGGTCGTGAGCGTCGCCAACACGGTGTCGACCTCGTCGCCGACCTCTCGGTTCGCGGCGACGTCGCCGCTTTCGGTCCCCGTGACGACGGCGACCTCGACGGTCTCCCCGCGGCTGGCGAGCTCGTCGTAGACGTGGATCCCCTGGAAGAGGACGTTGACGTCGCTGTCCTCGGGATCGGCCGTCGCCAGGGCGACGGCGGCATCCTCGACGCCTTCGCGGCCGATCACCGGCGTCTCGAAGCCGGTCTTGCGGCCGAGGTCGTCGTCGAGGTCCACACAGAGGACCAACAGCATGGATCGGTGATTCGCGGGCGCGGTATTTCCGTCTTCTGGGGAGTCGATCCACCCCGACCGCGCCGGTTTCGGACCGCTTTTGAGCCTGGACGCGATAACTGGAGTACCGAATGATCTCGAAGGGCTGTGAACAGTGTGCCAAAGGTGGCAAGATGGTGCTTTTCGTCTACGGCTACTGCGACCAGCGGGACTGTTTTTACTGCCCGCTCGGTGAGAATCGCAAGAACGTCGCCGACGTCTACGCCAACGAGCGGCTCGTCGAGGACGACGAGGACGTGATAACGGAGGCCCACCGGATGGACGCCCTCGGAACGTCGATCACCGGCGGTGAGCCCCAGGAGGCTCTCGGTCGGACCTGTCGGTACCTCGAGCTCCTGAAAGGGGAGTTCGGCCCCGACCACCACACCCACCTGTACACGGGGATC
>LFCJ01001866.1_pt1 | contig 15004 bp, 7 predicted proteins | sample 643141 | NCBI WGS metagenome assembly LFCJ01 (sample SAMN03766243, study PRJNA286221) | soda lake metagenome | biome: soda lake; feature: Kulunda steppe; material: water; isolation source: sample B1-Br-g2 brine of Lake Bitter-1 | place: Russia: Kulunda steppe | collected 2010-07 | reverse complement strand
CGTTTCCGCGGAAAATACAGACCTCTATACCATGCTCGGTACAGATCGGACAACCACAGTCTTCCCACGGTTTGTTTGAGAGGGTCTCCTGATACGCTTCGAGAAGATCGTAGTTCCCAATCCAGATGGCATAGTCCTGAATCACGAACCAGAGGCGTTGGAACGTATCCATCCCATCAGTTCTGGATTCCTCGCGCTCAAGGATCTCGACCATCCTCGGGAATCTGTTTAGCACAGTACGTGCGGTAGCAAGCGGTTCAGTGTATTCTGCGAACGGTTCCGGGTTCTCTTTGTTATCCGACCGGAGGAGTTTAATCAGCCGACCTCGCAGATCATCGCTGAAGTACGCCTGTAGTTGACTGGCGTATTCGAAGTCCTCAATTAGTGCTGCTTCCACGTCGCGAAGACGAGTGGAATTGAAGCGTTCCTGATGACGGTGATTTTTAATATATGTGATCGTGGCTGTGAGAGTTTCTTTGGCTTCAACTTTCCATTCTCGAAGAGCCTCCGCTATCGACTGTCTGTTCGCGAACGCACGTAGCGCAATGAGTGTTTCACGACCGCGCAATGCGGTCTCGATAGCATCGGAGAGATCCGAGCCATGTTTAGGATACTGAACGCGGATAGCATCGTACCGTTCGTCTCCGTCGACTCGATAGTTTCGCCCGCCTGTCCAGGCGGAGCGAAGCATACTCGCACTGTCGAAACTGGACATACCGGATCGACCGATGGTTTCGAATGCATCGGATTTGGCGAAGCCGAAAACGTGGGTATCGATACGAGTCTGGTGAGACCGCTCGTAGTCCTTGATTCTCTTTCCAACCGTTTTGACGATTTTCCGGACCTCGTGGACAGGACTGCCAGCGACACCACCAATGCCGAGATAGTCGTATCCCATGTCCAGAACCTCATCCGCTGCAGCAGCGTATGAGTCGACTGTCCACCCCTGTATTGCGACCATCAGCCGGAACGGATAGTTGCCCGCCTCGTACAACTCCCGCATCTCCGCTGCGTTCGCTAGGGTGAGGTCGTAACGGAATTGTTTATCATCCAGACGATACACCGCTCTCGGGTCGTCATCGAGTCGGTGCAAAACCGTCTTGATACTACCTAGGAAGTCGCCAAGGTTTAATTGACGAGGAGAGGTCTGGTTTCGAATCGAGGGCTCGTACTCCTCCACGTTCTCTGGCCACTCTTCAGGCCACTCATCGAACATGAGATCGATTGAGTCTGGAATTATAGACCGAATATCGGACTTTTTGATTTTATCACCAATAGCGCGTTCGTCCAAATAGAGACGTCCTTTCTTCTTGCCGGATCCCAGCACGAGATGGTCAATCGTCACGCCGACCGAGACATCCAACGTTTGGTAGAAATCTAGCATTTCCTGGTTTCCGTACGGTGGGAAGGGGAGCGATTTATAGCCCCATGCCCCACAGTCACTGATTGTCGGAAGCCACTCCGGAATAGAGAGAATCGGATCGTCATAAACGCCGTACTCTGTTATGCGGTCTGCTTTGTTTGTCGTCGATTCGACCTGCTCACGGGAGATAAGTACACCATCTATCGGTGTCGAATCTTTATCGAAGATGTTCCAAATATAGTTTAATTCACGACACTGTCGATGAGGGTCCGACAGTTCGTCGTGCTCAAAATCATAGCCAGCATCCACAGCATCATCCCATTCGGGTACGTAGAACCGCACTGTTAGAGAGTCACCTGTATCGCTGTTTCACAGTCCGACATATAGAAGTCTCTATTGCGAGCAGATATTTAAATTCCGAGCAACTACTGAGCTCCATCCAACTAAAATGACATATTTATGTTATCAGTAGTAGCAATCCACTGGAACTTCGTTTTTTCCCCTTTGCTTCAATTTCACAAGTGAAAGACCCATCCTCTGGATAGAGAATGATACGATCTTCTTCCACGTTTTCGACTCTTTCGACATCAGAAACCTCCCAATCAGACTCCTCAGCTCCCGCCAAGTGTAGTATGAATCCTCACCTGAAACTGAAAAATCGAGAACACCAACCCCACTCATGAGGATATGATCCACATTTTCTAGGACAATATCTTCAGTGATCACCACTATATTTACATACGGGTTTGGAGTCATAATAAAAGTCTGGATCCTTATATAGAATTGTAGAAACAGGTCGGTCGGTGCTGAGAGATGCCTGCTTAGCATGCGGTAGAAGTCTAATACTGAGAAAATACACTCTGTGACAAAGATACAACACCGATAAGCCTTTTACTCCAGTTTTCCACGTTCCTATATAAAAGCAACCGATGGTGTCTGACCGAAACTTCCCACAGCAGCCTATTACACGCGTGACAATGGCAAATGCTAGGCCCATCTCAATTGGTCAGAGAAAGAATCATACGAGTCTGTGAATATTCCACAGAATGAGACATCTTCGTGTGAGTGATCTTATCCTGTGATGAACTCTAATCCGTCAAAACGGTCAAGCAAACCCTTATCCACCACGTGCGGTGATGTCCGTGGCACCAAAAGACACTTTTCACAGAATCCGCTGCAGACACATCTCTCAAGCGAGGTCTGCGTATCCAGAAGAAACCCATCTAATTCATGATAAGCGGCGTGAGATAATCCAGATCCCCCTGCCTCGCCGTCATAAATGATGAGACGGACATCCCGTTTTGATAGATCGACCGAACACTGCACATCCAAACTGTCGACTCCCATATTGCGGGCGATGATTGACCGTAATCCGTACCCTGCAGAATATGCTGCCGTCACCAGCCTCCGTCCCTCGCCTGATCCGAGTTTTGTCTTCAATTCTTCCGTATCATGCCGAAACACGATTCCATCCGTCGCGTACTGATACCCGGGAACGGCTTGCTCCCACGTTACCTCGCCATCTTTCATTGCCAGCATGTCACCTAACGCGTCCTCGTCTTTGCTACTGGAAAAGTAACTGACCTCCACTTTCGGAACTGCCCGCCGGATCTTGAGATTCGAGACGAAGTCTACATCTAAGTCCTTATACGACCGCTGCTCCAACGCCTCCGATTCAGGAGATAACTCGTAGTCCTCCCTCTGTTCAATCCCGAGTATCTCTAAGAAGTCCTCGTTGAATTCACACACTGTTGACACCCCGCATCACGAAGGGCCGAGTCCGTTTCCGTGACCGCGACGACTGGAGAATCGCCCCCAGATAGTCGTGTACATCCATTGCTTCAAGATCATCTCCGCACAACGGGCACGTATTCAGTTGCTTGGGGTAATCGTTGAATGGCAAGAGGCAATCCAGATTCATGCAGATGTTGGACGTGAAAATCGATGTCCGTCCGACCTGAGCACTGACTACTTCGTAATCGACCCCGCCGTAGGTGTCCATCGCCTCAGGGTACGATTCGCGCATCGCCTGCGACACACTCTTCGACTCATAGCTTAGGTGGGTCCGGTTGTCTTCGCCCTCTTCTTCTCGGAACAATGCAACACTATCCTCGGTTGACCGGTACTGACTAACCAAGCCTGCCTGTGATAAGAGCATCGGGAAGTACCCGATTTCCTGTTCCAATTCCTGTAGCAGCTCCTCTTGTATCACGCGTCGCCGCCGGATGCCGTTGACTCCTTTGCCAGATTCACTTTCCAGCGCTTGGAAGGATGAGTAGAACTTGTATAATCGGCGAAGTACCTTCTGCTCCAGTTCGGACGGTGAGTCAAACAAGTCCTCAACCGCCTCTCGTACCTCTGCCTCATCCTCTCCATCAAACGTGGCCACAAGATAGTCAATTATATCATGCTGATGGTTTTCGACCGTATCGAGCAACACCTGTACTCCTTCGTATATCTCCTGCAACACACTCTCGACATCCTGATGAGTCTCAAACCGCTCGAACGCCCCATAGTTCAACTCGTTCCGATTCAGGTACGCCAGCGTCTCCGACATGACCTGTGTCTTCAAAACATCGTAACTTAGATGATTCACCGTCACCGGCTTGGGATCAGCATTCAAGAATCGATCCTCTATTCCCTCAAAGTAGAAGTTGTCAACCGCATTGTGCGGCCGTGCGACAGTGAAGATTACCGACGACCGATCCAGGTTCCGTCCTGTCCGTCCAGAGCGCTGCGTATAACTCGTCTTCGTCGGTGGAATCCCTAACCCAACAATACAGTCCAAGGTCCCGATATCGATCCCGAGTTCTAACGTGTTCGTCGCCGAGACGATATTGATTGACGGCGGATCAGCACTAAATCCTTCCTCAACCTTATTCCGGGTATCCGTCTGAATTCCAGCCTTATGCACGGCACTGACCAACGGGCTTTCCTCCTTTCCCATCACGACACGGCCCCAGTGATCCAACGCAAACCCGCCGTCAGCCTCCGTCCATGAATCCGTGTCCCGGTCAATATCAACGAGGTGTTTCCCACAGTCAGGACAGTATGGCTGTTCCCAGAACGGCCAACCGGCGTGACAGAATTCACAGATCTTGGCCTTCCGTTGGACCTGGAGTTGCAAGAAGTTCCGACGTAAGTTGAGGATATCAACGACCACATTATTAACCTGTTCACGGTCCTGACTAACAATATCTCGGTCCGCTAATGCCGACGTCGCTTCCTCAACCTTCGCACTTAAATCAGGTGTTGTCGAGAAATAGGTTGGCGCAGAATTCGACAACTTCTGCTTCAGACTTTCCTCCTTGATGCTGTCGCCCTGATCTAAGTCTCGATGCGGCTTGAACGCTAACACCTTCACGATTTCGTTGGCGATGAAATTGATCTCTGAATCATCAGCCACCGGTTTCACACTGAGAATACCGGACGAGAACAGTTTCCGATGATTCTCTTTGTTCAACGGATTCGCAAAAGACCCAAGCTGGCGGAAAAGGCCCTGGGACAGGGTTTCGTCGTTTAGATACGTGTACGGGTCCGTTACGTACACCTCTTTCAACTTTTCGTACAGGTCCTGTCGCAGATCTTCCACGGAATAGAAACCTTCGCCGCGTTCCTCTTCTAACAGGTTAACCATCATCCGCTCGCTCTCCAGCGAGTAGTCCAGTTTCATCATCAGCGATCCAACACTCTCAGCATCGCCCCGCCGATTCGAGAACACCAAGACTTTCCCGGCACCGACCTCTTTTATATCACGGCCAAGTTGGGAGAGCATGTATGAAAGAAACGTTGAGGTCCGCATCCGTGGCTCGGTAAACCCACTCTGTCCTGAGCAGGTACAGGCCTCATGGATCGCATACAAATCGTCGTTCTCAACAAAATAGGGCGTGTGACAGTTTGAGCAAAACTGAACAGTATGGAGAGAGTGATCATCACCGGGAACTTCGGACATCTCTTCGGTGAACATCTGATTGCAGTCGGAACAGTAGAAAAAATTTGCGTACGGCTTCAAAAAGTAGTGATATCGGTCGTACAGAATGCCCGCAAGCTTACACCATTCTACGAGGCTGTCAAATACTTTGAACCGGGACTCCGGATCAATCTCATCGAACACCGTTTTAAGTAACGCGTCCACGTCCACGAAATCGTCTTCACCGAACTCATCGAATATTCGTACCGTATGTGGCACCCGGTGTAACAACCGCTCAGACAAATCCTCTTTCAACGGGATTACCTGATTGAACAGCGCCTGAAACCGAATATCCGATAGGTCACCATACTCCTCCAATTCATCCAAGATTTCCCTGCCATCCCGTGTCACAGACTCTGCATCGATGTATCCTATCCGTTCAAGGAAATCCAGGGTAGCCGCGGCCTGGTCTTCCGACACATTAAATCGGTCACCTAGTTCGTCTGGGGATACCATTCCCTCCTGCACCGCCTGCAACACGCGAAACCCCTCCCGCGGCGGCAACACCTGCTCAAGCGTAAACCTGTCATCAGATGAAGCAGTATCTGGGATCAATCCCGGTCGGTAATCCACGTGTTTAATCGAGAATTGGTCTCGACTCAGCAACTCCTCTGCAAACCCGGTAGGATTCGCAATCGTTGCACTCGCCAACACAAACGATGGGTCATATCGCTGCCGCAACCGACTGATGAAATAAGACACTGCTCGCCCACCGTTCCCCTGCCAGACGTGCGCCTCATCAAACACCACGAGATCCAACGAGTCAGAATCGATTAGATCCCGGGCATCTGACGAATAGAACCGGAATTCCAACGCTTCCGGGTTTGTAATTAGGATGTCCGCCCCGTTTGCCTCAACTTGATTTCGCGTCACTTCGAGGAAATCGATTTTAACCGGACGCCGATGTTCCGACTGGTTTCGGCAAATCAATGCGCTCGCGTCCTGATCCCATTCCAACTTTTCACCGCACACAGGACAGGTAAGCCCACGGACGTTCTGACCATTCGAAAATTCAAATTGGCCACGGGGTGTGTCACCATCGTAAATACCAATCGTGATCTCGTCCCGGCTTGCTCTGTTCTTATTGATGTGGTATGTGTACTCGACCAGTCGCTCAAGTTGGTCCGTTTCCAACGCCTTCTGTGGGTAGATAATTAATGACTTGATATCACGTGGGAATTCATCCTCCGAACTGGTTTCAACAGCTTTCTGGAGAGCAGGAATCACGAAACATTCTGTCTTCCCGGTGGCGGTCGGCACAGTAATGATGGTGTCGTTCCCTCTTTCGCTGCGGGCGGATCGGAGAATCTCATCAACCGCTTCCTCTTGGTGCTTGTACAAACGGCCGCTCTCACCGCCGAAGATGACGCGCCGAACAGCGACCTCGATATCGGTATGGAGGTCATGCTCAGCACAGTAGTCCTGCCAGTCTGAATCCACAAATTGAGGAGGCTGCACTTTCTCCAGATACGGTCCTTTCACGCGGACAAGATCCTGCAGGAACTCTTCGTGATTTGCAATCACATCCTCGTCAAGTTTGGTTAAGCCCTTGTTCCACCAGAGCGTTTCGGTGACGTGATTGACAGCACTTGTTTTAAGATTGAAGATGTTCATCCTCTTGGCTCACGCTCAATCGTCTGATTCGTACTTCTCTTGTAAGTCGGATAATTCTTCATGGTATTCCTCGAGATCGATGCTGTCCAGTTGGTCACGGATCGACGAGATTTGGGATCCAGCGCTGTCGACTGTGTCTTGTTGGTCGTCCACGGTGGCCATGCGATTATCGACCGTGTCAAGGGAAAGTGAGATATCGTAGTGCTCTTCAAACCCTTCGATTTTCGCTGTGATTTCTTCCCTCCGTTCGTCTGTCAGGTTTTCCCACTCTGTCTGACAGAGATCACAGTGCCCGTCTTTGAGTTTTAGCAACCGCTTGGCCTCCTCCAACGCCTCCTCTTTTTCATCGAGGTACGACTTTTTCTCGTCAATCGTGTCTCCGGAGATGTTCTCAATCCGCTCCCACTGGTCGTCTAGATTCCTCTCTAACGATTTTTTCGCTTTCGAATCCCGCACCAACTTCTTCAGGTTTTCACAGAACTGCTCAAGCTCTCCAACAACTAAATCCGGCGCAGAGGTGTCCTTGAACACGATTTTGTCTTCGATCAAGCGCCGCGCAATCGCTTTCCCAATTGGTACGTACTCCTCGGCGACATCAACGTCCATATCCTCAATTGAATCAGCGTCTAGACCGTCTTCCAAATCGTCTTCAATGGTTGAATACGCGTTGCTGAGGAAGCGTGTTGCCCGACTCAGGTTGGAGCGGTTCTGCTCATTGTCCGCAATCGCGGATATCCGCTCGTCGAAATCAACGTCCTGCAGTGCGTCTAAGTCTTTTTCCTGAACCTGGTCGGCATCGGAATTGTTGAGTTCAACATTATCGTTCCCGAGGTCAATGACCATAAACTCGGCAATCTGTTCGCAGAGGTCACTGAAATCGTCGCTTTCATTCGCAAAGCCGTTCTCGACATCGTCTTTGATGTTATCCAGTTCTTCAAGGATGGTGTTGATTTGGGTGTGGAGATCAAAGAAGAGATCAGGATACTGCCCGTCCGTATCTAAATAGTCTTCAGCCCACGGCGGTGCCTCTTCGTGCAATTTGGCATAGAACAGGCCGCGATGAATCGGGGAGATCTCCGAGTCCTCGTCTTCCGATGGCGTGTTCTCCGAGTCCTCGTCTTCCGATGGCGTGTTCTCCGAGTCAACATCCAATTCACTGATTTGGTCCCAGAGATTCCGATCCGCACTCAACGTGTCACACACTTCGTTGTAGTCCTCTTCCTCAGTATCTCGTGCATCACTAATCTCGGACGTGACATCAGAAAATACATCGACATCGGTATTCTCCACAGCCTCAATAATGTCCTCGACAACATCCTCGTCAAACAGGAAGTAGTCGATCCACTCTACCCTATCCTCTAAAGTGGAGAGCGAGTCTTCGATATCGTCCTCCTCATAAGTTTGGGGACTGTCCTCTATCTCCCGGAAATGCTCCAGCTCATCGAACACGGCGGCCGGAACGGGGAACAAATCATCAGCACTATTGACATTGAGGTCAGCGAGTTTCGATACGTGACCAAAGTCCTTTTGGAGGAACACGACTGGTTCCGAGTCGTCGCCATCAATGACGATGATCGCGTCGTTATCTTCGAGAGAATCTAATTCGAACCCGTATTCCTCGCGGTGCTGGTCTACATCATCTTGTGAAATGAAGCCTTTCTCTTGCACTTCTTCTAAGATTTTGATGAAGGCTTCAGCTTCAGGCAGCGTTGGTCCATCGTATTTTGCGTAAATCTGGTTGTGGATGGCTTGGATACTGGACGCGATATCGTTGTACATGTCGTCCAGCAGTTCGTACAGTTGAGGTGTGGTCGGTTCACTGTCTATTCTGTCAATCTCTGCGAGCACTTCATTATCTTCTTCGATACCTTGGTTCGAAATATGCTGGTAGACTCCGAGAACTTCCCGTAGACTGTCGACGTGGACAATTTCAATGATATCGCCCCACTGGAAGGCAGGATCGTCCCAACGTTGTCGATCAATATCGTCGTCGAACCAGTCTGGATCGTCGATATCCTCCCGATCCTTGTCGGTAAACAACAGGATGCCGTTTTCCCCACCGTAGAGATCAGTGATATTGTCCCGCACCTGTGGGCTTGAAAGCGACTCTGTGTCTAAGAGAGCATAGGTCAGGAACGAATACTCATAGTCCGAGTATTCACCATCCGCAATCTGGAGTTTGTTTGCTCTGCCAGTGCTCCCTGCGCTCGCTAGCTCCATGTACTCCGTGGGGACGTGAGACTGTCCTGGAAGCGCTAAACCGCCCCGATTCGCGATATTTACCTGCCGTGAATTGAGGTGGCTGACAAGTGTCGACACACCGATCCCGATGTTACGCCGCAGCTCCTCTTGTTCGTCCGGATCGGTTGCCCTGTCGGTAAATCCGTAGAGCGTCTCTTGATACACATCCAACAGCCCTTCTTCCGGTTCGACCGGAGACTGAGTCGGCCTTGGCGGCTCCACAGTTTCGTAGTCTACGAGCGACGGATTAATTTGAAGTTCGCCCAACTCAGAATCTTCAAACAACACCCGGCTCTTCTGCAACTCATCAACCTCATCCGATTCTAATTCCCCGATCTCGATGGAGCCGGTGATTAGCTCCTTTGCACGCCAGACGATAGGGTCGTCCGCCCGCGGATCTATATCCGTACTTTCTAACCGCTCTCTAACACGGACATGTTCCATCCGACTGCACTCATCAAACAGATAGACGCCGATGTCTTTCTCGTCGTCGCCATCAGCGAGTGCTCGTGCGTAATCCTTGATCGCCCGTTTGACACTATCGATAAGATTCCCGATTAGTCCACCGGACTGGAGGAGACTGTTCATCCACTCGACGTTGCTTTCATTGAACGGGCCGTAGTCCTCAACTCCATCCAGTGAGACCTCGGCGAAGTAGCGCTGGAGAAGGAGGTGCAAGTCAATAATCCGGTCCTGCTCACCTCGGATATCGATGAGAATATGTTCATTAAGGTGGGAGGTTTGCCCGGCGATTTCTAGAGATGCGTCGTAATTCCGGCGACGTAACTGGTCCCGCATCTCCCCTCGTATAGCGTCAGACACGTCCGGATGGCAGAACAGAACGAACCCGACATAGGGGGAGAGATGGTCTTTGAACCATTTGATGATGGATTGGGCCTCCGCCTTATCTTCGCTTGACACCATCTCATCCATGACGAACAGAAACACAAACCCCTCTTCAGCTAGATCAGACACCACTTCTTTCGGGTCTTGGTCACCGCCACTTTGCTGCGTTCCCAGAATGCCTTTGACTTGTTGCTCGGTCGCATCATGCGCATCAGCCAACCGCTCAACATGCTCGTCAGGCAACTCCGCACTCATACTATTCAGAGCCGCAATTTTCTCGTCAATATTCGGGACAAAGTCATCCAATGCCTCGAAGACCCGTCGGCCCTCGTTCGTCAGCATCGACCGATATTTATATGGCGTCTGATTCGGATCAATGTTATCATATATCGGGATGATAAGCGGGATATCCCGTCGACTCGGATTATCAACAGCAGAAAGCGAGTTCTTGATGTACCGAGTCATCGTCGTCTTGCCTGTCGCCTCTGCACCCTGAATCATCAGGAAGAGGCCATCCGTCCTTCCACCGTCCCCAGCGGTTTCATGGACTTGGTCTGCCCATTCATCCACTACTCGGATAGTTTCGGTTTCGACCTCAGTGGTCACATGGACGCGATCTTCCGGATTCTCATCTTCCCACACTCCGTGAAAAACGGTTTCAAAGTGGTCCGGGTCAATGTTGAGTTCGGATTCTAGTGCTTGTTCGGGCATTTAAATCACCTGTAGGTCAAATTCTGCGTACGGAATCTGGTCGTTCCAACTGTCCTCACCTTCTAACCAATTCACCCGGAAATCGTCTTCGTCACGGCCCTCACGCTGATTTAATAGATGCCATAGCACGGGATAGGAGTCCTGTCTGATCTCGTTATTCCGTTTCAGCATACCGCGATAAAGTACGTTGTTCTGGTAGAAATCACGGGCAACCGGACACCAGTTCTGGAGTTGGTCATAGAAATCGTTCATGTTCGGTGTTCGATCCCCAATCTCCGTCCGGTAATACTCGAAGAGATAGTAGGCAGCCGCCTGGAAAATATCTTGAGGGAGCACGGGGAATAACATATTGCGCCCACCGGTACTCCCTTGGCGACACACGCCTATATCAAGTCCTCTCTGCCGAGCATAGCGGAGTTTCTGGAGAGTCCAGTCATTCGGGAGTTCCGTCAACACCTGTTTTAAGTTATTCGGGGTCTGGTAGCGACCTGTATCGTCGTCACGATTCGTGTCTGACCACAACTGCTGCAGAAACATTTTCATCGCGTTCTCGATATCTGTCTGCCGAGTCTGAATATCGTGGCCACACAACTTGAGGAGAATTAGACTACTGAGTTCGGCAGATTTGACTTCGTCAGGCTTGTCTGAAGTCAGTATCTTATACACGTGTTGTCCACTTGCATCGACATTGAATTCCGCATCCGTATCTTCAGTAAGTTCAAGCCCGTCATCTCCCATATTAGCAAATTCTAAGACTTCACAAAGTTCGGTATAAGTGTAGTTTCCTTGACTCAGGGCCGGGCTTTCTTGTGTGTCTTCCTCAACCTGGTATCCAAAATGGCCTAATCGCGGTGCTAACTCTTCTGGTTCCTGTGGACCATCATCACCCAACATTTGGATGATCTGCAGGATGGCCTGATATCCGCCTTTGGGGTTAGGACCGTTCATACTGATCGCCTCCTAACCACGAAGGGGACGATGATTTCTTCGACAGAGATACCGCCGTGCATCCATTGATCACTTGTTTGTGACCCGAATTTCACATGTGGGTTACTTAGATTTAGCATGATACATTCCTTCCTTGACTCAGGTAAGTTAATATTTACCTTACTGACCGCCGATTCGTCAACGCCCAAATCCATTTCCGGATTCCACTCATCGACAAAGCAAGATCGACAGTCACTGCCCATGTTCTTTTTTCCTGCCTCACTTGGAATAGGAACTGCTTGTGACTCGAAAGTTTGGACGAGGCCATGATCCGAGACGATTAAAATGTCCGCATATTGACCGAACTGATTCACGAAATTATCGATAATCTCAGTCCAGTATTGGTCCGCCAGGATTCTGACATCCGATCGACTCCGGTCAGATTGATCAATTCCATTGTCGTAAATGATAACTGACTCATCGTTATTCAGCAATTCGATGAGTTCCTGTTCTCTATCCCCGAAGAAGGCGTTTATCCTGATCTGAGCGAGATTCGATGCGTCCTCAATGAACCCCCCTAACTTAGTGAAATTAAAGGACGAGTTGAGCCCCTCACGAAAGGTCTCTGTGACTGACGGGGTTGGGGCAACACCGAATCCGACCTCCCATCGCTCATCCCGTGATTTTGATTCAAGATAGTTGACACTTGTGTCGTGCGTGAGAGGCAGGCCATCTAAAAACAGGACGACTTTCGGGCCCTGTTCCTCAAGGAACGTTGCAGTCTTCTCGAAATTAAACTCGGTGAAGGCGTTACAGTCAATCATGTGGGCCAGTAAGCGGCTTATCACCGCTTTATCATCTTCGCGGAGTTCAGTAGAGTGATATTGATATAACAGTTGGAGGGGGGATTCTTCACTACCGGCTAGCCGCTGGAGACTGACTGCAGACAGGAGGGTATTATATGCGCTGGCGACCTGGTCCTGCTCGATGTGGTCGGCGATGAACTCGCCTTTTTTAATGACTGTTTCCTTGTCCACAGGGCCCTGAACCATCTCGTAGAACGATTTGATATCCTGCCCAAGCAGCGTCTCTAAGTCCTCCTGAAGCTGAGTCTCTGCATCTTCGATAGTAAGGAGAGCGGTCAGTGTCTCAACTGCACTTAACTCGGTGACATCCGTACAACGGCGCTCAACAAGGAGGTCGATAACGTCTGTAAATACATTGCTGTCAAGGTTGAACCCAATACGGAACGGGATCTCACCAAAGAGATCACGAAACTCTTGCCGATTGAAGTCGGACGCCGCGCCACGTCCTGAGGATAACTCGTTTGCAGCGAGATACCGGTAGATTGCGTCATTCGGGTACAGAAGCAACTCCAGTTCATCGTCATCCAAATGCACGAGGCCTTTCTCCTCGACGATGGATTGCAGCTTTCTCTGATCGCCACCGATTTCCTGTAAAAACCGTGTGAACAGGGACCGACACTGGAGATATTCATAGACAGCAAGACGCTGAGGAAGCCGACTGATCTGTTTCTCTTCAAGCAGAGATGTCACCGCCTCTGCCGGAGCCATCTCCAGTCCAGAAACCGACTCAACTCGGTCTAGATGGCTGGTCCAACGCCTACTCCGCGTCTGGAGTAACTCCCATTCCCATTCCTTACAGAGCAGGACGATACGTCGAGACTTTATCCAGCCCATCAATTCTTGGCCAACACCGGAGCTACTTGAGAAAATAGAGGAGCAACCGGATATGTCGACGCAGTTGACCGCGCCCTTCCCGAGACTGATATCATCGATATCCTCTTCGATGATATGTCGGCGGATGGCCCTAAATTCGTCCTCTAGGTCGTCAATCGCCTGTTCCCGCTCGTACGGCGTATTGTATGTCAGTAGGATGCCCCACGAGGTTCCCAAGTTCTCCTGTTCAATTAGTGAAGTAATCATTACTAACTATCACTCGGACTACTGCTCCTGTATAGATGTACTGATATCTTGAATGTTGTCCATTACGATTCGACCGCGCTGTGGTATATCGATGATGAATTGTCGCTGTCGGCGGTAGGCCGCCGCCGACACGACAGCATTACCACTCAAACCGCTGGCTCGGACAGTGGATGGTTACCCCTGGAACCGGTCGTCAGGCGGTCGATTTGCGGGGACGGCCCGGCGCACAGCGAGGGCCGTTCACGCTGCACCTACGGCTGTGCAATTCTCAACATCAGCATTGCCGGACTGCTCACTGGTGTCGACACACCGCTTCAGGATGCGCTCGACTACGTTAATGCAAATGCGCCAGACGAACTCATAGACGCCCTCAGACCAATCGCCCAAGGAGAGTCGTCCGAGACACTGGAGACATCCGGATACGTCATCCACTCACTGCAAACGGCACTCCATGATGGGTTGACCGCCACGAGTGCTGAGGAGGCGATTGTGACCGCGATCAACCGTGGTGGTGATACAGACATTATCGGTGCAATCGCGGGTGCTGTCACCGGGGCTCGATTCGGGGCATCGGAGTTACCGGACCGATGACTCGATGATATTGACGAGCTCGATGAATTCGAATCGCTGGCAGAGCAACTTATGAAGATGACGTAATCGGACATTCCCTCTCTCGCCAAAATCAACGGAGAAGCTCTCCCGGAGATGGGACTTACTTATAAATCCATTATATTACTACATTGTAGAATGAAGATATTGGTCGCAGGTTACCTTGTTGAACGCAAGACAGCGTCCGGTAGGGTCAATTGACCACGTCTCTATGGTCTATACTCGGTGATTCTCCACTCAGAAGATGTTGTAGCTGTCTTTGATCGGCGATCCTAAACAGTCAAAACTATCCATGCGTAGACTGTCCCGGTATGTAACGAAGCGATTCGCAAGTGTTGGTGCGACGATTGGATACATACCCGTGCCTGTTGCCGACATCATTCCACGGTATTGTCTCCAGTTTTCGCTGGTTGGAATCATCAGATCTCTTTCGCTCCGTCCAATTGGGATACATAGCCTGAAGGTCTACCTGGGCCCGATTGATGGGTGTCACTGGATTAGCCGCGAGAGGGGTAGCCCGGTCGCTTATTCAATTCGTCCCTGTCGCAGGTCAAGCGATCCCAAGAACTGGGGCAGGAGGAGAAACGTATGAAATAGGTCGCTCAGCAGAAGTCTACTTCATTGAAAATCAACTCATACAAGCCGCAAAAGCATCCGTCTTTAGTTAGTCACAGAACCGCAGTACAGCAGTAGCTTATCGTGGCTTCTTTTCGAGAGAAGTGAGGAGGTAACTCGTGTGCACCAAGACACCTCCTCAGTTCGTCTTATGCGTCGTCT
>LFCJ01001865.1_pt1 | contig 15005 bp, 19 predicted proteins | sample 643141 | NCBI WGS metagenome assembly LFCJ01 (sample SAMN03766243, study PRJNA286221) | soda lake metagenome | biome: soda lake; feature: Kulunda steppe; material: water; isolation source: sample B1-Br-g2 brine of Lake Bitter-1 | place: Russia: Kulunda steppe | collected 2010-07 | reverse complement strand
GTGCGGGCTGGTGATAGCCTGCCCAAAAGCTGCGGAAGTTGCAGATAAATATCTTCTCACTACCCATGACATGCACTCTTACCCTGCCAGCACCCTCACCTTGCCCGCTCTGCGCACAAGCACAGCTCCCACCCACATGCGTGGCCGCCCTAGCTCGCACCGCCCCTCCCAGCGCCCTCACCTCGCCCACTCCGCTCACGAGCACAGCTCCCACCGGCACCTCACCCATCTCTGCCCCCTGGGCGGCTTGCTGCAGAGCCAGGCGCATGAAGTGTGTGTCCCTGGCCTGCGCAACAGCACACAGCTGGGCACATGAAGTTGTGTCCCTGACTTGCGCAGCTGTGCACACCCGCGCAGGCAGGAGCATCAAGGGCTGGGCGCACAAGAGATGCATGGAATGATCACCAAGCATTTTTTACATGCCCCCCACTTATTTTTTAGCAGACTGAGCCTAGGGAATGCATGCCCTTGGCCAGTGCAGCAACAGGCATGCAAGGGGAGTGGTGCATGAGAGCGCGCAGAGCAGCAGTAACAAAGGACTCGGCTGAAGATGTGCGTGCATTGAGAATGCAGCAATAGTGGGAAGATAAGAAAAAGACAGAGAGAGAGAGGGAGAGAGATGGGGAGAGAGAGTGTGTCTGTAAGAGAGAGGAAGCGCGTGTAGTAAACCAGGCATGACAGGGCGTCCAGTGACCGCGCGCAATAACAGCAGCCAGGGCCCTCGCGTACAACATGGAAGCATGCTTCTTGAGTGAGGAGGTGCCATGGGTGAACATGGCCGCATGTATAACGGAAGCATGCTTTAAAAGGCGAGTAGATACCAAGGGTGTGTCTGGCCAGCCAATGAGGTGTTTGATCGCACACTGGCAAGCACTTCAAGCTCTTGCCTCTCAACCAGTACATTTAAGTCTGGGCAAGGCGGCCTCCTCCCCCTAATTAACATGCCTTTCCGGTGTCCCCAGGGACAGCAAAAGGCTTGGTCATGGTGCATGCATCTTCGGTAGCATGGAAATAAAATGCAGTGCAGGAGCAGCGGTTGGAACAGCAGCACTGTGCACCTCCCCAAAGAGTATGTGCCTAACACAAGCCTCAGAGTTGCAAATGTTGAAAGAGTGGTATAACTGCAGGTTGCATGTTTCGTGGTGCCATTGACGAGTGAATGACTCAGCCCGCAAACTGCGCACCACTTCGTCCAATTCGGCCATGGAGCCTGAGGAGCCAGGGCTGGCAACAGTTGAAGATGAGCAAGTTGATACAGTAAGTGTCCTTCTGAACATCTTTAGAGACTGGTGCCTTATGTGTACTCGATGACGCATGCCTTGTGCAGGTGAATGGTCCATGAGCCACCTCAGCTGCAAGGGTTTTGGAGTACACCTTCTGCTGACCCAAGAATAGCCCATCACGTCAAGACTAGAGGGTATGATGTGATTGCCTGCCGACATCTAAAAGGTGAATAAGATTGCTTTCATAACAGTTTATGTTTTATTTAATAAAGTAGTTGATTAATTTCCCGAACGAAACGGGCATCAATGGTAGTGTGGTGACTCGATAGAATGACTGATAGCATGTAGAGAAAATGGATGGAGATTGATGTGTTATGGAAGATGCCTCTGAATGCTGGTATGCACTGTTCAAATAGCTACATCATCCAGCATGCTGGATGATATAGCGCGTTGGCAGCTCATCAGAAAGTAAGCAGAGGTCGGAGCAAGGAGAGGAGGGCAAGTCTAGAGGGGATCCCCAGCACTGAAGCATGCAATTCTGGCTTGGACAAGGATTACTTGGGTTTCTAGGATAAGGCCTGTCCAAGGTGTGATACTCTCTACATACATCACAAGCAAGGCACTTGGAATGGCCTGTCCGGACCAAAAGGGGTCCGATGCTCAGTTTAAGGGAAGCTGTATGTATACGCCCGTGCACGTTGCCATTTACTGGAGCAAATGGCTTAGTTCGATTTTTGGCATGTGATGCGTAATGTTCTGCATGTGTGTTTTGGTTTTGGCATGCTACGCCCTAAGCATTTTCAGGCATGTTTCTTAACATTGCAGGAGCAACATATACTTTTTCATGCCAGATAAGTGCAGTGCCAGATTTATGCTGCATTGTAAAACACTACGCAGGCCAAGACAGGCCTTGTGCATTAAGGAAAGGCTCCCCGACAAGTCCAAGGACCAGCAGGGTTTTACCAAAGAGCCCTCCGAGCCTAGCTAAAGCTAAGCAAGCAGGAAGCTGAAGACAGAGCTAATAATGAAGTGTCAGCCATACGGTTGGGTACTCGATGCTTCCTCTTGCTCCTCTCCACTCCCGTGTCCTTAGCTACAACCTCGTCAAATAGAAAAATGTCGGGAGAGAAAAAAAACAGCAGGTATGCATAAAGGGAGGTGGACATGTTAGCATCAGCTAGCCCCCCACTAAGAGATCTAATCCTCCTCTAGAAGAGTGTTGCTATACTATGCTGTGCAAGTTGAGGCGCGTATTCTCTTTCACTGTCATTGTTTGCGTGCTCTCTCAGAATTGTTTGTGTGCTCTCTCAGAAAGAAATATTCGTTCCTTTTCCTTCCTTTTTGCCATTCTTCTTATGTGGAGGCCCCTTATGATGCCTTGCATAGTAAGATGGACAGTGTCTTTGATTTCCTTTCTCAACGGCTCAGCAAACTTTGCTATTGCATCTCAGACAGTATGGTTTATCTTATGGCTGGCAAATACCAGCCACAAACCAATCAGCCTAACGTCCAGGCTGGTGGTTATCCCTAACTTACAACTTGCTATACTCAATCAGCATCAGGGGGATTCTGAGCAGAGATCCCTCCCTCCCTCTGTGTGTGATTAAATCGTTCAAAACTGTTGAGTTTTCTCCTTGTTTTCCTCCTTGTTCTTTAATCATGTGGATAGTTTTTGGCTGGCTCTTTTCGAATGCTATCCGTAACCCTCAATCCCACATCTTCCTTTATAAAGCAAAATCTTATGCTGGTATTGCCGGAAATAAATGCGTAGCCCTTGCAAAATACAAAGCCTGCCACGGAAACAGCCTCCCAGCTGAAACAACCATCCGCACCGCAGGCCCTGGTGGCAATCCCTTCTTTAATATTAGCTGGCTAGCTGCTGAAGAAGTTAATCAGCAAGGATCTAGCACTGAAGCTCCCCAACACGGCACCAGGTTGACTTACCTTCCAAATCTCCAAGCCACTTAAAAATCCCACATGCACTCAAATTATAAATTGGGTTGTGCCAGCTCAAATACAGGGTACTACTCTTTTTATCAAGTCTGCTTCCACACGTCCACAAAGGTATAAGCAACGCATTTTGGAGCAAGTCCAAACCCTCTCTCTCTCTCTCTCTCTCTCTCTCTCTCTCTATTTATATATAAATATCCAAATGCAACGCAATACCTTCTACTACCGCACAGGCACCCTTCTCAATCAGAAACACGCTGTCCGCTTTAAAAGTCCACAAGCCTTCAGTGTGTATTCTTTCAGGAAGTAGATAGTGTTCTCCATGTTCTCTCAGGGTGTCAACATACTATCATCCCGGGTATGATCACTGAGCGCCTTAACGCTACCTGCCATAATGTTACAGGCTCATCTTGAAACATTAGCAAAGGCTCTCTGATAGGATATTTTATCCTTTGGATGCCGGAAGTACAAACCGTTTGGCCCAACAAAATCTTCAAATTCCTGAGCATTTTGATAATAGGACAACCCCAAGCTGGCGTTTTGATGCTCGTTTATCTGCCAGAGATTGATTCACCTCTAGTCGCACTGGCGCCATTTTGGTCACTCCCTTACCTACTAGCTAGTTTCCTCACCAAGCACTCCTTATTTGCACCAGGTGTCATGCCTAAGACAACCCATTGGAGGTGTATGCAGAGCTAACGAGCTCAATGTCAGAAAGAGGGAAACACAGGTGTTGGCTGAGCACGCTTAGCTGATGGTGAGCGGCTTTGAGCTGGCTCCTAGGCCTGGTATCTTCACAGTACTTGACCTCCACAAGATGGAAGTGCCGCTGATTGGGTAGGAGCTGGCTGGAGTTCCAGATTCATGATGAATGCTGGTAGGCTGGTACTGTTGCTGAGAACCCCCTATCCCCTCTGCACCCTGCCCTACTTCTTAATGCATACCTGCCAGTCGAGTGGACATGTGGTTAAGTTTTTGCTTTTTTAAGTAGGTATTTCAGTTGCTAGTACGGCATCCAGGCTGCTAGTGGTACGTCTTTGCATATTAGGAAACCGGCGAGGGAAGAGCCATCCTGGGATGGTTCTGTTGGTAGATCCTACAGGGATTTGTAGGTTTTGAAAGACTAACGGCGGTCTTTGCTGCCGATGTCCATTTGAACAACCCCCCCACCCCCCAAGGAGCCTGCTTCTATCTATAGAAATGTGAAATCTATAGAAATATGAAATCTGTTTCATGATAAGTCTACAAGCAATGTTGTGGCGAGTAATCATACCGGATACAATCTGGTGTGATAGCCTGATAGAATGTAAAGGGCACTGTGTGAGTGAGTCTCCTCCACAACAGGGATAATGAAGAACTAGTGAGGACCTGGTGCAGGTTGCAAGCCCCCCCCTGCTCCAGACCGAGACCTTGAGAGCAACTTTTTTTTTAATGAGCGCGTCTGGTTGTAGTCCGTGTGGATAAAGCACAGAGCAAGCATGTAATTTAAGAGCAGTTAGGAACGGGCTTTTTTGTATCAAAGCCGAGCTTTTAAAAATGATTTAAAGTATGAGAGGTAGAGCCCCCCCTCCATGAAAGTGAGGGTTGACTTTTTTTGAACGCTTGAAAAAGAATGTTGTTTCCTCATGTTTGCTCATGCCGTTTTCTAGAGGCCATGCATCTTCACAGTATAAAACTACGCAAGCAGGAAAAATAGCTCCTCACATCATTTAAGGAAAATTGGCCACTTGGGAAGAAAAGCCCCTTCACCAGAAAAGAAGAAAGCAGTCGGCGAGGATCAGGAGGGTTGCGGGCAGACAAGTCAGCAGCCCTTTCCTGATTGGGTTGAAGGTGAGGAGAATGCTCAAGAGAACGTCTGGTTTGTACAAGCTTATGAGCATAGTGCACAGAATGAGCGCTAAGCTTGAGAGCGAATTTCTTGACTCTTTGCAAATCAAGGCCAAGACTCTTCAGAGGAACTAGATGCAGCATTGCAGGACCAAGTTCTTCATGTTGACATAGGTGTAGGGGGTGCTATTTACACTCCTCACACTTAAGGCGACCATGCTGAGCATGGGCAGCTTGGAGCTGCTGCTAAGTTAGAGTGTCTTCAAAGTACTTGATCTCAATGAGATGGGTGGTATGGGGCTGCCAAGGAAGGTTATCGGGGCGAGTATGTTTGGACTAGTGAGCTGTGGCCGGCAAAACATCTCAATTTTAGATCCTCAGAATCCTCAGAATGTCGCTTTGAAACTTCATGCACATTTGGTTCAATATGCTTATAAACTTGTCAGTACCAGACGCGCTCTTGAGAAGACTTATGCAGCAACTTATCATCAAGACCTGGAATGGCGTACCGCTACTTATCCCCCTGAATCCCACTGACTTATCTTGTTTTCTTTGCTGGTGGAGGAGTTGTATGGTGCTTGGGCATTAGTTGACTTTTTTTGTTAATCGATGTAGGGAGTGCTTCACTGTTTACGCAGTTTTTCTTTTCTTTTCACCCTGGTGCCTTGAAGCAGACATACAAATCATTTCTTTTTCTCTCTGAGACTATGGATATTTTTTGTCGGGCTGGCAGTGTCCAGCAAGCCCAGCAGTCAAACCATCAGCCGGTGGCTGAAGGTCTAAACCCATTGTAACTTAAGTTGTCTGAGGAATGTGAGCAGGTTTCGCATGCGAGCACATGCTCTCGCGGTGGAATCCTCCATCTGGCGCAGTGGAAATGGCCACTGTGACAATTGTTCCTGTGCTACTGTTCAAAATGATGTGCATGTTCTTTTTCACTGTTAAGACTTGTTAGTGTGCTCTCTCAGAAGAAAGTACTCATTCCTTTTCTTCCCTTTCTGTTAATCCTTTTCTGTGGAGGCCACTTACATTTACATGCCTTACCTAGTCAGACTGTCTTTGATTTTTCTTTCACAACGGCACAACAAACTCTGCCATCATTTCGGACGTTATGGACTGTTTTTTTACTGGCAACCAGCCTAACGACTGGGCTGGCGGTTAACATAACTTATGTAACTTTTCACGGCTCAGGCCAATGTTTCTCCTTTTCCCTTATTGATGTAGGGAGTGATTCACTGCCTATGTAGTATCTATTTTACATTCCCATCTCGCCCAGCTGCCGAGCCATCTGGATCATGGTCGAACACAAATGTAAGCTCAGCTCACGGATAAACTGTTTAGGCGACCCCCTATACGAACCTCAACAGCCTGAACAATTCTTCAGTTGTGAGATCAATAGCTGATCAACATTACATCATTTCAAAATTGAATTTGGCGCAATGACTTGCAAGTGATACAACACCAAAGATTCTACTAAAGACTGGGCGCTGTAAGCAGCACATGAAAACCAATCATTGATGATCACACAAAAGGCTGGGAAATAGATCACCTGCACATGAGCACTCTCAATTGTAAAGTCCTTTCAAACAAACCCGCTGGAAACAATGTGGTACAGTCAAAAAAATTTAGATTTTTGGAACAGAAAACAGAGGCTCGTCCAGAAAAGACGAGTGCAAAAGAAAAAAAGAAAACTACGCAAGCACCTCACATCAATTAAGGAAAAGGAGTGCAACCAACAGAAGGTTTTTAAAAAGTTGTATCGATCCCTAGAAGAAGGCAGGCATGAATTTGCCTATAGCGCTGCATTAAATCAGTGATAAGATCTGGCAAAGAGTACAAGCTCATGACAAGGTGCATCATCTTCCTGCAGCATGCTGCACACCATGACCAAGGGCTTAACATCAAAGTTATCATCAACACAGGAACAGAAACTGTGGTGAAGCTAAGTACGCACAGATTTCCCACATGGTAAGCAATAACCTGGCAGCTTCGAAGCGTCTCGATGCCAACAACGTGGAATACAGCAATGATGTTGTCTATCATGCTACTCAGGCACAGACATAGCATATGGCTCTCACAGGCATGCACGGCATTGAAAGTATCTAATAATGTTTCTCCTTTCCGGAAATTGCGCGCTGATGGCCATTCTTAGACTGGCCAAAGGCTATGTTTTGTCTAGAAACTCTCACTAAGCTATGGCATGGCACGCCATCTTACACATGCACGCTTCATCGCTTTCCTCATCCAAATAACTTAAATTACCAGAAAAGTGCCTTAAATTTTTAAGTTAAAACCAACCAACATTCCCTGCCCCCACCAAGGCAGGCATGCAGAGAGTGCTCGCCCTTTGACTACCAGGTAAGGTAGACCTATTTGATAAAGTAGACTTTGAAGCAAAGTGTATCCGCGAGCAAATGCAGACCACAACTTTGCTCGGGCAGCCTTCACAGGGATGCAACAAGCAGGACAAAAAGTGTTCAGTTTTTCATAAATGAAGGATGTGCAGGAATTACAAGAGATCTAAAAGAGACTACAATTGCACCATTCTGCAGCTCTGATACTGCACCATCACACGCTGGCACAAACACGACCACAAAAATTTTTTGCCTTCGCACACACAAATTCATGTATGCACACATGCAACACATCCCTTAAAGACCGCAATGCACTGGAAAAACACGCCAGACTGGACTCTTGTAATGCAATGTTAAAAGTGCAAATATCTATCTAGGTATCAGGTAACATGCAAGCTGGACGTGACAGCCTTGCCTTCTAAGACAGCCTTGCCTTCAAAGATTGCCAAATCCATCCTTATGCCTTCAAGTGTCGTCTTACTGTCTCAACCACTACTGAAGGTGCTTTGAGGTGGTGCGTACATTGCAACCAGGTCTTCAAGGCAGGTGCGCTTGCTTCACACGAGCACAATATTTTCAAGCATGTACGTTTGAGGGACTTGAATCAATCACAATCAATTCAGTGACCAGGCAGCAAATGATGTTTAATTCCAGAGCAAAAACATCAGTAAGGTCAGCCTGCCCTTTTTTGGCGGATAACCTGCCCACATCATCAGGCTTCCAATTCACGCAAGCTCATACACCTTCCCAGGTTCACTCGTCCCCCTGGACAGGGATACTCATTGACCTCAGTTGTGAAGGCTTCACAACTTTTTCATTCACCCTCCTTGTGCACAGGCCAATACATTCATCTTCACCTGTACAGATTCACACATCTCCCGCCCAGAGGCTCACTGATTTCTTTCCGCAGGTTCACTCATTCACCTGCTTAGGTCCACCTGCAACCTGCACTGAGTGTGCGTGGCCACCCAGGCCGCACCCCCTACACAGATCTCAGTAACTTAACAGCAAGCTCCCCAGCTGTCACTTAACAGCACCCCAGCTGTTACTTAACAGCACCCCAGCTGCAAGCTCCCCAGCTGACCAAGAAGGAAGCATGCGTGCACTGCAATCTTTCTTGACAGCAGTCCTCGTTTTAGGCAGCTGGGATCTTAAATGATAAAGCATGCTCTGTAACAGCCTGGGTCCTGTGACGATCAAGCCCACCCTTCAACAGCCTGCCAGCCAGCATTGTTGAGCAGACTAACAATGGGGTATGGCAATCATAAGGCCCTGCCCCCCTTTCGCAAGCTCAAGACGCATACAAGAGGACGTCAGTTTCAATGGCAGGTGTAGGTTGGCCTCCAGACAGTCCACTTCAAGATTGGAGCAGTGCCTCCGGGATACCAGCTGCCAGGGCTATATTGCTGCAAAGCGAGCAGGCAGAGCGTGCAGGCCGGCAGTGAAAGAATGAGGGTGGCAACGTGAAAGGCAAATGTGAAGCAAGGATGCTTCATGGGGCTCCAGGGACATCTTCTTACCGGCAATAGCGGAGCAAAATTAGCTCTGCTTGCCTTTGCCGATTGAAGAGACAGCCTGATGAAAGCACAAGGGTAACGTGCGCAGTACGGAAACAACCAGAGCTCCTGTCGCAGATGGGTTCCAAGATTTCCACCAAACAGGCTGTAACCCATAAAACAAGCAAACCCCGCTTTGGCCCTTGTGTGCAACCCTTGAGCAGACCCTCGTGCGCAACCCGCCCCAGGCAGCCCGTCCCAGACACCCGCCTCTGACCCTTGAACGCAACCTGCCCCAGGTACCTGTCCCAGACACTTGCCCTTGACCCTTGAGTGCAACCCTCACATTGACCCTTGCGTGCAACCGTTAACCTGACAACCATGTCACCCATGAAGGGGCAGGGAAAAGCTTCAAGGCCAGGGCAGCGCACTGGACACCTGCCAGGTGGACACCCATGCCCTTCATGGTGCCCTCATGCCCTTCAGGGTATGCCTACAAGCCCTTCTACACAGACTCACATGCCCTTCGGCACATGCACTCTAGAGCAGATCAGTGCTCACCCTTCAGCGCAGACTCACATGCCCTCCACAGCAGACCCGTATGCCCCTTCTGCGCAAGTCCACATGCTCATTAAAGCACACCCACATGCCCTGCAGAGCACGTCCAAGCATGACCTTCAGCGCAGACCTGTCCTTGCCCATCGCGCAGACCCACCTACTCGAGCTCTGCCAGGACCTTGTGTGCTCCCCTCCCATCAATTGAGAGCCTCAGGACCTGCTGGCAACTGTGCGCCTCGTGGCGCGCAGGGGGCGGGCCACCCTGGTCCGTGCCGCCAGCTAAGCTGGCCCTGTGGCAGCTGAAGCTGGGCCTCCTGCCCTCCACCACCGTCAGCCTGTACAGTGATGACCCGAGCCACGTGCTCTCTAGCCTGCCCCCAGGATGGTTGCCTCTGGCGGCCATCTGGTCATGTGCGCGCGCAGGCGAGGCCCTGCCGTTGAGGCTGGGGTGCGTGGCCAGCCCCGCGCGTGGGGTGTGCAGAGAGGGGGTGGCTCGCGCGCGGGAAGTGCTGGGATGGCAGCTGGGCAGCCCGCCCTCCTCCTGCAGGGACGTGGGCAGCTCGATGCAGAGCTGCGTGCCAGACTTTGATTGGGCACTACACGACTTCTTCGAGTTAAAGGGCGAGAGGGCGGGGCTGAGGGTTGCGTGGGATTTGCCCGACATGAAGCGTGCGGAGGGCGGGGCATCTGAGCTGAAGCGCGTGGGCATGAGCGGCCGGCTTGAAGGCCTGGAGCAGGCGCAGGTGTGTGTGAGCGTGTGCACATGCACATGTGTGAGTGTGTGTGCGCGCGCGTGTGTGTGCATGCACACAATTTCTGTGTGCATACATGAGAGGATGCATAATATCATGAGTTTTAAGGACCTGCAGCACATGGGCACCGAATGTGCGGGGTGGAAGTGGGCTTTCATGTCCAGTGTAGCAGCATTATTTGATGATTTGAATTGTGGTGGATGAGCAGGTGGGTGGGTGCAGGCTATTGCATGCATATGTGCGTGTGCGTGTGCAGGCTATTGCATGCATATGTGCGTATGCGTGTGCAGGCTACTGCATGTATATGTGCATGTGCGTGTGCATGCAATTGCATGCATATGTGCGTATGCGCGTGCAGGCTATTGCATGTATATGTGCGTATGCGTGTGCAGGTGCGTGGATGTGGCTCAGCCCGACGAGCATGCATCATACACAGGAGGTGGTCCCCCTTGTGCTCTCACTTTTGCTGCATTTGTGCAAAGATGGTTGTTTGTTGTGCTGCACCTTGCGAGAAAGGACGGCGCTTCCAGTGCAGGACTTGTGCGGCACCTGGCAAGGAGGGATCGCGCTTCTTGCGCAGGACTTGCACAGCGCCTTGCAAAGAGGGATGGCGGTCCCAGTGCAGGATTCGTGCAGCACCTTGGGAGTCTAATGCTGCATCTTGCAAAAATCCCATGCAGGGCCTTGCGGATTTCTCTGCAGCACTTTGCAGATCTCTAATGCACGGCCTTGCAAGCATTTCATGCAAGACTATCTGTGGAGCACACCTCGCAAGCGGAGGGGACGGGAGGGGTGAATTGCTGAAGGAAGGGCACGGGGAGATGGAGCTGCTCTGCTGGGACAGGGAATTCGTGCACACATCCTGCTCGAGGAATGCCGGATCCATGGATATTGGGGGAGCATGCCTGCGCTCCAGCTGCTGCTGCTGCTGCTGATTTAGCAGGCCCTGTAGCTGCGCCGGCCGTGGCCCTGCAGTTGGTGCTGGGTGGCAGCTCAGGCAGGGGATGTCGCTGTCTAGAAAGCCTTCCTGGCAGCCGCTGTGGTCCCAGCTATCCCCATCCCCCAGCCACCCGCTGCTGTTGCTGTAGCCTGCAGGGCTGCTGCGGTGCGAGGCCTCGCAGAAGCTGCGCCTGCAGCGTGAGGGGGAGTGGCTGGATTGCGTGCGCACAAACAGGGAGCGTCTGCGTGGGGGGGGTTCTGTTGGTGGGTGTGGGCTGATAGGAGTGCCGCCACTGCTGACCAGCTTTGCGAGCTGCAAGCTGGCAGGCGCGCTGCACACTGTCTTGTCCTTGAGCTCGTGCCCCTCCTCCTCCTCCTCCTTCCTGTCGCAGGCCGCCACGGCGGAAACGGCAGCAGCAACGATGGTGGTAACGCAGCTGTCGCCGGGTGAGTCAGCAGCAGCAACGATGGTGGTAACGCAGCTGTCGCCGTGTGAGTCGGGTGTGGTGTCTTCTGCAGTGGCCCGGATACGGCTGAAGGACAGCTGGGGGCGCTGGGTGCCGTGGCTGCTGCTGCTGCTGGTCCTCCCTGCTTGTGCGGAGGGCGCTGCTGCAGCTGGGGGCCTGGGGCTCAGGGCCCGCTGCCCGGTGCTGCAGCTGGCAGCATTGCTGATGCCCCCGCTGGGGTTGCTGTGCAGGCGCGGGGCCAGGGCCAGGTGGTGGCTGGCAGCAGTGGAGGGCCGCCTGGGACCCAGGGCCAAGTTTGACATTAGGTCCAGTGGAGTTGGCGTGCCACTCCCACCCAAAGAGTCACTGGCGCCACACCTCAAGGCAAGACCCTGCGTAACAAGGCCGAGGGGGTGGGGGCTGTGTCAGCAGTGGCTGGGCACCCTTCCTTCTTCGGGCAAGACTCAAATTTTTTGCGTCAGGGTGGCACGGTGCGTCAGGGTGGCACGGTGCTTGATCTGCAGGAGGCGCTGAGGCACCTCAAGCAGCTCCGCGTGTCCATGTGTGCTTTTTCATGCACATGTTGTGAGCGTGCGCAAGTATGCGCCTGTGTACATGCATGCACAAGCGTGTGTGTGCATGCTTGTGCATGCGCCAGCAAGCTCACGCCCGTGTGCATTCCTTTCCATTAAGTGCAACACTTTAACACCCGGAAACTCCCATGCACTGCGAGCATGCCATGATATTCATGAGTGACATGGTAAAGCGTCACGCAATGAATGGTATGCATAAATCACAAAGAAAACTCTCCAAAAGCAGCACCTGTTGTCTGCTGCCCATTATTTTTGGCATTGCTTGCAATACGGCAGGGTGGCAGGAGGGGTCCTGCAAATTGCCTGGCCTGCAGTCATAAGCAAAGACATGCAGCTAAGACAGAAGCTGTATGATTCATAAGCATGCCAGGAGGTCGGAACAAAGCAAAACAAGCTGGCAGGCGACATGTGCACGTGTTATAATTTGACTGATAAGCCAGGATGAACTGATTCCCATCCAGCACGAGCTCAAGGATATGAACTATTTACTTGATACTAGAGCAAATACACACTTAAAAATTCCATGGCACGGCATATTGTGTGCGGGCAATGCACACTGCACGCAACTTACAGAGTTCCCATTGTGAGGTATCTGTTAAGCCATTTGTACATCTCGCACTTGAAGAGCTGCATAAGTGCATAAACAGAAGTGGACGTGAATGTTTCAGCAGAAACCACAAGGAGTTTGGAAATAAGGTCGAAAGGAACCATCTGCGCAAAATGAGAACTAATTCCATAGGAATACAAGCAAAATCAGGCAGTAAGTTCTTCTCAGCGCCAGCATGCATGAGGGCATTGCTCCACGTTGACAAGTGAAGGCAAGCTACTTGGTTGAGCACAGACAGCAGCACTACACAGAAATGCTGCAGGTAATGCTTATGCTAGTGAACTGTGCATCCATTGCCTCAATAGATGTTGGTCCATTCCAGCTCAGTACTTGAAAGCAAAGATTGCAGCTTGGATGCAGATTTGCAAGGAGCTTGGGTGGCTCTCATGACAACGATACATTGAGAAGCATAGGGGGTACAAGTGTGGGCTCAATCAAGCCTGATGCAAACAGGCCAGTTGCAAGCCAATTTTGACTTTTTCTTGTGCGCTCACCGTACACCAGTCCAGCTGCATGTGCTTCCTGGCCACAGGCGTCACAGCCTTCACAGACAAAGAATTGACACTGCAGGCGACAATAATTATTGGGATGAATCTTAGGCGCGCATGACTGCGATTCATGGGCCTCACCAAATAGACATGATGCAGCGCGTTCAACAACAGTGCACACTTTTGGCATACTGAAGGACAGCCAGACAGCCTTCACCAAGACATGCAACATAATAAGACATAGAATCCGTCTCAGCTATGGCATTGGGTCACTGACAGACACCAGACCAGGGGTCAATTTAGTCACCCTGATGGGCATTTTCTAGAAGCTCAGACAATTGACGCTGAAAGACCATACATGACACCACTGTGCTTTTGTTATCTGCTTGGGGCAGCCGACAGGACAGCGCAATAATAATGAAGAGCGTTGTGACGAGGCGCATACTCCTAATTGAAGCTGCACAGGATGCCGGCAGTGCATCAGCTGTGGCACTGGACAGGGAGCCGGCAGTGCAGGCAGAAGCATGGTGCAGGTAGGAAGAAGCATGCGGAATTGGGTGCAAGCTGTAGCATGGGGTAAGAGGGTGCAGGTAAAAAAGTGCAAGGGCCATCTCTGACCAAGGGGCACATGCGAATGGAGTGAGGTGGATTCTTGTGAGAGGGAAGATACGCGTAATTCTGCAAATTGAACTCATCACATTTTTAACAACACATATACTCAGTGGAGTGGATCAAACCGTTAGATTAATTTGCAGCAGATGTCTCACACAAACTAGTCATGTATAGGGGTCGGCGCTGTTATATATATATATCTTTATGTTATGTAACATTTTATACCGTAATATAAGTTACAGGTTTTCCGAAATAGAACAGGGCTAAATTAGGGCCAAATTCGCCCTTTGGCACCCTCAACACCCCCGATCTTCTTCACAAGCAACTTGTTTTTGCATCAAGATGGCTGATATAGTAGGAGAGGATCAATATTGGATGGAATTGGCCGAGAATGGTACACAACCCTTGGTGCAAGGGCACATGAAGCCTGAGGAGCTTTTCAGGAAGCTCAAATCAGGCAAGTCTAAGCAGCGGGAGGCAGTGTTTTAAGCAGTGATAAAGCCAGAGTGTGGGGGGCTGTGTGCTGGAGTGCAAGAGGTGCAAGGCCAATGTAAGCCACACCAACCCCTCCCAGGCAGCACAACGCCACAAGTTCATAGCAGCAGCACTAGCAGCAGCTGGCATGCGTAGCAGCCCTCAAAAACACAGCCCGATGGGCAGGAAGACACCCTCTGACTTCCCTGCTGCCTTGAAGAAGCACGCTGTCAGCGCTTTACCAGACCGTCGAAGCAAGCACCACACCTCAGCACATGTTGCAGCGTTTGTACTTGTGCACCCACCAACTTCATCACTGAAAGGGTAACTTAACTGCTTGCATAAATGTCCAGGCTTTGAACTTAGTAATAATCTTTGAAGAAGGAGTTACCATGCTTGATGTGGATGGAATGACAGCTTATTCCAGTGTTCCAGATAGCTCTCAGAACGCCAGTATACCACTGGCATTTCCATGACTTTCTGCCCCCATGCGCACACATGCAGGTATTATCTGCAGACCCTATGGCAAGCTCACTACCAAGCACAAGGAGGAGGTGCTCATGCTCGTAGTATGCCTGAACGGAGGCAGGGGTGACAGCAGCATGATAGCAGCATTCAGCAAGGAGCTCATGGAGCTGGACATGGGTGATTGGCATGAGTTAGCGGACGTAGCCCGCCACCTCGTC
>LFCJ01001864.1_pt1 | contig 15005 bp, 12 predicted proteins | sample 643141 | NCBI WGS metagenome assembly LFCJ01 (sample SAMN03766243, study PRJNA286221) | soda lake metagenome | biome: soda lake; feature: Kulunda steppe; material: water; isolation source: sample B1-Br-g2 brine of Lake Bitter-1 | place: Russia: Kulunda steppe | collected 2010-07 | reverse complement strand
GGGTGTCGCACGTTCGAATCGTGCCGGGAACACTCGCTGCTCGCACATCGTGTGAGTAGCACTGGTATCGGAGTCGCCTGTTGCGACTCCGAGTGATAGTATGGAATTCAACAAGCCAACGCAAACGGTCGCGGAGGCGACGCGAACTACCAATTACGAAAGTGGAGAAGCGTTCGAGCCTACCGACCCTCGACTCGCACTGTACAAGCGCACGATCAACCAGCTGCTGGAGGATTCGTTCTACGAAACCGATGCCGAGCAACTCGCTGCTGTCGTCCGGCGGTTCGACGCCGCGGCGGCGGAGGATCCGGAGTTCGTCCTGAAGCTCGCGGCGTACGCGCGTCAAGAACTCTACCTCCGGGACATCCCACAGGTGCTGCTCGTACTGGCAGCTAATGACGACCGGTTCAAGGACGACTCTCCCGAGTCGCTCATCCGCGAGTGGGCCCCGGATATCATCCGCCGAATGGACGAGACGGCAACCGTGCTCGCAATCCACGACCAATTGTTTGGCGGGACTGCCCCGTGGCCGCTTCGACGTGGGGTTGAGGACGCGCTCGTTTCAATGGCTGACGACTACACGCTGGGCAAGTATGAGCTGCCGCGTCGTGAGGTGACGCTGCACGATGTGTTTAATCGTGTCCACCCGAAGCCGGTCGACGCCGACCAGGAGGTGCTGTTCGAGCGATTCATGCGGGGCGATCTCGACGACTATCCTGACATCGACCCGTTGCCGTCGCCAAACACCTGGGAGACGGTTATCTCCGAACGTGGCAACACCCGAAGCGCCTGGGAGACGCTCATCGAGGACGAAACATACTCGCTGCCGATCTTCGCGTCGATCAGGAACCTACGGAACATGCTCGAAGCAGGTGTTGACGAGGATACCCTCGTGGGTTACCTCGATCTGGAAGCGGTACGACACGCGCCGCTGTATCCGTTCCGGTACTACCAGGCGTATACCGCGCTTCAGGCTGCGGACGTTCAGGCACCGGCGGTCGAGCGGTGGCTGGAGGAGGCAATCGGCGTCGCTATCGAGACGGTGCCCGACGGGCTCGGAAACACGTTCGTCGCCGTGGACCTCTCAGGGTCGATGAACATGGCGCTGTCCAAGAACAGCACGCTTAGGCTGAAGGAGATTGGGGCGTTGTTCGGAGCGATCCTGGCCCACCAAGGTGCTGAAGTTGGCGGATTCGGTGATAACTTCCAGACCGTTCCGATGCACGTGGACACGCCAGTATTGCAGCGTCAAGATGCGGTGCTGGCCATCGACGAGGGTGTCGGGAACTCGACGAACGGCTGGAAGGCCCTGGAGTATCTCCGCGACCGAGGCGAACCCGTTGAGCGAGTCGTCATCTTCACCGATATGCAGATTTGGGATAGCACGCCATTCACGGCGCGCGATAACAAGACGGTCAAGACGGTGTTCGATGCGTACGTGAACGAGGTCTCCACCGAGACCTCGCTGTATCTCGTCGATCTTGCGTCCTACGGCGATCTCGTGACGCCGGAAGGCTACGAGAACGTCTACAATATCTCTGGCTGGTCGGAGAACGTCCTCTCGTTCATCGAATACGCCGAAAACCCGAAGCAAGTTGTCGATGAAATCGATGCTTTCAACCCTGCATAGCGGTGCCTTCTCATCTTCGTCAAGCGCGATTGGTGTAGTTTGGTAACACGCGATCGTGCCACGACCGAGACGGGCGTTCGAATCGCCCCTCGTGCACTCGGAGCGCAAGTTCGTGTATCAGACAGCCCGAACGACGCTCTTCAACAGAGGTAACATCATGGCAATAACCAGTAATACAGACCCCGAACTGACAACGACTGCTGTCGTCACGATCCGCATCCCATGTGGCGCAGACAATGATCTCGTCACCGACGCCGAAGCGCGTCTCTCGTGGGCCAAAGACATCGATACCGTCACGATCGATGATCTGCACGGTATCGATCCGAAGCTTTCGGCAACGGCCATCACCGTCGGCATCACCCTTCGTTTGACCACAACAATGACCGGTGCACAGGTGAGGAGACGACTCGCCGAGGTCCCTGGCCTCGAGTCAATTGAGCGGATCGGATGATGTCAACTACCCGACCCTACTAGCTCCCCGAGGAAGAGGGCGCTAAGCGCTCTCTTTCAGCTAATGAATATTTCGACCACTTCGGATATATCTAAATAAACCGTCTTGGTCTGTCAGAAACGCTTACCGCGCTTGCGCTTGTAGTATCTTTCACGATGAGTTATCCGGATGTCCCATCAGATCAGGTGACTGCCAGAGGCCATCCCGTCGAGCAGGTCTTCGATGTCGATGATGCAGCACCGTATGAAACTCAACGAACCGTACAGCGGTACCTCTCGCAGGAGACGCGGCATAATATCTTTCAGGTGATTCTCGGGCATCCTGCACACCTCGTCTCGGTCACCGAGTTTGATTACTACATCTCAAAGAGCCGTTCAACAATTAGCGAGCAATTGGACAACCTGGCCAGTCACGAACTTCTCAGGCAGTACCACTACGAACCGAACGCCGATGTCAGAGACATCCCAGCTGATTTCTGGGGCCTCACAGAATTCGGCGTCGACCTGCTCGAGGAGTATAATTACCTTCGAGGACTGCCGGTCATGCGTGCAGCCCACGATGCAACGCACAAAACAGAGGCGGTTCAACGACATGAAGACGCACCTCGACCTGGCCTTCCCGAGTCGATTAGTGATGCACTGGGCTATGATGAGCCAGATCAGCCGGACGGAGTAGCGGATTCGAACTCACTCACTAAATTGCGAGAACAGACTCTTTATGCCGATGCTGCACCTGCGGATCCGGGCGTGTTGAACGAGGAGGCTGAAGATGATCGGACGCTAGACGAGTTATTCTGATTTTTGATGAGTGCCTCGCTTCGATCTTCTTGAGTTATCTTCAGGCTGGCTCCATCTGGTAGGTTGCGCCAGTGTCGATAAAACCCGTCAATTTCGTCGTTCACATACCGTGAGAGGACGAGGTCTATCCAGAGGACTTCAACACCGCGTTCCAGCGCCCGTTCGAGGATCTCCGACTCGATTTTGACATCGAAATTCAAACGTGTTAATGAAATTAGTATTTTGTGAATATAATAGCGGAACAACTGCATGGAGGTTCACCACAACTTGCATAATAATAACCGTTTTCGATACTATCTTCTTTCCAGTAATTTTCAATTTTAACTTCTTTTTTAAAACCAAAATACTCCATCAAACCACTTATATTGATGTTGCCGTCCTCTTCCCAGCCAACTGCACAAAATGCGGTTACTCCCTCCTTTTTAATCCTCTGAATACGCTTTTCAGCCAGTTCTGTTCCAACTCCTCGAGCCTCAAATTGTTCATCTACCGCAATGGTACGGAGCACACCAATCTTTTCAGCACTTTGCAGTGCTAAGGGCCAATCTTTGCGCGATATATTTAAGTATGAGTCGAGCTCCTTTTGATCGAAAATTGCTCCTATTGAAAATCCAATCACTTGTCCGGAAACGGTATTTTGGAGAGGTTTTTTGGGTTCGAGCTTAGGCGCTTGGTCTAATACTTTACCAGCTAATTTGATCGCCAAGGAGCGTTCTCTCTCGAACTTCATTTCAATTTCTGCAACATACACGAAAAAAGAATCTTGATCGTCAAGGCTTTTTTGGAGCATCTCTACAGAAATATAATCTTTACCCAGCCGATTTTCCGATATGTTAATTATTGCTGGTATGTCTTTTTCTTCTATTTCTCGTATATTATAAGAATCAAAGGTAGGTACGAAGGTGTACCTACCTGAGGAAATTTGATCATTGGCTTCATCGTACCCAGACCAAATGCCTTCCATTCTACAATCATAATTAATATATAAAAAGAAATTGCCAATACCCTGATCATGAGGGTCGGGTGAATAATATATTCCATTGACATAGCCTCTATCGTGAAGATCGCCCTCTAAATTCCATCTTCGATCTTCTCCTGGCATAATCGTGGTCCCAACGATTTTCTTTCCCTTTTGTTTTATACGGGCCGGGGCTGAGACCGTAGCCTTTTCTCCGTCTATTATGTCTTCAAAAGTAGTTAGATATTCACCCTCAATAGGGTATTTGCGTTCAATATACTTGTCATAAGCATAATCTTTCAGCCGGAGAATGAGACCCACGGAAAGAGCCGCAAGGACGCCTACCAGAATATTTTCTATAGCAACTCCCAATATTTCCATACGAAAATCAAATCTCACCGAATTAAATAAGTTAGGTGATTTACTACCATATTATTTACAATACCTAAAAGTCTGAAACATCCCGCCAACTCTGCGGTGATTTCGGTTCTCCTCCTCAAAATAGGTCATGCGAGGAAGATTCAATCGTATGTAGAAAAGCTAGAATCTGTTTCGTCAATCGCCAAATGGAGATGTTGCTGGGTGATTTCGGACCCTTGGTTTAGTGCCAACCGTGCAGCCGTTTCTGCGATGAGTTTGACATCGGATGCGACATACGGGCGGCCGTTCGCGTCCACCCTGCTCACCGTTTTAATCTCTTCCCAGTCAATCTCGTTGGTCGCAACTGGTCGCTCTCCGAGGTGGAATCTAAGCATCTCCATCCGAGCCTCGTCATCCGGTGGAGGGACTTCGATCGTTTCATCGAACCGCCCCGAACGAGTAAGCGCGTCATCAAGTGACGAAAGCAAGTTCGTCGCACCAATGACGACGATATCGTGATCCTGTACGTCTGATATTCCGGTGAGGATTTCGTTGACAATCTGTTTTTGATCTTGATGCATCCGGTTTCCACCACCGCGTTGGCTCGCAATAGCGTCAATTTCATCAATAAAGAGGAGGCAAGGCTGGTTGTCGAGTGCCGTCTCGAACAGTTCACTGACGTTCTGTGTCCCCTCTCCGATCCATTTGCTCACGACATCGGAGGCAGTAATACTGATGAAATTGAATCCAATTTCACCCGCAACTGCCTTGCTAAGATACGTTTTGCCAGTTCCTGGGGGCCCGTGTAACAACACACCGTTTGTTATGTTTAATCCGTATTCCTCGTATTTTCCAGGGTTTCTTGCAGGTTCGATTACTTTCTGGGTGAGTTCGTTTTTCAGGTCACTCATGCCGGCGACATCATCAAAATCAGTCTCCGGTGGATCTTGGATTATATCCGACACCGACTGATCTTGTTGGCGTTTCGAAACAATCTCCTCGATACTCCGGAATATATGCTCTTCTTTGACTACTGGAGTTGTCCCAGGTTTGGATGCCGCGAGGGCCTTTCGAATCGACGATTTTCCGATTTCAGCCATATCGCTACTGACAAGCCCGTTAGTCTTCGAGCGGATATCGTCAGCGTCGATTTCGTCGAGTTCATTCGGTGGACCATCTTCCAATGTCGAACGAAGGATGCCATCCCGAGTTTCGAAATTCGGGGCACCGATATGAACGGTTGTATCGAAACGTCCGGATCGTTTGATGGCTGTGTCGACCTCGTCAAGCGTGTTCGTCGCTGCAATGACGATAATATCGTCGTTATTCTCGTTGAGTTCGGAGAGTTCACCCAATAGCTCGTTTATCATACTACGCTCTGACTGGGTCATTTTATCTCCTCCAGACCGATCACCTGCGATAGAGTCGATTTCGTCGATAAAAATCAATGCTGGTTGGACCTTCTTCGCACGGTCAAACAGTTCGCTGACGTTCTCAGCTCCGCCACCAACATACTGGCTCTTGATATCGGAGGGGTTGACTTCGATGTAATTGTAGTCGAGTTCACCAGCTGTTGCCTTTGCAAGATAGGTTTTCCCCGTCCCCGGTGGACCATGAAACAGAACGCCAGTTACGGATCCAACATCATACTTTTTGAATCGTTCATCTCTGGCTGGGATTAACACGTCTTCCTGGATCCGTTCTTTAACATCTGAAAGGCCAATTACGTCGTCAAAGGTCCGTTTCGGTGGTCGATCAACTCCCTGAATGTCAGATACATCTGGAACCGATTTACTGCTCGTATTCCTTTGTGTCTCAGATTTTGTGGATATGTCAGACGTATTGTCATCCGATGATGGAGATGATTTTGCTGGATCGCTCTGCGTTTCGACAGCATCAGTTGAATTATTGAAAATATAAAACGGTGGTTTAGAAGCATCTGAAAGTGGCCCATCGTACACCCCATCGTAAACTCGTTTAAGAAAATTAATAGCCGGAGCTTTCGTAATCCCTGGTTGGACAACTACGACTTCAAGCGTTGATGAACTGCTAGTAACTTTTGTTCCGACCTTTATTTTTGAAGAGTTGGGATAGGGCAGTGCTCTCTCTGCAGCCGTGACAGCATCCGAATTCAGGTACGAATCTGGCCCAGATATAAGAAGGATGGAACTGTGGATGGTGTCATAATTCGGAGTTATATCTATGTCGTCTACTGCTTTTTTAGTAAGCTGAAAAAGAGTTTTTGCTACCTCATCAGCATTGACGACCGGTTCTCCAGCCCCAATAAATCGTGAAACAACGCCTTCTGATCCAGAAGTAACTGATTCAGACGCGTATCCAACTGTCGCAATCCCGTCCTTAGCGAGCATTGTATCGAGTTCCTGTTGAACGACGGCGCTCGTATCAGCCGGTGGGTTAGTCTCCACAGAACAGAATAGTCCACGGATTCGTTTCGATACAGACTTAGTGGCTTCCGTAAGCCGAAAGTTATCAATTTCTTTAGTATAAAAGTTCTCGTTGTCAAATACTATCAGGTTATCAGCAACCGAATAAATATTATTAAAATTTCTTGCTGCGTTGAAACTGTATATGCCTCCTTCGTTCGTGTGAGGGAGAACCAAGGCGACGTACACGGGCTTTGTATCGACTGTTTGGAGCAACTTGACTAACATAGGAGTACCCCCAGCCATCCCGCCACCAGCACACGTTATGACAAGATACGCATCAACACGTTCCATCATCGAATTACCAATCGCCGAAGCGATCTTCTGTTCATCATCTTTCACAATGTCCGCACCGGTCTCGACGTCAGCACCAGTGCCGTGTCCACCTACCTGCGATTCCCCTACTATGACTCGCTGAGATTCGGGAATATACTCAAGCCCGATGAGATCTGCCTTTGCCGCACCGATTCCAATGCTGTCATAAAAAATAGTAGTCCCCTCAGAAAGCTCTTGAGAGAGAATCGTATCCACGATCCTGTTTCCCCCCTTCCCGAGTCCAATTGCACCCAGATCCATACGGTGTATTTTCAAAGCAAATACCTAACTCTTGGCAAATCGGAGGCCCTGATACTACTCATTTTCGTATACTTTTTCACAATCTCAAAAGTACGCGAGAGTTGAATAAGCACAGAAAGATAGCGGAAGCGTCTGTAGGAAATTAAATATACAGTCCAGACTCGAATTATAGTACACGGCAAAAATGGGCTCACCAACAATATTCAACGGGATTATTCGGGCTATCGGAGAGATCGCGATGCCATCAATCGCCGTCCTTCTTGCTGTCATCTATGCCAGAACTGCGTGGGGTGAAACGGTAGCAGGATTCGTTTTTTTGATACTGACGGCCTTCATACTCTTGAGCCTCTACCTTTCTGCTAAATACTGGACAAGAACTTACACAGCTGGATTTTCTCTGGCCGGATTGCTTCTTTTATTTGTTTCTCCAGATATAACGTCCCAACTCGTTCATCCAATATTTGGGTATCTTGCCACAGTTTTGATTCTGGTTTTCTTATTACTAATGTTGAAGCTACTTGCCGAAAAACTTGGAATCGACAGGATATGGCGGCAGTAGTGAGGGTTGCTTATCGGTGAATTTCTGGAATTCTAATAAAACGATACAGGGAGAAAATCACATAATTCAGGTGCCCATGCTAAGCGACTCACTGCAAGTGCCTCGAGAGGCCTCTCTTTTCCGATCACCCTAGTACAGACGGCCTTAACAGATACTACTAAGAAGTGCCTCGAGTTCTCCCTTGGATAACGGCTCAATCTTGACTCGAGTGTCTGCATCCGTATAGAAGAGTGAGGCGGTCACGATATGATCGCTGAACCACTCCTCGAGGACGTGGTAGTAGACACTGAGTTGGATTCGGTACTCGGACTCCGCATGGCGGCTGCGATCCGTTTTGAAGTCGACGATTTCGACAGTGGTGTCGGTCACGTGAACGAGGTCGATCACCCCTGAGAGAGTGACCGGTTCGCCATCGACCTCGAGTGGAAGATAGGCTCGCTCCTCGACGACTAGATCACCCGAAAGTTCATCGAGCAACACTTTCACGTTCCGTTCGTCGTCGTTGGTTGGTGTGACATCATTTCCCAGGGCATAGTCTTCGGCGAACAGGTGAACTCGAGACCCGAAGTCCATCCCCCTGCCCTCAGGGACCTCCTCGTAAACGCTGGTATCCATGAGGCTATGCGGGGAGTAGCCGTCGGGTCCCGTCGCGTCGGGAATATCGATACTAAATGGCGTATTCGTCTCTTCCTCTACAGCTGCCGGTGAAATGTCGGGTTCGAGTGTCTCAATGTCGACGGGCAACTCCTCGAGAAAGGTGTTTGGATCCGTACCACAGGCGAACAGCAGGTGATCTTTGGCACGCGTCATCGCTACGTAGAGGAGCCGCCGTTCCTCGTCGTACTCCGTTGGCCGACACTCTCGGAGGACGTCAGCCCGCCAGTTGTCGTACACGTGTGGGTCGCCATGGATTTCGTCGTAGCACTTCCGTTGACGCAGCCCAGTCGTTTCGGAATACGTAATCATGCCGGTTGACCCTCCCGATGGTGGGAACGCCCCTTTGTTCATATTCCCCAGGATAACGATTGGATGCTCGAGTCCTTTTACCGAATGGATTGTCTGTACGGTGACCGAATCGGTGCCAGCAGCGGCCTGGACCTCTTGGGTATACCCGTTTTCGACACCGTCTTTGAGGAGGCGAATCAGATCGCCGCGAGTCATTGTGGTCGAACTGTGAACTGACTGGATGGTCGTGAGGATTGCGTCGGCCGTTTGCCCGTCATAGCCGTAGCGATTGAGCACACCTCGAGTGACGGCAATATGCGTCTCAACGGCCTCAAGTTCGGCACGGAATCTACCCATTTCGTCGGGGTAGTTCTCGTGTTCGAGGAGGTGGTCGATCTCATCAAGCGTGTAGCCGGCACGCTCTAAGACGACCGCCCATCCTCGCTCGGCTGCCGGTCCGCCCTCGAGAATTCGAAGCCAGGCGAGCAGCAGTTTTGCCTGGTCTGTGCGGAACAGTTCGATCCCGCCTTCGTAGTTCATAGGGAACTCGTAGGCCTCGGCAGTCGAGAGCAATTCACGGCCGAAATCGCGAGTTCGAGTGAGGACGGCGATGTCGCCGTAGGTCGGTGGCCGTAAGTCGCCGTCCGCTCGGACTGCGTACTCGTCGTTACCGACGATGCTCTGAATTTTCGTGAGAATCGCTTCGTGTTCTGCAGCGTGTCCGAACGCCTCGATACGTGACTGGTCCTGTTCGGTGTTCGAAAACAGCGAGACGACCTGCTCGAGGATGGATTTCCGATCGATCGACTCTCGACTACGGCCCGGTGTAACGAGTGCCTGCTCCGAAAAGTCGAGAATCGACTGCGTCGAGCGATAGTTCTGCTCGAGTTCGATCCTCGTTACTGGTTTGAGTGGGAAGGAGACGCGTTCGGCGTCGTTGTTTAGTTCCCCAGCAAAGCGCTCGAGCCTGGACTCGAACTCGGTGATGTTCTCGATTGCGGCGTACTGGAACGAGTAGATACTCTGCTTCCAGTCACCAACGACACAGAAGTTGTTCGTCTTCGAGAGCAACAAGGCGAGTTTGAACTGAATCTCACTCGAGTCCTGAAACTCGTCGATCATCACGTATTCACGCTCCAGAGACGCACGGAGGTCGGTATCCTCACAACAGAGGACGAACGCAAACAGCTGGAGAAACGAGAAGTTCAGATAGTTCCGTCCGAGTGCGAACTCGAGATACTCGACGTACACGTCGTGGACGAACTCAATGAGGTGGTCGCGATCCTCGGTGAAGACCAACCCGGCAATCTCATCGGGGACGGATTTCGAGCCGGACTCGCCGCGTATTTCTGTTCGGTCGGGGGCGTCCGGCAGGTAGCATTTGTTCCGTCCGTATCGGCCGAGACTCGACCGGAGCTTCGACTGTTTACTGCCACCGTTTCGTGGCCCGTTCACCGTATCGAAGTCCGTTTTGAACGCATCGAACTCGCCTTCGAGGGCGTCTCTCGAGTCACGATACCAGCCGTCTGTTGTCGGAAAGATACCCTTTGCAGCGAGCTTATTGATGAGGCCCAGCAGTTCTGTCGGATCCGAGAGCGCTCGGAGGAGGTCGTGGTATTCGTCGTGGTCGTCGCTGAATCGAGCGATAAATTCGCTAAAATACTCTCGCTCAATCGTCTCGTTTTCGAGCAGCTGCGTTGAGCCAGTGATCGCATCGTCGATCCCGAGATAGGTAGGGGCGTGAAATCCATGCTGATCGAGAATATCGCTACACAAACTGTGGAAGGTCTGAATCGGGGCGTCGTTTAGCGCCCGCATATCGTAGTCACAGTTGGCGACGATTCGATCTTTCATTTCCGTAGCCGCGTTACGGGTAAACGTAATCAACAGGATATCGTCGGGTTCGATGTCATCTTGGGCAACGATGTTTGCATATCGGCGAGTGATGGTGAACGTCTTCCCAGTCCCAGCGCCGGCGTCAACGAGATACAGTCCGTCAGTTCCCTCGATGAGCGCTCGCTGACTCTCATTGGGTGCCGGCGTTGTGTGAGACGATTCGTTTGCCGCCGACGTCATTGGCCTCCCTCCGTGTCCGCTCGAGCAGGTCGTGGGTCCGAAAGTAGCAGCTCTCTGTTGTTGACATACCGGTCGTTCGGTTCGCCGGCCCGACCCTCGACTGGGAAGCGATCGTCGCCGCGTCGGTAGCGATTGAGTTCCTCGAGTTGCACCTCGAGAAAGCGCTCGAATTCGTCAAGGTCTTCGACGAAGTATCCCGATTTCCGGTAGCCACAGAGGTGTCGGAACGCCTGCATACAGCCCTTTCTGACGTATTTGTAGTCGCCAACGTCCTCGATGAGCGCCTCGAGGAGTGCCTCACCGAACGGTGAGTCAGCTATTTTGTCTGCATCCCGCGTTCGAGGGATGGAATGAGTGTCGAACACCGCCACATACGTTTCGTAGTCGGTTTTCGAGAACGTCTTCGTACAGGCGTTAGCAGCCTCTTCACGGAGTTCATCGAAGACCGTCTGGGATTGGACGAACTCATCGTAGGCGATCGGACGATACGTCACCGTCGTCAAACAGTCCTCGAGAGCCCCATCCCCAGCAACGATGTCATCGAGCGTTTCGAGAAAGTGGAAGAACGTAAACTCGAGGGGCTGCTCAGGCTGGTGCTGACGCCAGTAGGTGAGATAACATCGTGCCTGGAAGTTCGGTTTGTCACTCGGTTCATCGATCGAAGCCTGCTTCAGTACCTGTGAGGCAGAGTTCTTGCTTCCGCTTTTGAAATCGACGAGTTGTGTCGGTGACTGGACGAGGTCGATCTTCCCTTTGAGTCGAAGTTGTTCGTCATCGAACCACCGCTCTGTCGCCGGTGAGTCTACCTTGCGGTCGTAATACTCTGCGAAGAAATTCGATCCCCAGCCGCTCGAGGGTGTCAGAAACGCCGTCTCAACTGGTGTGTGTTCCTTGAGGTACTCACAGAGTGTTTCGAGACCGATCCGATAGCGCGTTCGCTGCGTTTCGATATCGATTTCGCGGTGAAATGGACGGATCTCCTCGATCATGACATCGACGACTTCCTCGAGACGCACCTCGTCGATAAACTCCGGATAGTTGACGACGAACTCAGCGAAGTCGTGAAAGAGATTTCCTTCAACGAAGTAGTGCTTATCAGGCGTCTCAACGAGCTGTCCGAAAAAGTAGTCTCGTGGCGAGTTCGCGTACGTGTTCAGACTCGACTGGCTGACTGTCTCGACACGTTTGGGTTCGATTGCAGTCTCCATCGGTTCCCGACTAAATCCGTCACCGACCGTTCGGTCTGTTCGGGTATGCTGTTCCGAGTCGAGATCGCTGAACCGTTCGAATTCCGTTGTGAGTAACTCACTAAAGTACAGGCACGGCGTGACAGGCGAGCCACCGGCGGTATCCTGCACGAGATAGTGCTGAGCGACACCACTCTGAAGCAGCGACTGAAAATTGTCGATATTTCGTTCATACTCTTCGTCGCGGTCAACCCACGGCCGGTTTGGCGAGTCGTGCGTCCACCCCTCATCGAGCCCCAAATAGAGGAGGACTGGCCGGTCAACAAACGAAGCCGATTTGGCATCCGCCAACAGAACGCCCTCGTTTTCACGATCGATCGGAACTTCATAGGTCTCGAGATAGAAGGTGAGTTGGTCTATTCGATCCGTCGTAATCGGCTTTTTGAGCAGTCTGAGAATCCCGAGTTCCTCACGAAACACCTCGAGCGTCCGCCCGGTTCGATTTTCGTATGCGTCCAATGCCGCTGCAAAAGTGAGTGAGTTAACTCTCTGGCTACTGAAATCACGTAACCAGTTGATGTCGGGGTCATCGACGTTTGTCAGACGCTTTTCGTCGTGGGCAACCGGTACCGTCGCACCAAGACTGGAGAGCAGCGATTTTACTGATTGTACGCGGGTATCGGAGCCGGCCGTCGTACACCGAAGCAGTTGGAGGAACGCGCGATGGTCGCGGTCATCCATGAACCCGGGACCCCCGTAGTGCGAGATACCTGCCGTTTCGAGTGCGGACTCGACAAGGGACGAATATTCGCTATTCGCATCAAGGACGATCCCGATATCCTCCGCATTGTTTCGAGTGACGGTTTCGAGAATCGTGTCGACGATTGCCCCTGCCGACTCGAAGATCCGAAACGGTGGGAGGTCGAACGGCCCTTCAGTGAACCGGTCGATCGATTCGTAGTCGTCGGGAAGAATCGAACTCTCGAGGGTTGTTAACTGTCGTTCACCGACGACAGCAACCGATCCGTACGTATCGATGTCGATATCATAGTCTGCTAAGAGCCGAGAAGAGGTCTGCAACGAGCTGATAACGTCGACAACGGTTCTGGTCGCTGATGTATCAAAGGCTGCGTACTCGAGGATAGCCTCGGCGGTTCCTTGATACTCCCAACACTGGAGGACGTTGCCAACGGTGTACGCCACCTCTTTCCAGCTGAGATCAGTTTCGCCGATTACGTCAATGAAAGCGGTCCGGTCCTCTGCAGTCTCTCGGCGACGCGTCGCGAGTCGTCGGGGCGTGATTGCAAATGGGCCGAAGTGAGGGCGCCTTAGACGCCGATTGAGGGCATCAGCGAGTGGTGAGTCGGGAACGATCACGAGGTCGTAGTCGGCGACCTCCTGAGACAGCCGATCGATCGGTTTCGACTGGTTGAGAGACACTATTCACAATATGTTATATCAAAACAGCATAAGTTTGTATGGTGGCTGTATTACCATCCTCCCCGTCCCAAAAGTTGATGTCGCTGGGAGAGGCGCTTAGATCGTTATCGGATCGATACGGTGTACGATGCCATCAAAATCGTCATCAAAACTCATGACTGCGTCGAGATTATGCCGGTGACACAGGGCGACAGTTGTTGCATCAGTGACGCTCAACGCCTGACCGTCGTACTGTTCGAAAATCTCGATCGCATCAGCGAACACAGCAGCCGATACCCATAGCATCTCATACACCTGTGGATATGATCCAGCACCTCGAAGTTTCTCGCCGAGATGCTTTGCTGGCGAGAAGTTATTACTCCGCATGAGTGTGAGTATCACAGATTCATCATAAATATAGTCACTTACGTACGGGTGGCCGAAGTCACCGTCGTAGACCGACTCGAGGGCAGCACTGGCTGCCTCGTGTCTGGACGCATCCTTATTGTGATCAACATACAGAACGCCTGTATCGACAAGAATCGTCATCCGTACGATGCTTCGTCAATATCTTCTTCGTCAGTCTCGAACCTAATCTTCGTCGAAAACAGCGCGAATATCACGGAACGACCGCCCACCAATCAGTCGGGTGACGGCATCACTGAACGACTCATCTTCACGTTTGTTCGCTTTGATGCGTTCGTACACATCATCTTTGCTTATGGGAGTAGATTTATATCGGTGAATCGCTTATTATTTAGTATGTCAACTGAATCCGTCCGCGAACCTGCGCGGTGTGAGGAGGACGGTGACCCAGATGTACCGATAGAGGTCCTTGACGCAATTGACAACCTTGCTGAAGGGAACACTGCTAGCAAGGACAAGATTCAAGCTGTTCTGAAGTTTTAAGCTCCAATACTTCTTTTGTTGATTTGTGGCGTATATCCCTTTAGGTGGTTCTGAAGAAACACATATTATATTTGAGGGCAATTTCCCCGAGCACCTTGCCCGTCTTGATGCGTCTCAACAAAGGGATCTACTGGTGAAACTCAGGAATATTGCAAAGGAGGATGCACCCCCAGATAGTTATGTTTACGAACAGATTGGGAATTTAGATATAATAAAATTCAATGAGAAAGGACGTGTATATGCGAAAGTGATTACGTATATTCCAGAAGGCAACACGCAGTTTGACCTCCTCCCGCGCCTAAAGTCGCGGGAATCCCACCATGGGATTTCAGGCCGAGCGATTCGACCCTAAGGTTTCAAGACGCATACGCTCCAAGCGTCAATTGCTGGGCTTCAGCATCGGCTTGGCTGTCTTGTGGGCCGGTCAAACGGCCCCCTTCCTCAGCCGAGTCATCGTCATCCGTGTGTTCTCTTGAAAGACTCTCTCCGCTGAGGTAGCGGTCTGCAATATTGAGCGCGGCGTTGATGTCCGCGTGGTACTCCGAAACCCAACACTCCGAATTGGAGCACTTGAACGTTGCTTGATCGGGGCGGTAACCCTGTTCTCCGCAACAGTGGCACGTCTTCGAGGTGTACGCGGGATTCACCGTCTCCACGCGAATCCCTTTCTCGGCGGCTTTGTAGCGGAGTTGGG
>LFCJ01001863.1_pt1 | contig 15009 bp, 9 predicted proteins | sample 643141 | NCBI WGS metagenome assembly LFCJ01 (sample SAMN03766243, study PRJNA286221) | soda lake metagenome | biome: soda lake; feature: Kulunda steppe; material: water; isolation source: sample B1-Br-g2 brine of Lake Bitter-1 | place: Russia: Kulunda steppe | collected 2010-07 | reverse complement strand
CTACGTCTGCCCACATGATGCCCGTCCGGCGCGAATCATTAGGATCACGGAGAAGTTCAGCGCTCCGCGCGCCAGAGTACGCGAACAGGTAGACGAGCGCTCGGTCACGCGCTTCTTCTACAGCGTCTCTTGCTTGCTCGGAGATCGCGTCGTGCGCGCGCTCATCTACATAGCGAACAAACGCTGTTCGCTCACGCGGACTCCAGAACTGCTGGCGGTTACTCTCGGCACCGAGCGACGCATCGGGCAGTTCCTCCATAGCAGGCTTGTGCTCGGTGGGATTCTCCTCACGATACCCCCACTTCACACAGTAGGTGAAGAACGCGCGGACAAGCGCGTAGTACTGCTGGGCAGTCCGTCCCGTGATACCTGACTCATCGTCTGGATCCGCGACGCGTGCGTCGGCTCGACGATGGAGGTATTCTGCATACCGCATCATTGTGCGTCGCGAGACGTCACGTACGGTCTCGACGGGATCGGGCGTCCAGTCGATGAACGTTGTGAGGATGCGTCGGCTTCGCGAGCGTAGTTCCCGCCTCCACCGGGTTTAGTTTTTTCTGAACCCACTCCACGGCTTCAGGGAGGGGTTTGTGGGTGTCAGAACCGGTTGGCTGGGGTTCGGCATTTGGTTGGCTGACCCGAGGGCGGCGACCCACTAGAATCTACTTGTGCTTATTCGAGTAAGCACAAGTGAATTTGGAAGGGTGCTAATACCTAGAAATTGAGAGAATAAAGGGCTTCTACGACGGGAATCTGATCCTGCAGACAAAATATAAATCTTATAATGATATATGGAGATCTGTATCTTTGGAAGTTGAGACTACAGCGGGTATAACGGGCCTGTGATGCGTGATATCGGGCGAATTTCCGAGGCGAGGCTGCTTCGGATCTACTCTCGATAGTCTTCTCGTGTCGTACTACCAACTAGACCGGTGAATTTCCAAGATCCCCGGCAGCGTTGCCACTCAGGAATCCGTATTGTCCCGGACAGAGTATCTCTCTATCCGATTCCGGTCTCCTTCTTCAGCAGCGTGAGCGTATTGTCGGCCGTCACAATAGGTGAGTGTTCGTACTCACCCGTCAACCCGACTTGGACGAGCAAATCGACCGCTCGCCAAATCGAGTACCTTTCTCTATTGGGTTTTGAATATCGTGGGTTTTCCACGCGATTGGTTATAATATAGTGGTCTCTGGCCGAGAGATTATAACTTATCAAAATACTCAATAAGAAAAGCCGGCAGAAGGATTTGAACCCTCGACCTAGCCCGAACAATGGACTCGCTCTAGACGGCTGAGCTATGCCGGCGTTTGCTGCTTGAATCCCAAGTTTTTGAATATTTGGAAACCGTTTCAAATTGCTAATTCAGATTTCCTTAAGTATCCTCTACCGTTGCTCCCACTTCAGCTTCCAACTTCGTACCGTCAGGTAAGTTTACCCGAATTATTCTCTACTCTGTGTGTTGTCGCAATCAGATTACGACGTTTGTGAAATTACGGTACCTCCCACCGAGGTGGAATCATCATCTGAGTCGTTGGTCTGATTGTGCAGATATCTATTGAGAGGATCTGTCACTAATTTCAACCAGATAGATTTGTATGAGAATTATTATATTGATATTCTGATGTCTATTGCCACTTTTACAATTCTAGCGAATCGAAATTAACACATGTGCTCAACAATTGAGGCAACACAAATTATTAGTTTTTATACCCGTGACCTGAGGTATGGATCTATCACTCGTCGATTTTTCCCCAACTCCAAACGCAGGAGATGCGTCTGATGCATACGCGGAAACAATCAAGATGGCCCGTGAGGCTGAACGTCTCGGCTATACTCGTTTCTGGTTGGCTGAGCACCATGGTTCTAATGCGCTTTCAGGAACAGCACCAGAAGTGCTTCTAGGACACCTTGCTGCAAAAACAGACTATATTCGCCTTGGTTCTGGGGCGATACTACTGAATCATTATAGCCCATTTAAAATAGCGGAACTCTTTGGAGCTATAGATGGGCTTGCGCCTGGTCGCGTTGATATGGGAATTGGAAGTGCGACGGGCTCTGATAATGTTGAACAGGCACTTAGTCCGAACGGAAACCCACAAGACACAGACAGCACATATAAAAATAAAATAAAATCTGTTGTAAGGTATCTTTACGATGATTTCCAGGATAGCAACAGATTCAGCGATTTGGAAGTTCCCGGATCGAACTCGTCCGCCCCTATGCCCTGGGTTCTAGGCTCAAGTCCCTCAAGCGCTATTATCGCCGGCGAACTCGGATTACCCTACTGCTTTGCAGTGTTTATCAATCCCGAGCAAACACCAGCGGCATTTGGAGCTTATCGTGAACATTTCCAATCATCTCAGCTAACTGCTAGTATCGATGAGCCTACTGGGATCATCGCTGTAAATGCAATTTGTGCAGAAACTGGAAAAAAAGCGGCGAATTTACGAGCGGTTAATGAGGTCGCTTTTCAGCGATTGCGTGATGGGGCCAAGAATATAATCCCGACTGTTGGGGAAGCGATAGATAATCTGGATAATAACCCTAAACCGACACCGGAGATCCTCAATAGAGGTGAATGGCCGCAAACAATTTCTGGAAATCCGAAAGTGGTTACCAACTTACTCAAACAACTCGCTAATCGTATTAATGTTGGCGAGGTAATGATTCAGCGTCCGCTTATCAACTTTGACGACGCCTTGCGGTCTCAGAGATTACTGGCTGAGGCTATTGGCCTTTCGTCTCAATAATTGAGGCTGTCTAGTTGTTTAACTCTTCAGGTGGTGTTTCTTCCATCGTGGTCACCGCATCTGAATCCGATTGAGCAGGTCTGGAAACAGCTGAAGTGGATGATATCGCCGATCACCGTCTACAACGAACGAGAGTTTCACCAACTCGTCAAAGACGTGTTCGACCAAGTTACACAGAGAATAAGCTTCGCTAAGAAGTGGGTGGAGAAGTTCCTTGACTTTGGAAAGTCATTTTGATGATTAACGCCAGCAGGAGTCGTTCACCGCCAATACCGCGGCTTTCGAGCGTACGAACCGCTCGAAGAGGACGACGCTTTAGACCGCAAATACGTCGTCCACGGCTCGGCGAATACGCCGATGACGAGATGCACGTCAACACCTGCGAGAGCCACCGAGGTATATCCAAACAAAAGTTGACACAATATCTCAGAGCGTTCCAGCTATGTTGTGAACTGTTTCGGAAATTCGGCAAATCGCTCTCAGACACGCTGTTCGAGCTACTCCGCGAAATCAACAATGTACTACGGATGATCGAATTGTGGAAGCTGACAATTCGAATGATGACAGTCTAGAGCAATTTTTCGATGTGACTCTGTTCAGTGTAATTGAGCGTACAGTTCAACTTGCGACACGCGGGGCAGTCAAAGACCCCGCAGCATCAACGAGAAACTCTGCGACGGCGACGTCGTGTTTCTCTGTGAGCCGATGGTGGAACACCGCCGCAGGACCGACCCCGCGGCGGCTGAATACGTCGACCTGGAGCAGTAACTTTGTCTGTGTCGACCGCCACGTACAGTTCTTTCTCGCTAATAACCTCAACTGTTTTTCATCGGTTGCTACCCATAACGAAGCCGTTGGCGGGTCACTTTGTACCTCAGATAGCGTGTGTACTCAAGCGACTCCACCGTGAGCGCAGTCGATACCCAACAATTTTAAGACTGCTACCATCTCCCTAATTTACAGCCCTGCCGTGTGGAGACGCACCTGAACTGCCGGACAGGTGTCGATGTGCGCTTGTTCCCCAAAACATCTCGGCTGTCCTCCTCTAACGCTTTGGTGAGCGACCCTGCGAAGTTATAAGCACTTCTCGCTATCGACTGCTCACTTCTCAACCTCCCAAATAGACAGCACCCTCGACACCAATACTACAAAGAATTAACACTGTACACGAAAGTAATCATCAATCCAAATTGAGTCAGATATCGACCTTTATTGCCGGCTTGGTTGTCATTTATACTCTCAAAAATCTAACTTGTAGCAGTTGCTACCAATTTAGACGGGCGATTTCTAGCATAGACCACTAGAAGATCGCTCAGCCTCATATTTCATTCCTATTTGAACGCCGCCTCACCACGGTGTCCCAGTTCCTCTAGTTGATTTGGGTCTTTGGCCTCTCGTAATGCCTCTAACTGGAGGTAACTGTCCCTTAGGTTTTTGAAGACTGTTTGAAAATACGATAGTATGGAAACAAACCCCGATGATGATATAACGTCCTCGCAGCCGTACACCAGAATTCCTAGGCTGACCGGGACGGCTTGGGGTCGCCTCATCTATCGGATACTAACATGTGGCGACCGACCGACTGAAGCCCTACACCCTTCTGTGTACACCCAACTGAGAGATAATTACGGCCGTATTGTTCGAGTTCCTGTCCCCATCCGGCCAGATTACATCGTCCTCTCAGATCCGGAACTCGTAGAGCGAGTATTGGAAACCGAAAGTGATCGGTACGAGAAGTATGATCAACAGGTCCAAGAATTGACCCGCATATTTGGCCAGGGATTGGTAACTAGCGACGGATCCCGGTGGCGTCGGCACAAGCGTGTGCTGTCCCCGATGTTCACTGCACAGCGAGTCGAAGATTTTGATGGTTTAGTCTCACGAGTGTCGGCGCGGGTATTGTCGGATGTGGAGGATAAAAACCACCCTGTTGATATTACTGACGTGACGCTGGAGCTGGTACTTGAGATACTCGGGAAGGCGATATTCGGTTCTCAGTTTTCGACTATTCGGGAGGAAGTTATTGAGGGGCTCTCATTAATCGGGCAGGCGTTTCCGCGCGTAGCCTCAGAAATCCCGACACCGACGTGGATCCCCGCCAAACACCACAGACAATTATCGAAAGGCGAAGCACGTCTTGACGACGCAATGGAGCGGGTAGTCGCGTCCTCCCAGAATAATGATGATGGTCCGACGCGGTTTCTTGATTCGCTCGTTGCCAACCCGGAGTTGTCCCAGCAGGAAGTACAAGATGAGCTTAAAACACTCCTAATCGCTGGCCTCGTGACAAGAACGGCGCTCACCTGGGTAATGTATCTATTGGCGCGACACCCTTCCATCCAGGCTGAATTGGCGGCGGAACTTCAGGAAGCAGAGGCTATTAGCTTCGCGTCAGTCACCACCGATGAGGGTTCCACACTACTGGAGCGAGTAATCCGCGAGTCGCTGCGTCTATGTCCACCACTTCCGCCGGCGGTTCGCACGCCCACCTCGACAGTGGAACTCGGAGGTTACATCGTCCCTCCAGGGGTCCGTCTCGTTCTCACCCAAGTACAAATACACCGTGATCCTGTGCACTGGGATGCGCCATTAGCGTTCCGACCGAGCCGGTTCATGGATGGATGGCGAGAATCGAGGCCAGCGTACAGCTACTACCCCTTCGGTGGCGGGAAGCGAAAGTGTATTGGACGCCGTTTCGCGTACGTGATCCTCCAAGGTGTACTTCGCCACTGCTTCGAGAACTACGAACTCGTAGATGCGGCTGACGTTCCGACGGAACAACTAACGCCCGCGCATCCGACTGGTCTCGAACTGGAAGTGATGTCGAGGTAATGGGAATCAGGTCACTTGGTTTCCTCCGAACGAACTCGCGTATAAAAATCGGGTACCGATATACTCACACCTTCCTCAGCCGCCGCTCTGGCGGCATCCCGGAAGGCGGCTACCTGAAGAGCATCATGCCCAGTTGTTAGATTGACATCAGAACCCCGAACAGCATCAAGAAAGGCTGTGAGTTTTCGGTCGGTAAGCGTTTCAGAGTCAACCCCCTCAGCGAACGTATTTTCCTCCGTTACTGTATTATCGTCAGTGACTACACGAAGCTGTTCTGCCTGGCTCCTTCTCGCGTGGTCTTTCCTGTACGTTATCCGGCCGTTGGTCCCCCAGATTACGAGTTGTTCGTCTGGGACGAATCCCGTACTCTCGCCACACAGCGTGATATTAAATGGAACTGTCCTACCAGCAACCTCAATAGTTGCAGCAAGTGCACAGTTGACATCAATTCCATCCTTGACTGAGTTGACGAACCCCGCGACTGACTGCGGCGTATCGTCAAGTACCCAAAAGAGTGCTTCAATTAGGTGGGACCCGGTGTCGTAGAGTATGCCGCCGCTATCGGCACCTTCTCCAGTCCGCCACGTATCCTTATTCGGCGATAGCCAGTCTTGTCCAAGTGTACATGCGATCGTCACCGGTTCACCGATAGACTGGTCTTGGAGCTTTCGCCGTACTGCGCGGAAACCAGGATGGAACCGCCGGTGGTACCCGACGTGTAGCGGCCGATTCGCAGTATCCGCCAGTTCAACCAGTTCAAAACCCTCTGAGAGGTCCGTGACGAATGGTTTCTCCACAAGGACTGCCGCTCCCCTAGCAAGAGAGTCCGCAGCCTGTTCGTAGTGTACGGAATTCGGTGACGCAATAATAACCGCGTCCGGATCGGTGTGCTCCCACATCTCCGAACGGGTTTCGTACACGCTAGCGTCAATGTCTTTCTTGAAGTCCCTCCGTGCTGATAGATCCGGGTCTACGCCGCCGACGACTGTTGCATCGGAATGTCGATCAAGAAGGACTGCTTCTCTGTGTCCTATCCAACCGAGACCGATTATTACAATTGAGACAGTCATCGTAGTGCGGCTTTTAGTTCGGGGGTAACTTCGGTAATCGAATCGAGGTTAGCCGCATACCACTCTAGGACCTCTCTGAACAGATCGTCTCCGTGTTTGGCGTAGTTCTTCAATCCCCATGCAACACTAGAAAGGGCATTTCGCTCAAGCAGGCCAACCAATAGATCCGGCGAGACATTGACAACATGATCGTACGCCTCAACGAACTCGGCGACCTTCTCTGGGTTTATTTGGCTCGTGTCGTACTCCAGGTCAGTTATCGCAAATTTGTTTGCTCCCTTCGCCAAGTCGGTGTAGGTGAGCCCCGGTCCGGCGTCTTCCCAGTCAGCCACGAGAACGACCGACCCGTTGTTGTCGAAGAGTACGTTCTGGTCATTATAATCTCCGTGAATGTATAACCGTGCCTCTTGCGGGGGTGTATGTCCGCTGAGACGTTCACGACAGCGTTCTGCGGCGGTGGCCATCTCTGCTAAGTCTCCGTCAGAAAGCCCCGTCCCGGCTACACTGTCGGTTCCGTGGCTACGGATCGTTTCTACATAATTAGTCAGTTCCTTCTCAAAATCGACTGTGATTTCTGGCGTTGCGAATTCACTCGAGAGACGATGGAAGTCCCCAAGCGCCCGGCCGGCGGAACGGACCTCGACCAGTTGGCCCGAAAAGTCCGATCCGGAAACATATGGCATTAGGGCGCCGACACGGTCGTCAGCCCTAAATGTCGTCAAGTTGTCGCTCGTAGTGAGTGGGCTGACCACGGGAAATCCCTTCTCGTCAAGGAATTGGATGAGTTCGTGTATTCGTGTGAGATTAGAGTCAAGTGGATAGAGTTTGCAGACGTACGTCCCGCGGTCGGTCTCGACGAGTCGAACTTCGTTGGAGCGTCCACCCAGAAGAGACACATTCTTGATTTCGGCGTCGTACGCCTGATTCAATTGAGATACGATGTCGTTTTTCATTAATCGTATAAACATACTGCCGTTACAAAATTCTTATTATCGTATACCATGGGCCTCTATTCCCCGACAGTCAGGAATTGTAAATCATTGGTCAGCAAAGCGGTGCTGTTAGGGTTTTCGATGGTTTCGACTCGGTTGAATCCTGCGAGTTGAAATCTATCGCGAAGTTCCGCTGGTGAATAGATTTTGATGTCAGAATGGGTGATCTTACCGGGTGGTTCTTCAGGTACAGAATTGTGTATCACTTCTCGCGTCGTTTTTAGCCGCGAACGATCCGTGTCGAAAGTGCGGTGTTCGAGGATAGTTTGCCAGTCGGTCGTCTCAATGCCTACCGATTCGAATTGTGCGAGGAGTGTGTCACGATCGATGACCTCGACAAGACAAACTCCTTCATTAGAGAGACGATTCTTCATTTTTCGCAGGACATCGACGTTTGTCTCATCGCCGAAGTAACCGAAGGTTGTGAACAAGCACGTGACAATGTCGAAGGTTTCTTTGATGACGTTGAGATTTCGCATATCAAGGCGGCGAAAATGGACGGTTCCATCTGTAGTCACCTTGGACCGCTGTTTCCGTGCTCGAGTGAGATAACCCGGTGCGATGTCGATTCCAACCACATCAACCCCTCGACGGGCGAGTTCAAGCGCGTGCTGGCCGAGACCACACCCTATGTCGAGTGCGGTACTCGGAAAGGTACCCGCTCGATCGGTGACGATATTGAGTAGCGCATCTACATCTGCCCTGACAGCCCTGTCTCGGTGGCGGAGCATTCCCACGTACAATTCCGGAGAATTAAGAAACGTCTCATACATCCAGTCACTCTGTCTCCATTTTTCTCCTTGTTCAGGCATTTTCGAATACAAGTTTGATTACGGTTGAATGTGTTAGTGGATTATGATACGAGCTGTATATAACATGGCAACAGTTACACTCCCAACTGGAAAAAAGATAACCATCTCAGAAAATAAAACAATCAACTCGATCGCTGCAGAGCACGCAAACACCAACGTGGTCGCTGCACTTGTCGACAAGAAATTGGTTGACCGCTCCTACCGAGTGAACCAAGACGATTGTGTAGAGCTTCTGGGCCAGTCGAGTGAACGGTTGACCGAAGTGGTCCGCAATACTGCTACACTAATCGTGGCGAACGCACTGGACCATTGTGGGATAACACCCGTTTCCGGGACTTGGTCAGACGACGGATTTTATTACGATGTTGACGGCGAGGTCGACAGCGACGTACTGAACGCTGTGGAAGAACGGGCGACGGGGATAATATCTAGTGATACGCCGATCAAGCGGTTCTACGAATCGTCCGAATCGGTTTTGAAGCGATACGAGGACAACCGATACAAGCAGGAACTAATTCACACAAAGTTTGATAATAACCAGCCAATCCCACTGGTTGGTGCCACGAATTTTGTCGATATCCGCGAGGGTCCCTATCTCGAATCAACCGGTAAAATTGCTGTCGTTGAGCTCACCGGCGCATCAGCAGCGTATTGGCGTGGAAATGCCGACAACGAGCAACTCACCCGTATCCACGGCATCGCGTTCGGGTCGATATCGGCCTATAAAAAGTACAAAAAGAAAAAACAACGGGCTGACGAGCGTGACCATCGGCGGTTGGCACGCGACCTGGATTTATTTTCTATTCCAGACCATGCACCTGGAGCGGTCCGCTTCCATCCTAACGGTATGATTGTCCGTAAGAAACTTGTATCGTTTCTTCGGGAGGTGAACCGCAGTATCAGATACCGCGAGGTCGAGACACCGGAGTACAATGAGGTCAAGTTGTGGACACTGACAGGTCACCGCGACCACTTCTCTGGGTCTGGTTTTTTCACATGGCAGGCAGAAGATACTAATTACGGACTTAAACCCATTAATTGTGCTAGTCACGCAAAACTGTTCGAACACTCGCCGCGGTCCTATCGCGATCTACCGGTACGATATGCTGAGTTTGGGAAGGTCCATCGCGGCGTTCGGTCGGGGGAACTCTCTGGGATGCTTCGGGTTCGCGCATTTACCCAGGATGACGGTCATGCATTTCTCCGGCCGGACCAACTCGAAGATGAGGTAGCCGCAGTCATTGAGGCTATCGAGAGGGTCCTCGAAACGTTCAACCTCCGTTCGTCGTTCCGGATGGAGACGAAACCGCCCGACTCGAAAGGTGAGCCTGCTCTGTGGGAAGAGGCCACGGGGGCAATGAAGGACGCTCTCTCAAATGTAGGCGTTGAGTACGAGGTGGCTGACGGTGATGGCGCGTTCTATGGGCCGAAGGTGTCGGCCATTGCTGAGGACGCACTTGAGCGACGCTGGCCAGTGGGAACGGTCCAACTCGATATCGTGTTACCAGAACGGATGGATCTGTCATATAAAGATCGGCACGGTGAGCCCAGTCAGCCCTTCGTGTTACATCGCGCGCTGATCGGCTCCTTCGAGAGGTTCTTAGCAATCCTTCTCGAGCATTTCAATGGTCAATTTCCGCCGTGGCTTGCCCCTGAACAGGTACGCTTACTCCCAGTCGAGGCTACGGACCAAGAATACGCCGAATCGGTGGCCACCTCATTGCCGACTACCTTAGTCTCCGTCACGGATGCGACGAAGACGCTCTCCCAGCGGATCCGAGCGGCTCATGACGACCGTGTTCCGTACATGATTATTGTCGGCAATGACGAACGTTGTAGCGGCACAATCTCTGTTCGAGATCGTCAGGAACGTACCCGCGAGGATGTCGACCCCACCGAATTTGCTGATTACCTCGCGACCGAACTTGACGAGCGCCAGGTTAGGCCAACCGTCGTCGAACACCTCTGACTGACTCACGCGTCGTTACAGTTTTGAGGCGAGCCATTGCGTCATCTCTTGATAGAAGACACACCGGTCTGGGTTGAGTTCAAGTTCGTCGACGTGTCCAGTCCCATGGTAGGATTCTATCGGGTCCGGTCCACCACACGTGTTGAGGGCGACACAGTCTTGGCACTCTTTGTTTTGGTAGCCCGAGAACGATGCCCACTTCTCGAATCGCTCCGTTGAGGCGTCCCCCAGGTCATTGGGAAACAACTCCTCGTCGTAGTTCATAATGTGGTAACTTAGACGGCTATCGGGAGAGACATTGATCGTGAAGTGGCGGTCAGCGGTCGTGAGTGTCTGAGTTTTTGGGTTCTGGGAGCTAAGTGCCCCAATGATTTGCGTAGCTGGGGAGACAAGTGGCACCCGCTGGCGTTCACAGAGCTGAATGATCGCTTTCATTTTCTCAGCGAACTTCCACCCATCGATGTCCCAGGTACCGTCTGAGTGGAAGGGGTTGTTTATCGTGAGTGCGTCCGGTTCGAGTTCTTCAAGCAGATGGCGTGCGACCGCGGCCAAGTCGTCGATGTTTGCCGGTTGAGGAGTGATCAAGATACCTACGTTGTCGAGATGATCCTGTAGCGTCCGGTAGCCGTCCACAGCATCTTCATAGGTTCCGTCACCGCTCATGTACATCCGCGTCTTGTCATTAATTTCCTCCCAACCGTCAAAGGAGACGCCTACGGTCACGTCTTGCTTGTTAAGATAGTGGGCGATTTCGTTTGTGACCACTGTTGCATTCGTCGTCACAGAGAACGAGCAACTCGTATCTCCGTCGCAACGTCCACGGGCGTAATTAATTGTCTCTTTCATTATCTCAAAGCCTACGAGAGGTTCGCCACCGAGGAAGTGTATATGAAAGTTCCCGCCGCGATTTCGCTCGTAGAGTTCGTCAACAATCGTGTGGGCGGTCTCTTCGTCGGTATTAAGAAATTCCTCGTCGTTTCGGTACTTAAATCGCACAAAACAGCCCGGACACCCCATATTACACCGTTCCGTTATCACAAACCTAGCCCTATTAATGCGGATGTCGTCTGTTCGCTTTGACGCCTGTTCGTATTCCTCGAAGAGAGAGTCAGAACTTTCTTGTGTCGTAATGACTCCTGCGGTTTCAAACTCTTCCCGAAGAGACGGTACGTGTGGTTCTGTACCCTTGATAAGGGCCTCTAAGTAAGCCCGTTCTCGGGGAGAACACTCGAATCGGTCAAGTGTGAACCGGTTGAATAGTGTCCCATTCCTAAGGAGCCGCCAATCAGGGTGGATAGCCACACTCATAGATTAATCTTACTATCCAATTGGATAACTCCTTGGCTAGAACACCTCTCGAAGATTGCAACGATATAGAAGCAACCGACATTTATGTGCTCGGGTACGGTAAATCCATACACTAACTGTCCGGAGCGCTATGAACGTTGACAACGCGGTTTCAATAGGGGCTGAATTGTTGTCTGAATTGACCTGCCTCGGTAGTCGACCCGCTGGCACCGATGATGAAGCAGCAGCGGCAGATATTGTTCGTAAATACTTCGAGCAGATCGGCCTATCGGATATCCACAACGAACCATTCGAATTTCCGGGATGCGAACCGACCGGTGCGATGTTAACGGTCAAAGCTGAACCCGAACTTTCACTAAAGGATCCGCATCAAATCGTCGCATTATCTGGCTCGCCCAAATGTTCGATCGATGGACAGCTACGAGACATGGGGTACGGACTCGCTGAGGACTACGAGGGGCAAGATGTTACTGACAAAATCGTTCTTGTGACAGATGGAACACCGGACGACCATCCGGGTTGGGAACACCGCATGTACCGGTACGGCCTAGCAGTTGAAGCCGGTGCTGCTGGATTCGTTCTTGTCTCCGATCTTGAGGGCTGTTTGCCGCGGACCGGCGAGGTAGGCTTCGGCCGTCGACCGGCCCCTATTCCAGCTGTCGGCATCTCGGCAGAAGATGGTTTCCTGCTGCGAAATTCTTATGAAACTAATTGTCCGCTGAAACTCAAAGTTGACGCACGGAATGGATCGTCAGAATCACGCAATGTGATCGCCAGAACTGGGCCGTCGAACGGCCCCGAGACAGTCCTCTGTGCTCACTACGATTCCCATGACATCGGTGACGGGGCACTCGACAACGCATTCGGTTGCGCAGTACTAGTTTCGACTGCCGTACTGCTGAATGAATTGAAACTATCTAGTCCGGTGCGATTCATCGCATTCGGTGCAGAAGAAATTGGACACTACGGAGCAGAGAGGCACATGTCCGGGATGTCCCCATCAGATGTGAACTGTGTCATCAATCTTGACGGAATAGGATACTCAGAGAATCCGATGTTACAATATAATAGGTTCACTGAATTCCGAGAACACAGCGAGGCTGTCACTAATGAACAGGGTCACTACATCGAATATGACGAATCTATCCAGCTATACGGTGACCAGTGGGTGTTCTGCCGTCGAGGGATCCCAAGCGTGATGGTAGGTTCCGTATCCGAGGGTCGGGGGTGGACGCATACCCACGCCGACACACTGGATAAAGTCGATATAGACTATCTTGTACCGTTAACCGAGTTCGTAGCAGCATTCGTAGAACGGTTATCTTCAGATACTCTATCACAGCGGTCACCATCAGTCGTCCGGATGTCACTCAATGATCAGCATCGGTTCGAACTTGAGGCAGGCGGACGTTGGCCACCTGAGTACGACGCCAATTGAATACCACGACTATAACCTCTTAATCCTTAGAATTAGGTCTTTACCAGGACCTCTTACGAGAGTATATAGAATCAAATCCCCCAAAGTATTTATTCCTTGTAACAGATAGGGGTTACGTATGCAGCGAAAGAACGTATCCAACAGTGAATCGGAGTTCGAATATCTCAGCAGCATCGAGACCGGCAACGGGACAGAAAGTAGCGTTCACATCCCTTAAAACGGGTGTGCGAGTTTCTTTCAGTTGGAGCCATGCCGACCCAGTCGGTCAATTTTAAAAATTGGTACAGAGATGTTTGAGATTATGCCTCTCGCTCTTCTGCCGTAGATTGTTGGTGAGCCACAGCGCAGTTTCGAAGATAGGTTGAGTGCTTCTTTTCCCGGTTTTCAGAACATTTCATGACGGATCTGAAACGCTCTAAAGTACGGTGTTAGTCTATCTTTAGAGACGCCCGAATGTAACGAGAGCCCACGCATCGCGCGGAGAGTGCTGACTCCTGTAATGTCTATTTACCGAGTTCTGTGAGATGGTGATTCGTGTCTACCAGACGGTACTCCTGCCTAGAGAGCTATCCCAGTAGACCAATCTCTCGACGACAGGTTCAGCCGATGGAGTAAACTCGAAGCTGTGACGCTCGGGATGATCGCAATACCGTCACGTCGGCGGCGATCCGCCGCCGACAGCACGAGATCGTTCTTCGCTTGGGGTACTCAACAGCTGACTAGGTTCTCTCAGGACATAATTGTGGATTCAGAGCAAGTTAGCTGGAAACGCTTAGTGAAGCACTGAACCTGTGGTCAGGATACGCCCACTCTGTGGAGGGTTCTAATCACATCTGGTGTAGGCTTAATGTCACAGGAAGGCAAGAACGAAACCACTATTATCATACCAATAATAGCAGGAGCCGCGCCTCGGTAGCTTAGCGGTAAAGCGCGTCCTTGGTAAGGACGAGAGCCCGGGTTCAAATCCCGGCTGAGGCTTATTTGAGTTTGATAATGGGTGAACACTTGTTAGCGGGTTCGTTGTAAGGTTTTGTAAATAATATGTCGAGTCCGGGTTTAAAATTTAAAAGTATCGGCTCGCTTGTCCGTTGTGTAAAATTAGAGGATGAGGCGCTCAACTCCAGAGTGTCTATGGCCGAAACCGAGCGCCTCAGCGAACGTATCGAGTGAATTGACTTGTCGTTTGTGGAGTGGGATCGAACTCCGCGATGGGCGATTGAAGTAAGGATCCGCTGTCATTTGGCCGGCATGTCACTGCGTGAAGTAAGTAAATATCTCGAAAGGTTTGGAATCGATCGGAGTCACGTCGCTGTCCATAACTGGGTTCATAAAGCCGATTTACAGCCGATCTCAACCGTCTCCGAGGATCTACTCGCGGTTGACAAAAAGATGCTCCGTGATCACGGTCAGCAGTTCTGGCTGTACGGCGCGGTCGATCCGTACACAAACGAGATCCTCCACGTGAGCCACAATCCGACTGTAAATAAACGACGACGCGATGGTTTCTGACCGAGCTACACCGGCGCTATCAGCTCGATAGCATTGAATTTCTCGTCAAGACACAGACAATTTGGACCAATTCTTTCTGAAGATGGCTATCGATTTTAAGTCATTCAGTATGGAAATAAAAATGCTATCGAACGTGTCTTTTGGAAAATAGAACGACGAACATCATCGTTTGTAAATAGTTCAGCAATGTCCCGCTAGAGACCGCTCAAAACTGGCTTGAAGCTGTCGCCGTCTACCACAATTCACGCCAAAGTTAACGCGATCAGATCGTTATTCAGCGGTGTTCAAATAAGGATTGAAAGGTGAGGCGGTGCGTTTTCAAAGTGAT
>LFCJ01001862.1_pt1 | contig 15011 bp, 28 predicted proteins | sample 643141 | NCBI WGS metagenome assembly LFCJ01 (sample SAMN03766243, study PRJNA286221) | soda lake metagenome | biome: soda lake; feature: Kulunda steppe; material: water; isolation source: sample B1-Br-g2 brine of Lake Bitter-1 | place: Russia: Kulunda steppe | collected 2010-07 | reverse complement strand
CTCTTTGGATTTATTGTGGCATTGAACCGGAGTAGCCAATTGGAGAAGGCGCGGGTCTTAAGAACCTGTCTGAGTAGTCAGCGTGTAGGTTCGATTCCTACCTCCGGCATTGTGCCTGTTGAGCATGGGTGGTTCATGCACCGACTTTGTAAGTCGGAATGCCCCGATTCAAATTCGGGAACAGGCTTTTGGGCGCGTGGCCTAGTTGGACCAAGGCGGGTGTCTTCTAAACACCAGATCGGGGATTCGAATTCCTCCGCGTCCGTGCGGGCCTGTAGCTTAGTCTGGTTAAAGCGATTCGCTCATAACGAATTGATCCTCAGTTCAAATCTGAGTAGGCCCATTTGCTCTTGTAGGGTGGTTCGGCCAATCCTGCTTGCCTTTCGAGCAAGCGACTCGTGTTCAAAACACGACAAGAGTATTGGGATGTGTGAGGTAGTGGTATCCGCTTTCCTTTACATGGAAAGTACGCAAGTTCGACTCTTGCCATATCCATGAAGTCCGGGGGTCTGCATTGGCGACAGACGCGGGACTTTGGATCCCGAGATTGTGGGTTCGATTCCCACCCGGACAATTATGAATGCTGATAGAAGAGGCGCTGCTTCTGAATTTATTGTGAATTAGAAGAATCAAAGTCGGGCAATATAAGAGATGGACCGCATATGCTTGCTTGTTCGTGTCCGAAGTGTAGTCCACGTTGTTAGTCGTAACTCTTTTATTGGCGTGGGTAGAAGTTGAGGTAGAATGACTGTCGAACAAGCAGTTTGGGCTGAGAAACACCGTCCGACTAATCTTGAGGAAATCATCGGTCAAGAGCAACAAGTTAATCGGATGAAAAAATGGGTCCATGATGATACAATGCCACACCTTCTCTTGCATGGCCCGGCAGGTACAGGCAAGACAGCTAGCGCCGTGGCCTTTGCTAAAGAGAAGTATGGTGATGATTGGAGAAGTAATATTATTGAATTCAATGCCTCTGATGATCGTGGTATTGATGTAATTCGTGATGATATAAAATCTGCGGCCCAACAATCTGCTTCGGGTCAACATTCATACAAGCTACTATATCTAGATGAGGCAGATAATCTTACGAAGGATGCTCAAGCAGCACTCCGACGTGTTATGGAACAATATAGTGATCAAACACGTTTCATTCTATCTTGTAATTATCCGTCGAAGTTAATCGATCCCATCCAATCAAGGTGTACGCCACTTCCATTCCGTCGTCTTGATGATACCGAAATTGAAGAGTTACTTACTCGGATTCTTGAGAAGGAAGGCGTGGACTATCAAGAATCTGCTGTCGGTAAAATTGTTGAATATGTTCAAGGTGATGCTCGCCGTGCTGTCCAAACTCTTCAGACGAGTGTTGAAAGTGGGGAATTGACCGAGAACATTATTCAGGTTGTTGGTGGACAAGTCGATGACGAAACAGTAGAGGAAATGATCTCAAAGTGCTTCAACGGTCAAATGGATGAAGCACACGAGATGGTTGTGACTGAAATCCTCCCAAATGTAACAGACTACTCTCGATTCACGAATACGTTGATGAAGAAGATTCAGTATTCGGATGAATTGCCCGACGATGTTCGCTGGTATGCGATTAGTCAGATTGGAGATTTGGAACGAAATATTATGGAAGGTGCGAACCCCCACACTCAAATTACGTCGTATCTCAGTACGCTACCCACAATCCGATACGCCTCAATCCCCAACTACTCAGACGAATGACTGAAGTTAGTATCCCGTTTTATATCGAAGGAGGTGAATACGGTACTATTAGTTTAAAGGTAACAGACAGTTATTTTTCAGTTCTTAAAGAAGAAGATATAGTCGTTTGTTTGAAAAACAATGTAGATATCAAAGGAGTTGAAAGAGATTTGAAGAGATTTTGTGAGATGAGAATTAATGACTGAAGAAGAAAACCTTAGACGGAGAAAGTGTATTGAGATGGGCCATGAATTTTTCTCAATGTTATTTGAACACCCGGATAATTATTATGTAGAATCCGGAATTCCCGACGAAGCAAATTACTATCGGAGTTATGAAATTCCCGAACGAGATTGTATAACGGTCGAGTATCAATGCGATGATTGGCCGAAACTACAAGAGGGGGAACGTATACCGAGAATAGATATTGAATTTCGTGAACGGTTTTGTCAGAGATGCGATTCAGAAATGATGTACGATGAAGAAAACGAAGAACAGTATTGTCCACGATGTGAACGGAGGTTTTACTGTGGTAGATAATGACTAAATACACGATCATTAGCGATGTCCATGCAAACTATCCCGCATTACGTGTTGTTGTAGAAGAATCCGAGTATGATGAGTTGATTTGTTTGGGTGATATCGTTGGGTTAAACGCATTTCCATCGGAGACAGTTGAATTACTCCGGTCTGAAACAAAGTACGAATATTGCATAGCAGGCAATCACGATGTTGCTGTTGTTGAGTATGGCGAAGGTCATGTAAATGATAAAGAACTGTCTCGCTTTGAAAGAGAGTATACAAATAGTCAATTGACTGACGAGCAAAAAGATTGGATTAATTCTCTCGGTACATATTCTGAGTTGAGAAATAAAGCATTTCTCATGGCCCACGCAAAACCAACCATTGAGTTATCAGCCGGATATAAGATGGGCAACAGAGGAATGGAGAAAGGAAATGTTATAGAATACGTTTCAGAGTTGCCAGATTGGGTTGAATACGTTCTAACTGGACACACGCACGAACCATACGTATTGGACTGTAGCAAGTTCGACCATGAAATAACAGCACTTAACCCCGGTTCGTTGGGTTATGATGGAACGTACATTGAAATGGATACCGAGTCCGAAGATATAAATATACAGAACGTGGAATATGATACAGATGAATTGGAAAAAAGATTGCGTGATGTTAGTCCGAAGCGGTGGTGGTAAAGCATGACTAAAGCATTTAAATGTGAGAGATGTGGTGAATTCAAAGAAGGCACGGGTTATCAAATTCGCATCGGGACGTATGTTGGAACGAGTAGTTTTGTCAACGATTATAAATTCCACAGAGAAGATGAAGTGTGTTCTAATTGTAAAAAGAGTATATTCAATAAAGTCGATAAATTAATGGGTGATTTCAACAATGAGTGATATAAACAACCCAATGCGTTTTACAGCACGACCGAGAGATATAAATGTACGGAAGTGGTTGGGTGAAGATAAGCAGGTGACTAAGATTGAATTTGAACCGGGTCAGATTTACGTTCATTGGGAAGAACAATGAGTGTTTTTGAAAAGTATCCGTGGAGAGAATGGATCGAGTGTCCGGACTGTGGAGAAAGTGATGATGTTGGAATTTCGATAAGACCACGTAGTGTTGGTTTTTGGTGTGGCAATTGCGATACAAACTCTTTTTACAATGAGTAATCAAGTAGATTACATTAGTGCTTCGGGATTGAAGAGCTATAAATCGTGTCCAAAACAATACTACTATAAGTACGTTTCAGACATTGAACCTCCTGAAGAGGGGGAGATAGAGCATTTCGAGGTGGGAAACACGATCCACGACAGTCTTGAAAACGTTCTCCAAGAAGATGAGACTCTTGATCTATCCGAAGATGAACTACTCTCTCGGTTGAGAGAAGAAGAACGCTCTTTGGATTATAATTATGAAGATTCGGAAAAGGTACAAACGTGTCTTGAATTCGCTGCTAAATATATCTCCGGTTATGTAACTGATATTGTTTCAGTTGAAGACCGTTTTGAGATGGATGTAAATGGTATTGATTTCGTTGGATACGCTGACTTAATCGCTGATATTGATGATCGTGGAGAAGAATTGAGTGATGTGATTATCGATTGGAAAACAGGTAAAGAAAATGATGAATGGAAAGAGCGAATTCAAGGTGGAATGTATGTGAAGATGTTCCATGAAATCTATGGTCGATGGCCTGATTCAATTCAGTTTATCTATCTGAATGAAGGTACTCGTTCTATCCATAATCGTATTGATGGTGGCGATGTGATGTGGAATAGCCATCAGAACAAGTATTGGGAAGAAATAGAAGATGATATTAGTGATATTAGCAATTCGGCATTTAATGATGAATGGGAAGCGAAGCCCGGAGATTCGAAATGCCATTTTTGCGAGTATAAATATTCATGCCGAGAGGGGGGAATCGGAAGTGAAGACTGTAAACCACACCATTTAGATATCGGAGGACAACTATGAAACGACAAGAAATCCCTGAACAGCAGAAACGACTTTGTATTGAGTGTTCAGCAAAAGACGCGAGATATGAAGCGAACTACACAGAACAAAAACCAATTGCAGTAGAGTTTCACTCAGGTTCTCGTGGTTGCTTTGGACAGTCGGCAGGTATAGAATGGAAGTGGGAGTGTCTTGAATGTGGAGGAGAGCAATACTAATGAATAAAAACGAAATTGAAAATCATATAATTGAGATTAACGGGGAAACGTATCGAATGACGCATGATCCGTGGACGGGAGATTGGGCTGTTGAAGAATTTGGTGAGATTGGAGAGATAAAAGAATCTGAAATGGTTCAACCAACGTATCTCACAACAAAAGGTGGTGCAATTGATTATATTCTTGAAAGTGCTGGTTTGATAAGGTATGGTGGGTATAAAATAGCACCGGATAGGACTTCAGCATGACTAATATAGAAGAATTGATGAAGTGTCCCGAATGTTTGTTAGAAGGACGCTTTGAAATAACACTCCGCAAGAAATTAATTGAAGCGAAGTGTAAAAACTGTAGTTTCACTACAAGAGACAGACTTCCATATCCGAAACATCGGTATGATGAAGATGGGTATATTTATCCGTTCAAAGTTGGTGATGTAAGACCGATTTGGACACGAGATAGCGATGAAACAACCATCTCGCAAGATGAGTGGGAAGAACGAAACAGTTAAAAGTAACACGATTCAAATATGACTATGACAGATTCAAATGTTATTCGATACCCCGAAGATGAAGAGTGGACTGAAGAAGAGATTGAAAAGCTTGTTGAAAACGCAGAAAAAGAATATGATGTAGCTACGGGTGGTAATGGTGGAGACGAACAACCCCCGGTTCATCCGGGTGCTGTGATGACTGGAATTGTTTTGTTTGTTCTTATTGTGTATTCGCTTTATGCTGGTGAGATTCGATTTGCTTCGTTGAACAGCATTCTTCTTGTTGTGTTGGCACTTGGAAGTAAGGCGATGAATTAAATATGGCAGTATTAGATTTGTTTAGCGGTGCTGGAGGGCTCTCGTTGGGATTTAAACAAGCGGGATTTGAAATATTGGCTGGTGTGGAAAAGGAAGAAGTCTATGCTGATACCTTTCAAAACAATATCAAAAAGGAGTGTTTTATTCTTGACCTTTCAAAACAACCAAAAATTCCGGTTGATTATAATAATGTAGATGTTTTAATCGGCGGTCCTCCATGTCAAGGTTTCAGTTTAAGTGGAAATAGAGATGTAGATGATGAAAGAAATTCTCTTATTAGTGTATTTTTAGACTATGTTGAGGCAATTGATCCCAAAACAGTTGTAATTGAAAACGTGGAGGGCATTAAGTCATTGGGAGAAGAGTTTGAACTTATACAAAATAAGTTAAATTCTTATGGTTATTTCTTGAATTATTATCAGTTGGACTGTTCAAAATATAATGTCCCGCAAAAGAGGGAGAGGGTAATAGTAATAGCTGATAAAAAGTATATTCCGAATAAACCAATGCAAGTCAATAATACACCCAAGGTTAAAGATTTTATATATGATATAGATGAGGATCACGTCAATCACGAAATCCCCAACCAAGATGATAATACAATACAGAGAATTGCTCAAACAAATCAAGGAGAACCATTATATGAAAATTATAATCAAAGAATTCGGTTGAACGAAAATGAGTTAGCTCCAACAATAGTATGTGGGGGAACACGTCCACAACCACAACTAGCACATCCAAAAGAAGATAGGGGGTTAACTGTGCATGAAAGGGCGAGATTGCAGACATTTCCAAAAGAATATATTTTTTGTGGTGGTAAAGTAGATGGCAGAGTGCAGACGGGGAATGCTGTACCGCCAAACTTATCAAAGTCGATTGCACAAGCAATAAAAAAGATGCCGGAAAACAAAGGAGTGTTTGATTACTAATGTTGGGGAGAGTCGTTTGGACTGATTATACAGTTGTTGATGAGTTAGGCGTTCTCGTCCGTCTTTCAGCGAGAATGGAAGACGGCAGTAGGTGGAATGGATATGTTGAGGGGACAGAACCATACATATTTACACCCGAAGATGAAGAAGTCCCCGACGAAGATTATATTCAATATACAGAGTCTGGTTATGAATCGTTATTCGATCATCAACTACAGCGTGTAGTCACAGAGACTCCAAAGCAGGCTGGTGGACTCATTGATGAGTTTTCATGGACGGGTGAAGGCGATGTACCGTATTACCGGGGAGTTGCTATTCACGATGGATTGAGTGGGTATGTGGATATTCCCGAAGCAGATGAAGAATATGATGGACTGCCGCTTGCTCATATTGACGATATTAATGTAGAACCGAATTATGACGAAGTAATCCATCCACGAATCTCCATCGCTGATATTGAGGTTCACGTTCCTGAAGATGGTTCATTTGATGATATGGTTGAGAACGCAGATGAACCAATTAACGTCATTTGTTCGTATGACACGTATAAAGATGAATATACAGTCTTCTTTTATGATAAGTATCAAAATTTAGATGGTGGTGATATCCGTTCTTATATGGAGAGGCAGTTAGAAGGAACGAAGATTGAACATTATATGGATGTGGATATTACTCTCGCACGTAGTCATTCAGAAGTCGGTATGTTAAACGCATATATTGATTATATCGATGAACGCGATTTTGATCTAACTTCGGGATGGAATTGGGTTGACTTTGACAGAAAATACATTAGACGGCGAATGAAAACTTTGAGAGATGAAGGTGAAGATATTCATCCATCTTGGTTATCTCCGTTTGGAGAAACGTCGGGTACATATGATGAGCATAGGAAGATTGTAGGTAGACCACCTTTCGATATGATGAAGGCTTTCTGTGATAAACTCACTTTCTCCAATTGGCGTTCTAAGTCTCTTGAATACGTATCTAATGAAGAGTTGGGGATTGGGAAGATTGATGATGTAAATATTAATCAGGATTGGGAGAACGAGCCATCTCGGCTGATCGCTTACAACGTGGTTGACGTACTCTTAACTGTCGCTTTAGATGATAAGAATGATATCCACGGGTTTTTCTTTGAGATGGCAGATGTGTGTTCTATCCCAATAACAGATGTATTCTATGAGAAGCGGCAGGTTGATGGATTCCTAATGTCTAATCGCTCGGATGATGAAGTCCTTCCCACCACCGAAGAAACTGAAGATATCAATAACGCGGGTGGATATGTTGCTGATCCTGCGAATGGGAGAATTGAAAATGTTGGTGTGAGTGACCTAAAATCGCTCTATCCTAGTGCGATGATTACATGGAATTTGAGTACGGAGACACTTTCTGACTTTCCCGAAGATTTTGATGAATATATAAAAGTTCCAAAGGTTCCCGAACCAAAAGACGTAGACGGTGAGATTCAAGAAGGAAAAATTGATTTCGATTGGATGTATGCGTCTTTTGATGAAGAAGGCATTCTCCCACGAAATGTAAAACGGCTCTTTGAAAAGCGAAATCGGGAAAAACAAAAAATGTATGAAGCAGAAAGTGGCTCTGCTGAATACGATAAGTGGGACAGAAAGCAAGGAGCGACGAAGGTACTTATGAACAGTATGTATGGTGTAGCGGCGAGTCCTTATTGGCGTCTTTCAACACCACATCTCGGTGATGCTATCACATCTTGTGCGAGGTATACTCTTTGGAAAGGCAAACAAACACTCGACAGACTTGATTATCAGCACGTCTATTCTGACACCGACTCGCATATGTTTAAGTTATCTGATGCTTCTATAGAAGAGCAAGTTGAAGAATTGAAGTGGGTTTCAATGCAGATGGATGAAGATGCTTCAGATATCCTTTCGGATTGTGGCTATGAAGGCGTTCATCCGTTTTTAGAAAATTCAAACCTCCACGGTGATGAATATACGTGTATGCTTTGGGAAGCAGAAAAACTCGGAACACATCTTCAGCTTGGACGGAAAAAGCGATATGCTCAAGCAATCAATTGGAAAGAAGGGACATTTTACGATGAACCGAACGTTTCTATCTCCGGGTTTGAAAATGCAAGATCGGACAGTCCCGAGATAACTGCTTCAATGCAAGAAGAAGTGATTAAAAAGGTTCTATTCGGTGCTGAGTTTGAAGAAGTATCTGAGTATATTCAATCTATCATAAACCAAATCGATGAAAATGCTGATGATGTAGAAAAGTTCGCACTCCCCGGTTCAATCAATAAAGATTTAGAAGACTACCCCAACAGACAAATCCCGAGAGCGTGTATGTGGTCTAATGAACATTTGGATAGAGAGTTTTCGGAAGGCGATAACCCATTCGTCTACTTAGTCAAAGAAACTCCACCAGACTTACCTGAGACAGATGTGTTGGCCTTAGAATGGAACGAAGAGATACCGGATGGATTCAAACTCGATAAGGAAGCTATTGTCGAGCGCGGTGTGAAGAAACCAATTGAAAGCATTGTTAACGAGATGAATTGGACCTTCGCAGAGCTACGTAGTGGAAAAGAGCAAAAGACGATGGACTTTGGTGGAGGAAATCCATTTGAATGAGTAGTAATATAATTAAAGAAAAAGAAACAGAGAAAGTTAATCTCTTCATAAAAAATGTCGAATGGGATAAAACGGGAAGTATGTATGTGGGCGATTCTGTCAACAGTCAAGGAATTGCAAGTATGACAGAAGAAATGTTATACGGTGGTAATTTTGAGTTTATAACAGACTCTTCCGAGATTTGGGAAGTTGAAGAATATACTATTCATGTTTGCTCTCAATGCAATTTAGAAGCAATGTTTGATACAGAACAGATGGAATATTACTGTCCCCGCTGTGAACGATGATTGCACTTAGTATCGCGTCTTTAGAGAAGATAACAGAGAAAGAAAAAGCAGAGATGGATTTCTTTTGGAGAGATAAATATAATGAATATGATGCTTATTCTTACCCGATATTTATTAGTCGGAGAATTGGATTTTGCATAATTAAATATTTTGGAGAATATTATAAAATAGACCATCACTTAGTCCCGCAAGGTATAGATGAGGGAGAAGAAGTATTGACTATTTGCCGAGATTGCTTCGCACAGACAATGTACGACACTAAGCAAAACACTTTTTACTGTCCACGGTGTGAGTCTTAAATATGGGAGAATACATTCGGTTTGATAATGAACACGTTGGCCGTGTCATCGATCGTCAGAAACGCACAACCATCCGAATGGGTGAACCATTTGTTAATGTTGGAGATGTTGTTGATTTAAAAACTGCCCGTGGTCATAAGTTCGCTGAGGCAGAAATTGTATCTGTTGAAAAGACGGAAGCAGTAGAAGCGGCTGATATTGATTTTGATTACCACCGGAATTACGATAGTTGGCTTCATTTTGCTGAAGAAATGAACGAATACTATGGGGAATTAATTGAACCGAATACAACGTTTACAGTTATTGGGTTTGAGATAATCAATGAGTGAGTCTTTTACAACCCGCTTCCGGCCAAAATCGCTTTCGGATATCAAAGGACACCCAACTGCTATTAAGAAAATCAAAAAGTGGGCAAAGAATTGGACTGAAGGAGATAAAGCACTTCTCTTACATGGACCAGCGGGTACGGGGAAGACTTCTACAGCAGAAGCACTTGCTAATGATATGGAGTGGGAGATTGAAGAGGTAAATGCTTCGTCTGTACGACGTAAAGACGATATTAAACATCTCGTTCAGTCTATTCGTGGCAAATCCGATGAACCGATTTTGTTTTTAATCGATGAGTGCGATTCAATGGATGGCCGTTCGCTGACTCCGTTAAAAAAGATTCTCAATGATCCGCCGAACCCAATCATCTTTACAGCGAATGAAAAATGGCAAGTCCCGAATTCTATTGAGAACAACACTACCAACCACAAGTTCAATCTACAGAAGCGTTCAATCAAGCCCGTTATCCGAGATATAGCAGAGAAGGAAGGGATTGATATCTCCAAACAGGAAATAGGTAAGTTAGCAACTCGTCAAGGACTCCGCGATGCAATTAATGACCTTCAAGAATACGCTGAGTCTGATGGTTCTGTTGATTGGGATGATCGTGAACAAGATATTGGTAATTTCAAAGCAGTAGATAATATACTCCGTGGAAAAAAGTATAGTGGTGAGATGACTCCACCAGATCTTGTAGATTGGTTGGATGAGAACATCTATGAAGATATGGATGGAGTAGAAGCCATGAGAGCGTTCCAATGTCTGTCTGAAGCAGATAAGTTTGTCCAAAGGGCCAATGATACACAGAACTATTCGTGGTGGAAATACGCGGGTTCTATTGCAGAAGAAGTTGCTAATGTCCGTCTGACAGAGCCGTATGATTGGATAAACAAGTCCTATCCTCAATCCCGGCGGAATAAGCCACCCAAGTCCACATATGATAATCCTGAAGCAACTCTATATCGTGAGATAAAGAATTCTGAAGGGTATAGTGGTTCATTTTCGTTCCAAGAATTCCGAAAGGATATTCTCCCGATTCTGAAAGAGCAATCTAAAGACGAGAAGATGAATATGGTTCTTAGTTATTCGCTTTCTTCCGATGCAATGAAGGGTCTTGATATTACAAGGACGCAATATGAAAATTGGTTGTCTGAAGAGAAAGAAATTGAACAAAGTCAAACTGAAATTGAACAATTTGAAGAAAAAACCGAGTCTGAAGACGAAGAAAAGGGTATATTTGATTTCTGAACCGCAAGGTTTATATTTAAGCAACTACAAAGGTTTGACATGGGAAATGATGACTCTGATGAAAGCGAACTTGAGACGTTCAATCTTGAGTTAACCCCGTGGCAGATGTATTCGCTGAACACCATCCTCCGTTATAATATGGTGGAAATGGATGATCCCATATATTCAACGGCATCGCAAGTTCTTGCTAAAGAAGTAAATGATACAATAGCATCTGAACAGTTTATTGATGCAATGGCCGAGCAAAGAGATGCTATTGATCAAAAAGAAGAGAAAGTTCGGCAGCAAATGAATCAGACTAACAGCATGGGAATGGGCGTTCAATAACAATGTCTCTCAAAAAGGATGCAGTTTATACAGACCTAAAATATAATTGCGATTTGGTTGTAGAGGATATTATGGATACTGTTGTACTGGTTAAGGATTTGGGGAGCGGAAATAATCACTTATGCGGTCGAGAAGAGTTTGATTCCGAGAAAAAGCGGTTTATGAAGAAAGAATGACGAGAGCTAATACAGAAATTAAGTTCATCCAAGGAAAGAGCGGTTACGAGCCGATGGCCTATGGCGAATTCTCCGGTCAGCCTACAGTTTCACTAAAGCTTTCATCTAATTCAAATAACGCGATGAAGGTTAATTCTTTAGAGAATCTGTGGAATTCTCGAAATTGGAAGCGTAAGTTATCTTCGGGATACGCTCGTCTTCGTATCTTTGGTAACGATCCTTTTGCTGAAGAACACAGAGAATCTATTGAATTCCTCATTGACAAGATTAACCCGCGCTTTTTGGATTTTGAGATTGAAGATAAATTTTTAGATAAAAAGCCACCACGGTATATTCAGAGAAAAGCAGATACGTATTCATTCTTCTTTGATGCTACAAAGGACTCTGTAAGATACGACCCCGATATTCTAAAACACATGACTGAAAGTGTTGCCAACTATGGCAACGCACAGTATATTTTCAAGGTGGAGTCTGTGATGTGCGAAGACCCAATTAAGCAATTTTCAAGAGATTATAAGGTTTATGACTCTGATATTTGGCTTTTCCCGAAGGGAAGAAAAAGAGAGACTATGGAAGATAATCTCGATTCTATTGTCAACATTGCCAAGCGGAATTCGTGGAATGTTTCGCCGCGAATGGATTTAAGGGTTCATAAAACCGATGAAGAATCAGAATCAGACTGAATCGTTAATCAAATATGTTGCTCAGATGCACGACAGGTTTGAAGAGTACGAATATGACTCTTTGGAAGTGATATCTGATCTTCAAAGTAAAGATACGACCACTTCCGAAAAGATAGAAGAAATCTATGATGGTCTTTCGGGAAGTTGTATCTGTGCTATCTGTAACAATAGAAAAATGTATGATGAGAAGAACAGCGAGTTTTACTGTCCATTACACGGAGAATGAGTGCTGACAATTTACTTTCGTGGAAGGGCGAAGACGGAACAAAGAGATGTTTTTTGATAGTCACAGATGATGAAAAGCATCACAAGCAAATTGGTTACAAAACCATTGAGTTATGCGAGATGAATGATAATGATGAATGGCAAACAGTTGAAACTGTGGATGCTGTTTCTGAAATGGAAGCTTTCGGGATTCCTCCGGACATGGAGTCTTAAGTTAGTTATCATCGGAACATTTTTATTCGTTACGCTGTTAATGGTCATCAATAACATATATGACCGTATTAAGCGACTCCGATATTGGCCGTGAATTGGGTTATGGTGATCTTGATGTTAGTCCAGTTGATTTAGAAGAGCAACTTCAACCCAATAGTCTTGATATCCGTTTGGGGACTAATTTCTCTCAGTTTATGGATAGAGATGAACCATTAGATTGCTCTCGTGGAATACGAGAATATGATACGTTTGATTTTAGTAAAAAAGAGGGAGAAGTTGTTACAATGGACCCCGGAGATTTTCTCCTTGCTGATGCGATGGAAATTTTTGATATCCCCGACTATCTATATGGTCAATTGCATGGACGTTCTTCCATTGGGAGATTGGGGATCGAAGTTCACAGCACCGCTGGAATTTTGGATAGCGGCTTCAGAGGCTCGCTAACCCTCGAATTAACTAATAATTCCAACAGAAGCGTAAATCTTTATTCCGGTATGCGAATTGCTCAAGTAGTTTTTCATAAACTGTCCACAAAATGCAGTAATCCATACTCGGAAGAAGAAAATAAGTATCAAGGGCAAGAAGGTGTGGTTCATAGTAGGTTGAGTGAAGAATTATGAAGGCATCTGAAGAGATTTCAATTGATCTCTTCATTAGAGACTGTATAAAGAGAGGTATTGATAATCAGCACGATATTGTTGAAGAGGCGAGAGGAAATGAAACAAGGGACGCGAACGTTGTTAAGAAATTTCTTCTTGATGGAAAATCCAATCCATATGAAGAACATATTGAATGGGAAAATTGTATTGAGTGCGGTGGAAAACTGATGTTTGATGATACCAACCGGGAGTATTTCTGTCCATTATGCGAGAAATAGGATTGAAATTTGAAGACATTGCTCTAAAAAATCAATTGGAGAGATATAAAGAAAAAGAGGGCATACAAGGCGACTTAGAATGGTATTGGGACGATGATGATAGAAATTTTGTTATTTCTGAATCAAAAGAAAAAGAGTGTGAGAAACACGAATGTCAGTTGATGTACGATGATATAAATGAATTCTATTACTGCCCATTGTGTGAAAAATGAGTGGACAAAAAGGATCTAAAGGTGAAAACGAATTAGGGAGTCTCTTTGATGATCGTGGGTATGCTTGGCTCAGGCAAGCAGGCTCTGGAACAGCGAATAGAGAGTTACCTGATATTGCAGTAGGGAATGGTGAACACTTTATAGTATTGGAAGTTAAAAGGTGGGGTTATCAAGACTATGATTACGTTACAAAAAGAGAAGTTGAAGATTTAATTTACTTTGCTGAGAACTTTGGTGCCGAGTATTATATTGCAGCAAGATTTAACAGAAAAGAATGGGGATTCTATAAGAAAGAAGAGTTACATGAAACTGATAAGTCATATCGTATAGAAAACGTTAAAAACGTGGAGATACAAAGGACAATTGATGATGTATGTCAGTAAGTGAATTGGACGAACCGTTCGATGACGATTATTCGTCATTCATGGACTCGTTAGATGTAGATGGGGTGTATCTATCCGGTCCTATCCGTTGTGTTGAAGATAATGGACATGAATGGCGAGAGGAATTGATTGATGATTATCCTGAAATCGAGTTTAATAATCCACTAGACAATTTTGATCCGGAAACACATGATATTTTGAATGATCCTATTGAGTTTGATGAAGATGCAGAAAAGGAGCAAGTGCTTCCGAGTGAATACGTGATGGAAGACAAAGTGATGATTAACGAATCTGATGTTGTTTTCCTAGGTTTACCCGAAGCAATTGCACGGGGTAGTTGTTTTGAGTCTATGTACGCTGTGATGCGAGGAATTCCATTATTCGTATGGACCATAGATAATCAGACGGAGAGTGGATGGATCAGGGCACACGCACAGTTTATGAGTAATGATAGAGATGAGGTTATGCGAGAGGTGAAAGAATGTCTTACTTCCACGATGTAATGAAAGCAGATAATGTTGAAAAGTCAGAAGGCGTAGAAGAATGGGTAAAGATAGAAGACGGTGATATTAAGTTTACATATACAGCATACGCAACGGGCAATTATCCAAGTGGTATTTCGTTTATGGATACCAAAAGCTTTGATGAGTTTAAATTAAGTTTTGATAATTCTGAAGAGTCTGAGCGTTTATTTTGGGATAATGAATAGTTACGAAGGCTCGCTCATCAGCGTCGAAGGAACGGACGGAAGCGGGAAAGGAACTGTAATTGGTGAGTTGAGGGAGAATTATTATCCTAACTTTGAATATACACAAGAGCCGAGTAATGGGAAATATGGCCGAATAACACGACAAGAACTTCAATCCGACAGCGACCCAACCTCAAGTGACTTTTTCTTGTTCTGTGCAGATAGGTTTGACCACGTTCATTCGTTAATTGGCCCAAAGTTAGAACAGGGAGAAACGGTTGTAACAGACAGATACAATCTTTCCACATTTG